>JABAOC010015197.1_pt1 | contig 17604 bp, 15 predicted proteins | sample 7062161 | NCBI WGS metagenome assembly JABAOC01 (sample SAMN14538625, study PRJNA623070) | marine sediment metagenome | biome: marine biome [ENVO:00000428]; feature: marine pelagic biome [ENVO:01000023]; material: deep marine sediment [ENVO:00002113] | place: India: Gulf of Khambhat ... | reverse complement strand
CGATGGCTGTCAAAGGTGTTTGAGGAAGAAAGAGCGCGCGTGGTTGGGCCTTCCAGGCACACCTACACTGTTGATTTAAGCCCTGAGGCCGTTCACACAATTGTCCTCTGGTCTAAAAATTTTTCCGATCTCATCGAAGACAAATACGGTCTGGGCACCGCTCTTCAGAAATACGATCAGCTCTATTTGCACTTCACCATCACGGGGCTCGGCGGAACATTCATCGAGAAAGGCGTTCCCCCTCCCCCTGTAGCACTTACTCAACTGGTCTCACTGATTGATATAATAGGGACACCCAAAAGAATATCTGTCCGGTTTGACCCAGTTGTTTTTTGGAAGGAAGATGAAGAAGTCAGAACGAATCTCTCGAGTTTTGAAAAGCTGGCACCCGAGCTGGCCGCCCTGGGGATAAAAAACATTCGATTCAGTTTTGCTCAGTGGTATGGAAAAGCAGTGAGGCGTGCAGCCAGATACGGATTTAATTATGTTGATCCCTCTGAAGAAGAGAAAAAAAAGGCTGCCCGTTCTCTCAGCCAGGAAGCCAAAAACTGGAAACTGCGCCTTTATGCCTGCAGCCAGGATTTTCTCTCAAAAATCCCCGGGATTCAGCCTGCATCCTGTGTGGATGGCAAGCTTTTGAGCCGCCTTCATCCGAGTCAAGAAGAAGTTTCGACAAAAAAAGACAGGAGCCAGCGTGCTGAGTGCCGGTGCACTGAATCGGTCGATATCGGAAGCTACACACAGTCCTGTCCTCACAGCTGTCTGTACTGTTATGCGAATCCGAGGATTTAGGCGGAAGTATCCCCTTTTTCCAGTCGGAGAAGATATTCCTTGAATTCCAATCCCAGCCCGAAGCCGGTCAGGCTGCCGTCAGAACCAACAACTCGGTGGCAGGGGATGATGATGATCAAAGGATTGCGGGCCATCGATTGGCCTACGCTCCTGTATCCCTTATGTTTCAATCTGTGGGCGAGAGATTTGTAAGTGGTCGTTTGGCCGTAAGGTATTTTTCTCGCTTCCAGCCACACTTTTCTCTGGTACGGCGTTCCGGTAATGAAGTCGAGGGCGAGCGATGTGAAGTCTTCTTCTTTTCCCTCGAAATATCTTTTAAAAAGCTTTTCTTCCTCTCTAAATGGCTTATCATTGAGTTCAAGAGGGATTCCCTTTTTTTTGAAGAGGCCTTTCATCTCTTCAAGATGTCTCTGGTTCTTGATAAACGTGGCGAAGCTCAACCCCTTATCGGTCTTGGCCAGAAAAATTTTTCCCCGCGGGATGTCCAGGATAGAGTAAAACATAGACAATATTCAGATCCCTAGAGCGAGTCTTTCCGCAAGAGCAGAGGGCAATCCTGCCTCCAGAATTTTTCTCTGGGCTTCCCTTATTTCATACTCCATACGGTAGAACTTTATTTTTTTTGCGTCAGAGTCGTAGATAGCAAATGCCGCCCGGTTGTCCCTGTCCCGGGGCTGCCCGATGGAGCCCGGATTGATGAGGTACTTCATGCCCTCCTCGAGTTTGACTTCGTTACTGTCTCCCGTCAGAAAAGTGCCGTCCACCATGTGATCTTTCTCTGTGTATACAAACGGAAAGTGAGTGTGACCAAAAAGGCAGAGTGGAGTGGTCACATGAGCGAAGGCCTCTGCGGCATCGAATTCGCCGAAGATATAGTGGTCTTCGTCAAACGGTGCACCGTGGCAAATCAGAATATGGTTATGGATAGTCATCGGCCCCTTTTTCAAGTTACAGAGGTATTCCATGTTTTTTTTCCGGACGGTTTTCTTTGTCCAGTGAATGGCTGCGGCTGCGATCGGATTAAAGGTCTGGATTGAGTCATGGTCACAGACAGCCTTATCATGGTTACCCCGGATTATGGAAAGAGGCTTGAGTGCGCGCACTTTCTGAATGATTTCATTGGGATCGGCGCCGTACCCGACCAGGTCGCCAAGAAAAATGTAATGGTCGATCTTTCTTTTCTGGGCAAATTTAAGAAGAACAAGCAGGGCTTCCAGGTTTCCGTGGATGTCAGTGAAGATCAAGTAGCGCATTTTAGACTGTTTTTTCCTGTAAAGTATTGTACATTTTGTGGGCCATGTAGGAACTCCTCACGAGAGGCCCTGACTCTACGGATTTGAATCCGAATTCAAGGGCAGTTCGCCTCAGTTCTTTGAATTCGCTTGGAGAATAGTATTTTATGACAGGGGCATGAGATCTGGATGGCGGTAAGTATTGACCGATAGTCAGCAGGTCGCAAGAAACCTTTCTCAAATCAGATAAGGACTGAATGATTTCTTCCCTATTTTCTCCAAGCCCCACCATGAGTCCAGATTTGGTGGCCGCGCCCCGTTTTTTGGCTTCGTTCAGGACACCTAAGGACCGTTTGTAATTTTCAGCCGGTCGATTGATCCGGAAATAGCCGGATTCAGTTGTCTCTATATTGTGATTCAGAATATCGGGTTGGGCCTGGATGACACTCTTCAGAGCCGTGTTGTCACCCTGGAAGTCCGGTATCAAAACTTCGACTTTGACGCCGGGGATTCTTTCTTTCAAAACCTCTATAGTCCTGACAAACACAGACGCTCCGCCATCGGGCAGGTCGTCTCGTGTCACTGAAGTGATAACCACATAACGGAGACCCAGTCGGGCAGCGGCTTCTGTCACTTGAGAGGGCTCGTCTGAGAGTGGAGGTGACGGATTCCCCTTTTTGACTGCACAGAAGGCGCAATCCCGTGTGCAAACATCGCCGAGTATCAGAAAAGTGGCGGTTTTTTTTGACCAGCATTCAGAGATATTAGGGCATTTCGCACTCTGGCAGATTGTGTGGAGCTTTTCCTTTTCCAGGACACGGGAGACATAAAAAAAGTTTGGCTCGGAGGGAAATTTCACTTTCAGCCAGGAAGGTTTCTTTATGGTTTGAATTTCCTCAAGGTTCAACACTATGCCTGCTTGCGATAGAATAATTGATTAAATTAAAGATGGTTTTGGATTCAAAGTCAAGGAAAAATCCTAATACTCAATATCTCTATCTCTCTTCATTCGCCTGCGCATCCGCTTGCGGGCCTGAGCTGCCTTCATCCTCTTTTTCTCGCCGGGCTTGTAGTAGATCGAGTGCTTTTTAATCTCTTTGATGATCGCTTGCTGTTGGACTTTTCTTTTGAAGCGCCTGAGTGCGCTCTCGATCGATTCTCCTTCTTCAACAACGATAAATGCCAAAAATACTCACCTCCTTGTGGCTGTGTAAAGGATTTTATAGCTGAATCTCGCCCTATTGTCAAGGTAAACACGAAATTAGACAAACAGAAAAGAAAGCAAAATCAAGAAAAAACAGACGGGAAAAAAGGCATAATAAGGGGTCGCGTCTTAACATTTAACATTTATCTTTATTTTTCATCGAAGAAGCGCTGAGTGTGAAATGTTAAGATGCGACCCTGTCTATTCCCATCAAAACTATGGCGATTTAATTTCGTATTAGAAAAGAAAGGGTGATTTTCCATTACGACTTGAAAAAATTTTATTCTTGATTTTCTATTGTTCTGGAGAGATTTTCCGGCTGATTTTTTGGATAAGAAGGTTAAATCCGGACAAGGGAGAAAATAAGAATGAAAGCTGTCACAAAGAAAAAGGTCTTACAAAAAAGCCAAGATTTAAGAGGGATTGGGCTGTTAATGATGCTTTTTGTTCTGGCCTTTCTTTTAGCTGGCTGTGAAAAAGAGTCGCAAAAAACAGAAGGAGACCAACAGACGCATTCATCGTACTCAGATACCAGCCATGAAAGTAGTTTGGCGAAAGAGATAATTGTTGTTCACCTTCCCGGGCTTCCCGAAGACGCGAAAAAACTGGAGATGGTCCTCATCCAGCCTGGCTCGTTCAAGATGGGATCATCTGGGGACGAACAGGAGCGATCAGATACTGACTGGCCTCTGCATGAGGTGACTATCACCAAACCTTTCTACATGGGAAAGCACGAAGTCACTCAAGCCCAGTGGGAATCAGTGATGGGGAATAATCCTTCCTATTTCCGGGGAAAACCAAACAATCCAGTAGAAAAGGTGAGATGGCGCACCTGTCAAAGATTCATCAAGAAGTTAAATTCTCTCGGCCAGGGAACTTTCCGCTTGCCCACTGAGGAGGAGTGGGAGTATGCCTGCCGGGCAGGTACGAAGACGCGGTTCTCATTCGGTGATTCGTTGGGAAATGCAGATAGATACATGTGGTGGGAGGGAAATAACAATCCAAACGGGACAAAAGAGGTGGGATTGAAGATGCCGAATTCCTGGGGATTGTACGATATGCACGGTAACGTCCAGGAGTGGTGTGAGGACCGCTGGCAACTGCCATATGAAAGAGGTCCTCAAGTGAATCCTCAAGGCCCATTATCGGGCTCGTCATTTTTCTTTCTCTGGACGAATCGCGTTTTTCGCGGAGGTAGCTTTGCAAGCCGGGCTCAGGACTGCCGCTCATCCTATCGCTCCCGTGAGCAGTCGATCGACTTTCATTACAGCCTGGGCTTTCGGCTTGTGAGGGAGTAAGTTCAGCTTTTTTCTTGGAAAAAGAAAAGATTATCCCTATAATTATACCGACTGATCTAAATTTATGTGTGGAGTATTGAAAAAAAGGAGGAAAAAATGTTCCGCAAGCAAGATTTTAAAACATGCCTGGCGTTTATCCCTCTTATTATTGTCATCGCTTTACTGGCCGGATGTGCGGCAAAGACCGCCGACCCTTGGGGTGACCCGCAAACCGGCCTGATCCTTCAATACCGGATGACTGAAAATCAAGTCCTGAAGTACCAGACTTCGGGCGAACAGACTCAGAATATGGAAATCATGGGCCAGTCAATTGACACCCAAAGCTCAAGCGAAAGTGAATTCTCGGTAAAATCAAAAGGCCTTCAAGAAGGCAATCTTCTTCTTGGAGTGACCATTGATTCTATGCGCATACATATCTCCAGTCCCCAAGGCGAGCTGTCTCCTGATATGAGCACTGTCCTGGGAAAAAGTTTTGACATGACACTCTCTCCCTTGGGAAAGGAATTGGATGTATCCGGGGCTGAATCCATTAGATACGATATGGGTAGTGCCGGAACACGCAGTATTGGATCAAACTTCCAGGCCGCATTTCCTGACCTGGCCGGAAAACCAGTGAAAATCGGAGATACCTGGACAAGCACAGACACTATCACTGAAAAAACAGATGAGCTTGAAGTCCGGATAAGTTTCGAAAGCGTGAATACACTGGAAGGATTCGAGACTGTGGATGGACTGGAATGTGTCAAGGTGACGGCTGATATCACAGGGACTCTTGAGGGAAAAGGGGAGCAGATGGGCGTGCAGTTGGCCATACAGGGAGAAGTTCAAGGCACGGGAACATGGTATTTTGCCTATAAAGAGGGCATCTATGTTAAGGATACAACCAGTTTTTCTTCAGATGCGACTATTACCACAAGCGGCGCTCAGGCTTTGACGATTCCTGTGAACCAGGAAACCAAGATGCAAACGAAACTGGTTAAATAGCCCGTCGAGTGAACCGGAAAAGAGAAATTATTTTTCCAGACAACAGAAATTATTTAAGAGATTCCTTCTAACTGGTTAGCTTTGAGGAATAATTCATGCTGAATCTTAAATTGTGGGTTTAGGGGTGCAATCCTTTTTTTGTGGGAGACAGTGAATTGACAAAATACATTTTTTGGAGCGTGCTCCATAACAATAAAAATATTGCTCTGACCGAGGATTTATCCAAATATGCCCAGGGAGAAACATTCTGGAAGGCAGTGTTGAGCTTGTGCGAGACGCTCGAAGAGTGTATTCCGTCCGAGACGACAGAAGAAAGCGATTTCAATGCCCGCTTAAAAATGTATTATGAAACCGGAGTCAATAAAGTGGAGATATTCGTCGAGCAGGAGAGCAAGCGGTATGGTGTTCGGTGCGCCAACAGCCGGAGTTTTATCGATGCCAGTGACGAACAGGATGCTTTGTTCAAATATGTGGAAGTGAGGGCAAAAACTTCGTCTGTCAATACCGGAGACACGAATAAAATCTAAATTCATTATACTCTTCCTTTAAACAGAAATAACCATAAGCTCAGGGATTGAAAAGTGGAGACTTTCACAGCACTTAAAGATTTCGTAGATAATCCTCATTACTTGGGACAGAGGCAACAATCTTTGAGAAGCCTGGATATGAGCACGATTGATACTTCTCTAATTGAGATAGTTGAGGATTTCACCAAATTGCCATATTGCTTTACCTTGCAGAGCTGTTTCGGACATTTTGTCTACAAGAAACGGAAGGACGAAAAGAACACCGAGCCTTTGCCAGTTTCAGAACAGATTAAAAATGTTGAATACAGAATAGCCTACTTAGCTTTGTGCATTGAGGACAGTGATGCGGGAAGACAATTATTTAGCGAGCTGAGTCGAGTGCCTGCCATTGACACGGAAACCGTTCAATTCGGGTGCGCTGAATGGTTCTGGAAGGATTACCTCAATTCTTATGCTCTGCAGGTTGAGCCGGAAAGATACAAGACAAAAGACAGATGCTCGGTCAGCTATCAGGAAGCGCTGCATATAGAGAAAATCAGGAATGAGTTTTTTGCTTGAATCAGAAGGATTGTTCAAAAGAGATTGAGCAAAAAACACTGAGCGCTGACATCCTCTCTTTTTTTTCTCTTCCTAATAACACCCGGAGTGTTCCAGGATCCCATCAAAAAAGTCCAAATTCCTTACGGTTTTTTCAGGAATGATTAAGTTGAATACTCGAAAATTATCCCGAATAATGAAAATGAGACTTGATAAAGGAGTTCAAAATGAGAGTGCGATTGAGATTATGCTCAGTTCTTGCTTTGGTCATTCTGGCAAACTTTTCTCCTGGATTTTCGGAGTCTGCCTCAGAAGTCTTCCTGATCCCCAGGATAGAGGACCTTATTGTGGATGGCTCGGCGGATGATTGGGGGGAGCGGGGATTCCGTGTCGAGATATTGGCCAGCCCTGACGGCCGGACTTTGCCTGTCGATGATTTTGATGTGAAATTCCGCCTCGCCTGGGACCTTCAGGGTCTTTATCTACTGGCCGTTGTGCACGATGATGTCTCCCTAGAGGATGCGGACCTTCCCCGCCTGTGGCGGGCAGACTGTATCGAGCTCTTCGTCTCAGAGAAGTTGGGCTCGATGAATCGGTACCAATTGGTCATCGCCTCAGGAGCGGACCCTAAATTCGAGTCCCTGCGCCAGAAGATTTATGATTGGCGCCACCCGCGTTATAAAAAATCAGAACTGACTGCTCAATCTGACAGTCGGGTTTTCGATGAAGGGTACGTTATCGAAGTCTTGTTGCCCTGGAGAAATCTTGGCGTCAGCCCGAGTCTAGGTATGGAGCTGGCTTTTCAATTCGTGGCCAATGATTATGACGGGAATGCACAGGATCCGAACGGCTCTCTTCGTGTTGCCTGGTTCCCCGGTGTTGGTCCAAGCAGCCGCCTCAACATGCACAGCCTGAAGCTTTCCGATATGCCCAGCGAAGCTGTGTTGAGTCGTGTTAACCGCGAGATCCGTCTCGATAGATGCGTGATTTCCGTTCTCGGTTCGAACGAGTTGACCGGGATACCGGTGATACTTCGGAGCGCTGAAGAAATAATCGACCAGGCCAATCTGGAACTCAAAGATGGGCGGGCAAAGATCCGGTTTTATCTTGATTCCAGCAAATATGCAGATGAGTGGCCTCGATTGGATGTCGTCGTGGGCAAAAAAATCGCGGCCGCGTTCGAGAGCTTGCCTAGCCTGGATAGGCTCCTGGAAAGATACATCCAGACATTGGGCGGACGGACAGCCATCGAGAATTTGACGTCACGAGTGTGCACAGGAAAGTTTGTCGATGATCTGTCGTGGACAGATCCTCCGGTAGAGGCTAAATCTCTGAAAGCGTTGGCCAAAGTTCCTGACAAGTGGGTGATGATACTGAAAATCTCGAAGGGAACCGAGCAAAACGGGTTTGATGGACGTACAGGCTGGAAGGTAAATCCCGACCGTATCGAACGAGATAGCCGGATGAGCCGGTCCTGGCTCGGCTATCTTCTGAATCCACAGGGCCCCCTCTACATACGGGAGTACTTCCCGGGGATGACTCTGGAATCCAAGGAGATGATCGGAGGACGTTCGGTATATGTTGTTAAAAATAAGACTCCGAATAGGCTGTATTTTGACACCGAGACTGGTCTGTTGAATCGGATCGGCAATGCGTGGGAATTGCGCGACTACCGTGAAGTGGATGGAATCAAGGTCCCTTTCCGCGTTGCCACTAGCCGGAAAGGAGGGGAAAGCTATTTCGTTTTTGACAAGACAGTACATAATGTTCCTATCGATGATAGGCGCTTCGCTATTCCCGATGCCGGAGACGTGTTTGCCGATGCTTTCGAGGATATCGAGAACTTGAAAGTGCTCCCGATGTTAAAGATGAAAGCTTTGTCCTACGAACACGGAGAAATGAACATTCCCTGTCGCGACGGTCGCTTCCTCTACGACCTTATCCTGAAGAATGGCTACATTCGGGGCCTGGAGATCGGCACCTTTAACGGGTATTCAACGCTCTGGCTCGGACTGGCTTTTCGAAAGACCGGCGGCCGTGTGATCACTATCGAATATGATCGAGTGAGAGGCGAGGAGGCGCGGAGAAATTTTAAGAAAGCCGGATTGGAAGATGTGATCGATTCCAGGATCAACGATGCATTCGAGGAGATTCCGAAGATCGAAGGAAATTTTGATTTTATATTCATAGATGCCTGGAAACCGGATTACGTCAAATTCCTGCGTTTATTGAAAGACCGGATTCTGCCAGGAGGCGCGATAGTCGCGCATAATGTCACCAATTACGCACGAGACATGCAGGAGTTTCTGAAGGTCATCCGGAATGATCCCACTCTCGAAACGACGTTTCACGAGATAAGCGCCGAAGGCTTTTCCCTAAGTATAAAACGTAAATAACATGAAAATGCCAATATCACATTTCTGGCAGCTTTATTACGCTGTGAATGGACTTAATGATTTTGTTCTGCTGTTGAGGGAATTGGTTCATTATTGGATGAATACATTATTTATGCTATCGTATTTAAAGAAATTTTCGAGCATGGAGAGAAATTGTGCACATTCTGGTGATTGAAGACGAGCCCAAAGTCGCCAAGGCGATTCGTGAAGGATTGGAGTCCGAGAACTACAAGGTGACTGTGGCGGCAACCGGGGAAGACGGATATTTTCTCGCCACTACTCAGGCCTTTGACCTCATCCTGCTCGATTTGATGCTGCCCGGACGCAGCGGGCTCGAAATTCTGACCGCCCTTCGCGAGCAGAAATGCCAGACACCGGTGCTGATCCTTACGGCCAGAGATGCTGTGGAAGACCGGGTGGAAGGACTGGATACAGGAGCTGATGATTATGTGGTCAAGCCTTTTGCCTTTCCTGAGCTTTTAGCCCGTATACGGGCGCTGACCAGGCGCGGCAGGCCCGAACAGGCCCTGAGACTCAAACTGGCTGACCTTGAACTGGATTGCGTCACTAAGATGGTAACCCGAGGAAAACAGGAGATAGACTTGACAACCAAGGAGTTCGACTTGCTCGAGTATCTGCTCCGCCATCAGGGACATGTCGTGTCACGCGAGATGCTGGCCCGCGATGTCTGGAAGGTGACCTCCCGGGCTACGCCCCTGGATAACGTGATCGATGTCCACGTCGCCAGGTTGCGCCAGAAAGTGGATGCGCCTTTCAAGAAGAAACTGTTGAAGACGATTCGCGGAGTCGGTTTTGTGCTGAAGGAAGGAGAGACATGATCTTGGGAAACCTGAGTATCCGCCTGCGGCTCACTTTTTGGTACACAGCCATCCTGATAATCATTCTCTTTGTCGTTTCATTCGGCAGCTATTTCTTCATGCGGAACCGGCTGGAGTCCGAGGCACGGAGCAGGCTGGAAAGCAGCTATGCGACTGTTGAGATCGTCATCAGGAATTCGAGCGGAGACCTTATGGACGTCTACCATCTCGGACAGGAGAGTTTATTCCAACTTTCTCGAGAAGGAAGAGTGGTCTATCAAACATTGACCTGGCAGGATAGGATATGGGCAGGGACACCAACAGACAGGCATTTCGTTGAGTCCAACTCCTGGAAGTCTCCGGAGGGTTCTCTCTTCTGGTTGAAGAAAGGGATAGAGGCTGATTCCGGCTTCGAGATCATTGTGGCCCAGGATGTCACCTCCACGATGGAATACATCAAAAGCCTGACTGTTATCCTCATGAGCGGGATTCCCTTTGCGCTCATCCTGGCCGTCCTGGGGGGGTACTTTTTGGCTGGACGCGCTCTCTCCCCGGTCAAAACGGTCACAAGGAAGGCAAGCGAGATCAATGCGGAAAACCTTTCGGAACGCCTTCCTATACAGAACCCTCACGATGAGATCGGACAGCTTGTCTCAGTCTTCAACGATACTCTGGCTCGCCTCGACAGCTCATTCAAGCAGTTGCGCCGCTTCACATCCGATGCCTCCCATGAGCTGCGGACTCCACTGACATCGATTCGCAGTGTCGGGGAGGTGGCTCTGCAGGGATCCATGGATAGGAAATCATGCCAGGAAGCCATAGGCAGCATGCTGGAAGAGACAGAACGACTCACTCACCTTGTGGATAACCTCTTGATGTTGGCTCGGGGAGATACAGAAAAGGCCAGTCTGACGCCTAAATACATGGATCTCAGCGTCTTAGTCGGCGAGGTTGTCGAAGAGCTGCGTATACTTGCAGAAGAAAAAAATCAGACACTTTCTTCAGACTTCCAGTCATCGGTCATGGTGACTGCCGATGAGAGCACACTCCGGCAAGCGGTTTCCAATGTCCTCCACAATGCCATCAGGCACACACAGATAGAAGGGCATATTGAGGTGCATACGGCGAAGATAAAAGACGGGAAAGCCGTCATCGATATCCTCGACAACGGTCCGGGGATTCCTGATTCTGAGCGAACTAAAGTATTCGAGCGATTTTACAGGATCAGCGGAGCCCGGTCCAGTGAGGAAGGAGGAGTGGGGCTCGGCCTGGCCATTGCCCGCTGGGCGGTTGAGGCCAACGGGGGAGCGATTTCATTCCTCGATAAAGAAGGCCCGGGAACGCACTGCCGAATCACTCTGCTTGCCGGTGAGAGGGAACGACGTTGACTGATAAGAGAGAGAAAAGAGTTTCAGGAAACTAGAATAAATCCAAGAGGATGTAGACCGGGACCAAGTGATGAAAGCCATACAGGGGAGGAAGCCATGAGAAGATATTCAATGAGAAATTTTGCGGGCAAAGGGATTCAAACAGGAATGGTGATTATTGTGTTGCTCTGGATTTCATCAGGTTGTGGCAGTTCTAATCATAAATCCGCGGAAAATATCGGACAGGGCAGCGCCGTGATGACAAAAGGAAAGGAAATTTTCTACGATGATGGCTTACCCGAAGCCCAACATTCTCCATGGGTTTCTCAAACAGGCGGGCAGCTTGCGGTTGTTTTCACTCCAACATTTTACCCTGCGGTCCTGGCTAAAGTGCGGTTTCTGGTCGGCATTAACGGGATTCCCACCACCGAATTTCGTGTGAGGGTATGTGGAGGCACGGTTTCTGACGGGCCGGATGAAAGCCATGATCTTTTGATATCTGAGGTGAGAGCAGCCGCAGAATATGGAAACAAATGGGTGGAAGTGGATCTTTCTGACCAAAATATTCTTCTCACCAGCGGAGATTTTTGTGTCTCCATGGAATGGCTCACACCGCCCGGAGACCACGGTATGGACGCACAATTTATCGGAGTGGACTATTCAAATCCCGATGGACGGAGTTGGTGGAAGACCGATTCCCTTTCAACATGGGAAAGAATTGAGGAAATCGCTAATGTGGGTGACCGGGATGTGATGATCAGGGCCACAATTGAAAAAAAATAGTCCAGTCGACGGCCCTAAAACGGGATTTTCATTATAGATGTACGTTACCCAAATTCTCCTGTGATTAGATACCGATGGGAGTCTCTGGATTGGGTGAAAAACGTTTGTTGTGCAGGAAGTCACATCTTCGTTGGGACTAGGAGTCTGGAGCGAGGTCAGTCAATATTTACGATCCAGAAAATCCCTTTTTAAAGGACCATTTCGGGCTTAGAACGATATGGCAGTTTCATCGGTTCAATAGAACCATCCCTTGCTTTCTCTCTTTATCCCCACTTGACTTTTTCAAATAATACAATTACTATAGTAATAGTAGGAATTATTTGGAGGCACGAATAAAAAGATGAACAATATAAGAAAAATTAAGAGGATATTCCAGAGCCGACCGACAATCGAAGGAGCGGGAGTTCATCTCAAACGCGTTTTTGGCAACGCAGACGTGCCGACCTTTGACCCGTTTTTGCTTCTTGATGACTTCCACTCGGACAATCCCGAGGATTATCTTCTTGGCTTTCCCTGGCATCCTCACCGGGGAATTGAAACAGTGACTTATATGCTTGAAGGAAAAGTCGAGCATGGAGACAGCTTGGGGAATAAGGGGATAATCCAGTCAGGAGAGATGCAGTGGATGACTGCCGGAAGCGGGATCATCCATCAGGAAATGCCGGAGGGAAATAAAGGTTTGATGTGGGGGCTTCAGCTCTGGGTCAATCTTCCTGCCAGCCATAAGATGATGAAGCCGCGATACCGCGATATCCGGTCCAAGGATATCCCTGAGTATCGATCAGAAAATGGCGCTCAAATCAAAGTCATATCCGGAAAGTATAAAGAACTTGTTGGCCCGGTCAAGGATATCATCTGTGATCCGGAGTACCTGGATGTCTCAATCCCAGCAGGCCAGAAATTCGAACACGACGTGAAGAGAGGACATACGGTTTTTGCCTATGTGTTGGAAGGAGAAGGGTTTTTTCATCCGGAAAAGAAGGAGAGTGTCTTGAGAGAAAATCTCGTTCACTTCTCTGATGGAGAAACAGTGGTCATTGAATCTTCGGAAGAGCCTTTGCGCTTCCTTCTCATCTCAGGCATGCCGATTGGAGAACCTGTGGCTTGGTATGGCCCTATTGTCATGAATACAGAGGAGGAATTGAAGAGGGCATTCGAAGAGTACCAAAACGGGACATTCATAAAGAACTGAGTTCAATCGGTCGATTTTAAAAAAATCAAGGAAAATCCAGCCATTTTTACTTCGTGTAAAAATACGGCTCCGGACGATAAGCATCACATTTCGAACATTTCCTTGAATTGAGCCGGAAGCCAAATCCCTAAAAATCTCCCCTTTGCTCTTCGTATAATAGATATTTTATTCAGTCCCGATCTTGAAATTACTGCCAAATATAGTGTAACATTCAGCTATACCTAAATAAGCAATATTCATAGGAAAGCTCATGAGCGGGGCGATTATCAATTTTCTTCTTCCATTTTGCCAAACCCCTATGGACCACTATCAGATTGGTGTTGCACCAGATTTGATCTTTATCTGATTCGATAAAAGGAGGGAATCATGAAAAGAAGTCAGACTGTGATTTTTTTGGTTTTGGTCTTGTGGGGCGGTATATTTTTTATGACCGCCTGTGGTGGCGGCAACGGTGCAGAGGATGGAGATGAAACACCCACGCCTTCAGCGCCGAATGCGCCAACGATTGAGGATATATACGCAGAGAACAGGGAGCTGGCGGTGCTCTGGGATGTAGTNNCAGACTGTGATTTTTTTGGTTTGTGGGGCAGTGTATTTTTTATGACCGCGCGGACTATTTGATGTTGAGCATCGGCTCTGCCCAACTAAACACAAGAATGAGAAGATCACTTGATAAGGGGCTCGTTTCAAACATATCTGTTCTTTTCTCCCTCAATAGCCACTTTATTATTACAGTTTGACTTCGAGTGTAGAGTGGAGAACGAATGCCAAAGAGTGTTTTGGAATTTTTGACAAGGAGTTGGTAATCGCACCAAGAAAAGCATAAAATATATGTCTAACGTGTGTGTCTGGTTGTTCGCTCTGTTCATTGCGACTCAATGAACTGAGTAGCTGAAATGAAGAGGGTTGGAGAAGAGAGCTGAAACGATTTCTTAAAGTTGTCTGTTATCTCCAGTAAAAGATATTCCCTTTTCACGACGATGTGTCAGGGAACTGGGTGCGACAGCACTGGATTTGAGCTTTGAACAATAGAGTTTAAGGAGGCAATGATGAAAAAAGATAAGAATGTGGCTTTCTTGGTTATATTCATATTGGCAGGTGCATTATTTATGACGGATTGTGACGGCGGTGGTGAAGATGAGGTGCCTGGAGCGCCTACGATCAATTTGTATTATGTAGAGAATAGAGCAGTGGGAATTATCTGGGATGCGGTGGACAATGCAGCTTCATACAACCTGTATTGGAACAATTCAGGCGATGTGACCACTTCGGATAACGCCATAACGGGCCTTCTTTCTTCATTCACAGGGATACTTTATAGACATGCCGGTGTGAGTTTGTTTAAGACCTATCACTATATGGTGACTGCCGTGAATGCAGCGGGGGAGAGCTCTCCCTCGAATGAAGTGAGCGCGGTACCTGTCTCTGTACCTCAGGAGTATCAGAAAGTAATTGCTACTGGTTTTGCAGACATGGATCATTTTGGCTTTTCCATTTCCATGAGTGGTGAAAACATCCTCGTCGGGGCTCCGAACAGAGACGATGTAGGAGCTGATGAAGGAGCGGCTTATGTTTTTATTCGATATGAGGATGATTTCTACTGGGCGCCTTTAGTGACGCTGACAGCCTCGGATCCTCAAGCCGGCGACGAGTTTGGTCGTTCTGTTGCCATTAACGGTGGTCATGCCATCGTTGGTGCACCTTATAAGGATAATGGGGGGTCAGATCACGGAGCTGCGTATATATATGGGCAGGATGAAGGGGGGGATGATGCCTGGGGACAAGTTAAAAAACTGACAGCCTTGGATGCCCAGGACTGGGATGAGTTTGGCTGTTCTGTTGCCATTAGCGGTGACTATGCCATCGTCGGTGCTCAATATGAAGACAGTGGAGGGCTAAGCAGTGGCGCCGCTTATATTTTTTACCGTGACCAGGGTGGAGCTGACATGTGGGGACAGGTAGTCAAGCTACAAGCCTTGGATGCCGCGGCTGGAGATCTGTTTGGCTATTCTGTGGCCATAGACGGTGATTACGCTGTGGTCGGTGCCTATTCAGCAGATGACGGAGGAGCTGATAGCGGAGCGGTTTATATTTATGGGCGGAATCAGGGAGGGGATAACAACTGGGGGCAAGTCATAAAGCTGACGGCTTCGGATGCTGCAGCTGGAGATCTGTTTGGTACTTCTGTCGCTATAGAAGGTGATTATGTCGTGGTCGGGGCTTCTTCTGAAGACGGAGGAGGGTCAGATCGTGGGGCGGCCTATATTTTCTACCGCCATCAGAATGGGACTGACAGCTGGGGAGAGGTGGTGAAACTCACTGCTTCAGATGGTGAAGATTCGGATACGTTTGGCTATTCTGTGGCCATAAACGGTGATTTTGTTGTTGTCGGTGCGTTATATGAAGATAGTGGTGGGAACAATAGTGGGGCGGCCTATATTTACGGTCGGAACTATGGCGGCCAGGACGTCTGGGGACAGGTGATGAAGATCTCTGCTTCGGATGCTGGGGATGGAGATAATTTTGGCTTTTCTGTCGCTATTGAAGGAAATTTTGCTGTTATTGCTGTCCCTTATGAAGAAACGGAAGGCTATACTGATCGGGGAGCGATCTATATTTTTTAACGCCGTTCCGTTTATGTTGAAAGGGTATAGGTTCTACCTTTTTGACTCAATCCATTCCTGAATATTTTTTTATGTTATCCTCTTCCCATTCAGAGTAGCCGCATCTCAAAGCTGTTTCATACAATATGGATATAATGCTCTTCTTTTCATCCTCTGAGAAATATTCTGCCCAGCGGGACGTTCTGTTTTGTTTGACGACTTCACCCACTTTTATTCTCTCTCTATGGGAAGAGTTCGAGCTTGCAGGAATAGAGTGGACAGTCGGAATGTATAAGGAATCCGAAAAATTGATTTCCAGAAAATCACAGATAGTCTTCAAGTTCTCCAACAGACTATTGATGAGATTTTCATAATGTATAATCAGATAACGTTTTTGACCCAATTGACTCCTGTTCTTCCATCCAAGATCGATCAAAGATTTGATATGGAAGGCTCCATATGCAGCGCTGAAACGTGATTTTCTTAATAGAGAAAACTTTTTCAAAGAAACTAAGTTTTCCAGCGGATCGCGGATAATTTGGATGAATTTTGCATGGGGGAATCTTTCTAAAATGGAATCGACATATTCTTCATTCCCCGGGGTTTTTTCTACCCAGTATCTTGCCTGGCTCTCCTTGACAGCCGTGGCGTGTAGGGCTGAAACGACAGCCATGAACGGTTCCATTTCCTGTTCCACAAAGTGTTTTAAGGCCAGTATAAACCTTTTATAGTTTTCAGGATCTTTGCCCAAGAGCCAAAAGGGTTTCTGTCCCAGCGGATTAACCAAACGTTTTGTCCAGTAGAGAGCCAGAGGATGGAATTTCCATTTTTTGCCATAGAATCTTCCCATGTAGTTAGAGTCACCTGGCATGACAAATAAGTTCGGATGTCCGTCCAGCAATTGAGCCAATAAGGTCGTGCCAGACCTGCCGGGACCGCAAATAAACACCGGAGATTCTATGAATGCATTGATTTCTTCGGTTCTTGGCTGGTCAGGTTCCCGATCTATGTCCACTTTCTTTAGCAGTAAATTAAAGAAACGTCCAAGCTCTTTGTCTAATTGGCGCCATACTGAGCCCCGTGCTGGATACTCCTTGTCCCTTTTTTCCAGAAGCTTGTCTATTTGCTCTATCTTTTTATCTATAGCGCCCATTGGGGCATCCTTATGTGATGAATGTTTTCATCCATATCAATTACCCTGGATGATTCAAATATAAAATCTGATTTCCTTGTAGAGTGAGTTAAATTTTCTTATTTCTATCGAATCGCAGGAAATTCGAAAAAAATTGTGAAGGATTGGGGACAGTCCCCAATTCTTCACAAACACCAATTCTTAACAAATTTTCAATGTTATTCTATTAAGCCAAAGAAAGCTGGTCGTGCGCAAGAAGAAGCAAACCCTGTATGGAGACGTTGTAGGGGCAGGCCTTTTCACAGTGTCCAGGGCATTCGCCGCACACATCAGCCCTTTTGCCCGGGATGACGGAATATTTCAGCATAGCTTCTCTTTCCCGCCCCTGCGCCACAAAATAATGGAAATAGCGCATGATTGTGTTCACGGGTACGCCGTACGGACATTGGGGTTCGCACACACCGCAGGCGTGGCGGCAGTAGAGCTCGCCGCAGCCTTCCTTGTATGCAGCCAACTTCGCCTTATCCTGTCCGCTCAACTTTGAGCCGGACAGGGGAATAATCCTCTCCATCTCGTCGAAAGTCTGCAGAGAGCAGCAGACTGTGTTGACTCTGGGATTTGAGAGAGCGAACTTAATCGCCGCGGCTCTTATTTCTTCCGGTTTCTTGAGGTCATACTTGGCGATGAAGTGCTCGGCTCTGTCGAGCTTATCCTTGAACCGCTTCAAGCCTTCTTTATA
>JABAOC010004571.1_pt2 | contig 17622 bp, 11 predicted proteins | sample 7062161 | NCBI WGS metagenome assembly JABAOC01 (sample SAMN14538625, study PRJNA623070) | marine sediment metagenome | biome: marine biome [ENVO:00000428]; feature: marine pelagic biome [ENVO:01000023]; material: deep marine sediment [ENVO:00002113] | place: India: Gulf of Khambhat ... | reverse complement strand
GTTTTCATATTTTTTATCTCTTTAACAACTATTTTCGGTAATTTAAAATTTCTATTTTGCATATTATATATATTTTTTATAAATAAAATTGATTTATAAACTTCATGAAAGTATTAGATTAACTTCAGTAATATAATCTAATATGACGGAGCCTCAGCTAGTTGCACTCTTAGTTGGATTTGTAAGTGGGTTTCTAGTTCACTTTTCCAATATGTCTTCTGTAAATATTGTTATCCTGACTTTAGGACAAGCTATTTTAGCATTGTTGGCATGTTATATATTTTTACATGAAAAATTAAAATTCAAAAATGGATCGTTATTTGCCGAACTTACAATGGATTATATGGTGGGGTACTCAATGTTTATAGTATGGAATGCCATCAACTATATACTTATATATGTACCTATAAAACATTGGCCAAGTTATACAGGACTATAAAAAAAGTATTGTAATTATGTAGAAAAGCAAATTTGTACTCTAGTACCTTCTATCTCAATTCCTGAAAAAACAAAATGATGAAATGCAGCTTCTAAATCATTAGTTGCGTCTTCATCATCTTTATATCGATCTATAAGGTCCTCTATAGTTTTATATGAGTAAGCTATAAGTTTTCCAAAACTCCAACCAACTGAAGATGTATAATGTCTTTCAACATTTAGTAGAGATTCATCGTCATAACCATCAATAAATATTGTAATAGTATTATCATTTATTAAAATCTCATCACCGCCTACCAAAACTCTTTCGAAAAAGTTTGTCAAAGTAGCACGAACAAAATGTCTACCACGGATTTTTCCCTCTATTGAATAATATTTAGTCATTTTAATATTTATTATACTAAAAAATATATACAGTATTTTTTAATTTTTTCAATTTTTTAAAAATGTATTATGGTTAGGAGGGAACATTAACCATTTTGACGTTTTTAATTTTGGACATAATTTGACAAATTAATAAAATAATATAGTACAATTATAATATGGCTGAACATAAACAGAAAGATGATTTATTGCATCATATAAGTCAAGCCCAAATTCTCATGAAAAAACTATTTAATAAAGGAATTCATGTATCTTTGATTGAATTAATGAATTTTTATTCAATTCAGGAATTAGAAGATATAATAAATACTATCAATATTTTGAATTATTATGATAGAATGGGGGAAAAAGGCAAACAAGAATATATACATGACTATATAAAGTATAAATTAAATTTACCTATAATCAAAAAATCTTTAGAAGGATATAAACAACATTATGGAGAAGAAAGGGGACGAAAAAAAGAACAAGAAGCAAAACAATTTTTTAAAGAAAAAGGAGAGCAAGAATTCGAAAAGTATTTAGCTAACCTAAAACAAAAATATGACAATTTTATAAAAAACATATCTATAATGCAATCTGGTGGAGATTTTAAGAGTAAATATATTAATATAAAAAAAAGGTATTTATATGAAAAAAATCGTTTTCTTAAACTAATTAAATTTATTTAGTTTTCCAATCATCCATGCGATTTTTAAAATCGTTTATTTTATTTACAATATCAGGTTTATTATTATACTCCTCTAACATTTTTATAGTAAGATTATCACGTGTAAATGGATTAGTTTCATCATTAAGAAGGTGTTTTTGTATTATTCTTTTTTCCATAAACACATTATCCATACCCGGTAACATTACTGGGTTCTCTATTTTCATAAATGTAAGTGGGTCAAGAAATTCTTCAGGATATTCAATATTATCTTCACATGCCATTTTTTCTATTTGTTTAATAAGAATTGTAATGAAATTATTAATTTCTTTAATAAGCTGTGAATCATTCAATTTGCAAATAATTTTGTGAAATCTATCAATATCAAATTCTTTAAAATCATTAATTGTGCTTTCCAAGAATACATTATTATTTTTAAATTGCAGATATAAATTTACTATTTGGATTAAATGTGCAATTATATTATCATTTGGATTATATTGTCCACTATAAATTTTTAAAAATGGAAATTTAAAATCTAGATCATCGACTATCCATCTTAAAGAAGTATTAAGAATAAGTGGAATTGTAGTTATAATCTCATCTTTGGAAAATATTTCCCTGAAAATAGGGAATAGTAACATGAAATTAATCATATTAATTATATTGAAATGATATCCTAAAATTTCATGTAATAATTTAGCTTTTTTTGTTCTGATTATTGCATCCAATGTTGCATCTTTTGTTAATTTAATTAGATTATCAATAGTTTCTCCTAACCACATTATATCATTGAGAATAATATTTGCGAACTTTTTTGTGTTAAAATTGATCTCATCCAATATAATACCCAAAATTCTAGTTTCTGGTTCAGGACCAAAAATATTAATTAATATTTTAAATGTATTGAGGGCAAATATTTTTTTTGTAAATGTTTCTACTGGCTCATCTTTTTGATGTTTATCAATTGAAACTATAAAATTTAATACTGATTTTATAAAAACTTTACCATCAAGAAATATATTATTGTTAAGTAAGAATTTATCTAATAATCTCAAAAACTCGAATCTAATATCTGGATTTTTAGTATATTTATCATCAGAAATAATCTTAGCAGTAAGGTCAATAATAAATTTAGGGACAAGATCTTTATTTTCATATCTATCTTGTCTATCCTGCAAAAAATATGATATATCATATAAAATGTCATCGACAATTAATTCTTCATCCCAAAACTCATTATGCCAGACTAACCAATTATTATAAAATATATTTACCAAATTATGGACATGTTGATTTTCTTTAATTTTTTTATCAATAAGGACATACTTTTTAGTTAAACCTATTTGATCATCTAATGATTTTAAAGCTAACTGTGAAAATGATAAATTCGCAAATCGACTATTTATTATTCTACTTTTTTCATATTCAAGTGTTTCTAATAAATTATCCCAATTATTTGCTCTATATAAAATTGGTATATATCCAACCCTCAATCCGTTCAAAATTAAAAAGAATAATTGTGTTAAAAAAGATATATCGCTGTTCTTAATATCATTTTCTTCTTCTTTATTACATTCGTACCAATTAATTGGACAATCTTTATGTTTTATATAAGTAATATCTATTTTTTTCAGTTGTTCCCTTTTGGGAGATCTATGATTATCATTTACACCCTTATTCCAAAAAATAATCAATAATCCAACTATATTCGTTAAAAAATCATCTGTAGATAGATCATCATATTCACAATCTTCAAAATCTAGATTGATTTTTGGTGTATTCAAATTAAAGACATCAGCAAACCATTTTACAATATATGGCCTCAACTCTTTATTTACAACTAATTTATAAAAGACTTTGTGAATTTTGATAATATCATTTATCCATTCATTTGATCTTTCATATCTTACTCCATCAAAAATTAATCCAAGAAAACTATTTTGAATTTCAATTCCATCTTCAAAATCATATAATTCATCATCACACATTGCTCGTTGTACCCTTTTTGAGGATATAAAATTTATTACCATATTAATTTTATCTTCAAAAGATAGTTCTAATTTTTTTCCGAATATCTTACTCATATACTTTTTTATCTCATCATTATTAAGCTTATCCTCCATTATTGACCATAATACTAAATTATTGTCCTGTCCATCTCGTATATAGTTAATAAAACTATCCATTCCATTTTCAACAATTGCATCATCTGTTATATATATTTCAAGATATCCTCTTATTCTTTCCTTAGTTTCTTCATTCAATTTACAGTTTTTAATAAATTCTGTTAAATACTGTAAACCATTATTTTGAAGACCTGCTAAGACGTCCAAATCGTCAAAAGTGCAACCACTACTTTCCATCTTTGGATATACATAAGCTAATATAAAAATAATTTTTATTAAACAATAAAAATATCAATTATTTTTATTATCTATTTACTGAATATAGATGTATATTGCAGTTGCTATAATTATTTTAATATTACTAATTCTGATAATAAAGAAACCACTTATTGAAAATTATGATGCAAGATATACGAATATTTCTATAGATGATTGTGCTAATTTATGTAAAACAACTGCAGGTTGTTTTGCATTTGGTTATGATCCACATGGTAAAATATGTTATCCATCAGAAAGTCCATTAGATGGACCACCACTTGGTACTTTATTTGATAGTGAATACTATCATGATAATATATCCTGCAATAAATTAAATACAATTGTTGTGCCAACAAAAACTCCTGCATTTTACAGAAGGAAAAGTAATGCTATATTTATATGTGGAGAAAGAAGTGATTTTCAAAATTTACATCCACAGTATTACTTTCATAATAGAGGAAGACTAAATAGAATTGATGAAGGGCAAAATCCAGATTTCCTAACTCAAGTTGATAACTATGAAGTTAATTATTATCGATGGCCAACTAATGCATATGATGCAGATCAATCAGATCTTTTAAGACGGGATAGAGAAAATCAATATTTTACAATTAATACAGTAACAAATATGAACAGAATTAGAAATGTAAAACCAAAGTCATTACTGGAGAAAATTTCGAAATCAAATATTGCAAATGTAATTAAAAAACCAATAAAATTTTATACCAATCTAACAAAAACTATTCTTGGAGTTTGAAAATGTAAATTTATTAAGATATATTTATATTTTCGAATAATTAAAATAAATTAATCTATTTCTTACCTTTCTTCTTGCCTTTCTTTTTACCTTTCTTAGTTGACGTCATTTCATTATCCTCATCCTCTTGATTCTTAAGCCATTTATTATAAGCTTTTTCAAAAGTATCCAATTCAGAACGCCAAATTTCTTCAATACTTGTATTTTCATATATTTCATATTCTTTTAGAACTTTATTGTATTCATCTTGAAGTTTTTTACGTTCTTCAGGAGTTAGTGCAAATAGTGGAATATTAGTCAAATACGAGTATGATCTATCATCTTCATCAGCTTCACTATTTATTGACAATTTAGGGAATTTTAACTCTTCTATTCTAGCAATGACAATTGATTTGCTAACACCTTTATTATTCTTAATTACAATGATTTTACCTGTCTCAACATATTCTAAGAATTTTATTTTATATTTAAGCAGATTTAATCTATTTTCTATTTGCTTAAGATAGAATTTCTTCCTTTTAGCATAAATTCCTAATCTCAATTCATAATACTCTTTCAATATATCATTTACAGTGTTATATTTAGCAATGACACCCTTCGAATTGTAAAGATGCATATTTGATATGCTAATAGTTTTATACAATTTCAATGTCTTTTCCAATTTATCATTTTTAATAAGATTCTGCAAGACTCCAGGTAGGAATTTTATAGTGAAGCAGATTGTATTATTTCCCGAATCATTTTTAATGTTTTCTAATATTCGTCCCTTTTTTGGAGATTTTTTATCATCAGCGACAAGTGTTTCTAGCCATGAATTGTATTTTTCAGTCCATGTTCCTACTGGCAGCTCAATAATTTTTACACATACTTCATTAATTATCTCCAAAACACCAGCAGTTCTAAAAGTAGTATCATTTAATTTAATTATCTTCCCTTTGAATCCATGGTACCATGGATACATTGGTTTTGGATCTTTACCATCTAAAAGCTTACGAATATTATTAATTATATCCTTTGGATTGTAACATGGAATTGTAGAACTAAATCCAGTTCCAATACCAGCAGCACCATTAATCAAAACCATTGGTATAGTAGGAACATAATATTCTGGTTCCACTAATATCCCATCATCCTCCATATATTTATAAACCTTTGCATCTTCACTTCTAAATATAAGTGGTTCCAATTCATTTAATTGTGTGAATATATATCTAGCACTAGCTGCATCTTTTCCTCCCTGTTTTCGATAACCAAAGTTACCATTTGGAGTCAAAAGATTTATATTATTAGATCCAACAAAGTTTTGTGCCATTCCAATGATAGTATCTTGTAAACTAGTTTCACCATGATGATAAGCTGCTTCAGCTGATACATAACCAGCAAGTTGTGCTACTTTTATCTCATTTTTAAGGATATTCTTTAGAATTGATACATATAGTATTTTGCGTTGACCTGGTTTTAATCCATCTGCAATTGATGGTATAGATCTAATACAATCATAATTTGAAAAATGTTTTAACTCCTTATGAATAAAATCACTATAACTAACTTTTGTGACACTATTATCTAAAATAGCAGATCTATCATATGTTTTAAGCCATTTCTTTCTATCATTTGATCTTTGTTTAGCAAAAGCAAGTGTTATTGCATCATAATTTTCATTACCTTTATCAAATTCAAAATCTTCTTCATCATCTTTTGTAGATTTTGATCCGTCACTTTCTTCTACATCTTCAGAATTGTCAACATCATTTAATTTTACATCACCTTTTATATCTTCATTATCTTCATTATCTTTCCATATATAGTTAATAAATCGTTTCTCGAAATCAAGAAAAGCATCTCTTGCTTCTTTTTCTGTAGAACTACCCAAACCCTTATAGTATTTTGATTTCCATCCTTTTGATTTTAATGATCCATCTAATGATTTTTTCCAATCTTCATAATCGGTCAATGTGTAGAAAATTTTTGGATTCTTCTTTTTTATATCTTTTATTTTCCATGCTTTAACAATAGGTGTTGCCATTGATTGAATAAATCCTTCTATTTTCATAAGAGACGGCCAAAAATAGTGGAAAAAATTCATTAATAATCCTTTGATATGAGATCCATCTGTGTCTTGATCGGTCAAAATTATTATGCCCCCATATCTCAATTCAGAAACATCAGTATATTTTTTATTTTGTTTTAGGCCTAAAATTTGTTTAATATCTTTAATCTCAGCATTATCTATTAACTGTTTTGCTTTTGCTTCTCTAACATTCAGTAATTTACCTCTAAGAGGAAAGACACCATATCGATCACGTCCAATAATATCCATTCCTGAAACGGCAAATGCCTTCGCTGAATCTCCTTCTGTCAAAAATAATCTACATTGTTTTGATTTTCGAGTTCCTGCCCAATGTGCATCAATTAATTTATCTTTTCCTTTCAAGTTAGAACGTTTCTTACCATCAGTCTTCTTCATAGCAGCCATCGCTTTAAGTTTCGCAAAATTAACAACTTCATCTATAATACCTGTTTTAGTTAATCTTTTGATAAAATCTTCGCTAATATCACATCTACTTCCAAACTTTGCTACTTTATTTGTTAATTCTTCTTTTGTTTGACTACTAAAAGATGGATCTTCAATAACAGAATCAATAAATATCGTCAAATTGTCCTTAATATGTGCTGTCTTAACATGTAAATCTTTATACTTGTTTGATATAAAATTGTGTAAACCACCAACTATTTGGGATACAACATGATTAACATGACTACCACCTTTGAACGTACAGATACCATTAACATATGAAATATGTTTATATCCAGATACCGAATCATATACTACCCCAACATTCCATCTATCATTTACTTTTTCATGTACATATCTGTCATTAAAATCATTTTCATCATCTTCTGTATCGTAAAACATCTTAATGTAATCTGAAAAATTATTAATTTTTAATTTTTCTCCATTCAAATGCACCTGTACATTTTCTCTAGTATTTGATGCAATATCAAATACCCTTTTCTTGAAGAGTGCAACAATATCATCTGTTAGTCCAGAAATTCCAAACTTTTTAAAATCTGGCAAGAATTTTATCATCGTATATGATTCTTGTTTGGATGGTAGTTTTTCTATTATTGGCTCTCCACGAGTGTACATATTATCAGAAAATGTTTGTTTATATAATAATTCTCTTTTCTTGTCACCAACTTCAATATAAAATTCTTTTGAGAAAATATTTGCAAGTTTTGCGCCATATCCATTTTTCCCACCGACAGTTTTTCCTTTTTGTTTGTAGTTTCCTGATGTTAAAAGAACGCCAAAAATTAATTCAGGTGCATAGATATTATAGTCTTTGTGTATTGCCACATCTATACCGTTATTACCATTGTTCCAACATGTAATATATCCAGTTTCTTTATCAATAGTCACACATATTTTAGTGCACGTTTTGTCATTTACTGAATGATCCCTAGAATTAACAATGATTTCATCAAAGATCTTATATAATCCAGGAACATATTCTATCAGACGGCTTATTACTCTTTCAGTTTTTTCATCATAAACCCACATTCTGTAGGTGTCGAGTTCAATTCCGCCAACATATGTATCAGGTAATTCTAAAATATGTTCATGAGGATTCATTTTCTGATATTTATCTTCAATAGAAACTTCAGTTTGTTTGACATTTTTTGATTTTTTCTTAACAGCTTTCTTTTTAATAAGTTTATTTTTTGTTTTGCTAACCATTAATAATTTAGGAATAGTTGGATAATTAAATAGAACTTTATATATTTTATTTTAAATAATCAATTTTTTTGATATAAAAACTTATTATTTTTTACATACTAATAGTAATCACTAATGTCAGATCATACTAATCAAGAATACTATTTTAAAGATAGATGGATTAGTCAGCATGTTGGTGGTCATGATGAACCATCAGATAATCATAAATACACAAACCAACAAGCAGAAATAATAAGAGATGGGAGAAGAGAGCTTCCACCTCGTTTAAGGGATACACCATATATTCCACCATATCCTACATATCTTCCGCCAAATAATTCACACGTAAGATATAATAGGGAAATAAGATATCAACAAGATATAGGAAGTCCTGTTGGTAGAGAATACAATACCACTGAAACTCAAATAACAGACGGAAATCTTATTGGTATACCAGACAGCAATGGTGAGCAACGATATGATCCATATGAAGATTTTCTATACAAACATGGCCTTCTAGATTACCGTTTTAACAGAAGGCGTTTTAAGACAACATATCTTAATATTTCAAGCGCTTTTAGAAAAAAAAATCCAAGTCTTAATCTAGGCGAATCATACACATTATATGATAATCCACTTTGCTTTAAAAAAGGTTCTAATCTAATATATATTAAACATAAACACCACCCATTTGAAGATGGTGAATTAATTAGTATAACTTGTGCATCATCAAAACACGTAATATTAAGAACATATGACACAAAAGGTGAGCCAACATTTGTTATACCCAAGGGATGTAATGTAATGAAAGTATACTACCCTCATCAACTTCCACCTGATTACTCTGGAAACGAAATAGCAGTTGAATTCCATGGCATTAAAGGGGATCATAATACTAATAAACTGTCATCATTTTTAGGGAATATACCTGTAAATCTAATAAATGATTCGCATATTATATATGTTACATTAACACAAGAAGATTTAGATCCAAATTGTGATCTCGAATCTTTGCCAGGAGATTTCCTTGATTACAGTAATGATCATTTTTTTATTATCCTACCAAAAACAATGCATAATCCTCCTCCAGAAGAAGAACCATATATTTTACGAGAATACAATTTTAAACTAAAATTCCTATCAATAGCAGGGATACCCCTCAATACAATTAATGCTCGATATCCAATTGATCCTTATCATATTCATGGATATCATATTATTAAATACACTGAAAAGAATGGTTATACAATAGAAGTTCCTTTTGCAGCTATACAAGATATTAAAGGTGGTGGTAATAATGTTATAGTAACAAAAATAAAGAGTATTGATACAGGATATCCAAATCCAAATAAATATAGAATTGATTTAGGAAGAACTTTCCATGATGTTATATCTGTTAGAATAGTTAGCACTGAATTTCCTAATAGTGGTAGAGCTATTAAAGATTATCCAAAAGAGAGAATTAATAATAAACTCTATTGGAATAATATTGATGATGGCGACTATTTGTACTATATTGAAATACCCTCAGGAAATTATGATCCAAATCAATTAGCAAATGAAATCGAAAAACAGTTTTCTCTTACCAGTAGAATTAATACTGGAGATGAAGAGATGACTCATGAGCCATACCATTTTGTATTGGTTGATATTAATATGAATACAGATATTATAATATTTAAATCATACAAAAAATTTATTCTTGTGGAACCATTTATTTCTACTGAGCCAGAAATTAATATTGATCCAGAAATGGATGAAAATGATCTAGGGACAATATTCACACTTAATGTTAAACATCCAAAACATGGAATGATAACAGCAGGGGATAAAATTATAATCTCAGGATCCCTATCTTATTTTGGAATCCCAGCTTTTATACTAAATGGAGAACATATTGTAAGTGGTATAATTGATGAAAATCAATACCAAATAAAACTTCCCAAAGTCAATTTAATGGATGAACGAGATGATAACAAAGGTGGTGCTGCAGTATCTATTATGATACCAGATTATTTTAGACTAAGATTTGATAAAAATGATACAATAGGAAGTTTAATAGGTTTTCGAAATCCAGGAAATCCAACATCAATAACAAATTTTAATAAAGTAATTACTAATTCTGATTTATATGCATATGATACAACAATGAATACTCTTGGAGAGAGTGTTAAAATTAAAAATAATTGCTTTAAATTGATGGGGGATGACTATTTCCTAATGGTAGCACGTCCACTAGAAACTTTGGTTAGTATTGGTCCAATAAAAGAAGCATTTGCTAAAATACAAATACGTCATAAACATCTGAAGACTTTATTTAATACATTTGTTCCAACAAGTAGATTTTATAATGATCCCATTCATGAATTGTCAGAATTAGAAATAGAATTTTTTGCTCCGGATGGTAGTTTATTTGATTTTAATGGTTGCGATCATTCTTTCACAATAGAAATAGTTGACGTTCATGATATTCCAAAGGGATCTGGAATTAGTCCTAATACTGGTCAGAATTATAATATTGTGGTTTAAACATAATTATTAAATATAATTATATTCAAAGCTCCCGCAATTTAAACATAATTATAAATTAAACATAATTTATAATTATTCCTAAAGCTCTTCAACTGCTTTTTCAAATAATAAATCTACAATTTTAATATATCTACCTTGATTGATGATATAACGATTATAGTTATCAATTAATACCTTCATTTTTGGAATAAATTCACTCATTAAAGTCTTATAGTATGGGAAGATATGTTCATTTAAATTAGTAATTAAAGATGATGATTTATCGATAGGAACAATCGTATTGGATATTATAATATTTACAATGGGCTCAAATAATCTTTCGACAGATCCTATTTTTTCATGGGGATCATCATTTTCAAATATTCCAAGTGTATATTTTATAAAAATTTTTGGCATATTAAAAACTACATATTTTTCGAGTGTAGCATCAGATGGAACTTTATCTGCTGGTATTAGTGTTGAGTTTGAGAAATCAACTATAGCATCCACTAATGTTCTAATAAATTCATTATATTCACTTTTATCTCTATATGTAGCTGAAATCTCTCTTCCAGATGGAAGAGTAATATCTTTGTATTGGCTTGGATTGATTGCTAAAAGATATTTAGTTATTGATTTTAAAATTGCCAAATACATATTACTACAAATAGTCAATCCCACTACATGGCTGATAATATCAATGACTTCAGTTAATACATAATTGTGCTCTCTACCATATTTTTGATCAAGTAGTTCATAATCATTTATAATTGGAATTAAAATATCATTGTATAAACTATTTATTGTATCAAATTCCTCTCTTAAATTTTTAATAACAGTTGTATTATCTTTATTATCAACAAATTTATCAACTAGCTTATCTTGTAACTCAATGACAATTGGATATATATTTGTATTATTACTATGCTTCTTGGATTCTTTAATATATTGCGACCAAAGTTCATTGTATAATTTAAAATCACTATGTCCTTTCATATCAATTTTGCTATTAACAACATAAACAAAAATATCTTTATATAATCCTGCAATTGAATTGAAATCTAAATGTCTAGAGGAGCCACTGAATGCCTTAACCCTGTCATACAAACCACCTGTAATAGTTTCTTTAAAATATCTTCTTAATTTATTACCAACAATTCCTCGCCTTTGCAATTTATTTGTTTCCATATCATTTTGTATATTTGTAATATTCCCTTCAATATCTCTTATTTTTTGTATTAAATTATTCAAAACATTTCTTTCAACATCAGTTAAACCGGTTGGAGATCTTTCTTTTTCTTCTAACATATCTTTCTCTTTTTCTAAACTATGCTTTTTATTTGTCCACTCTTGGATTTCTTTTAATTTTTTATCACCAACTGTAGTCAATTGTTTTTGTTTATCTCCAAGAACACTCAAGTTTGTATTTTTAACTACAATATTTGGATGAACATCAAGAAGAGGGATTGATTTAGAAAAGATACTATTACTTTCTAGTAAATTGTAATCTTCCATCAATTTGCCAAGTTTCTCTGATTTATCAAATGACCATAGATTGTAATATGTTGACATCTTACTACTAAGAAAATGATTATACATAAAAAGTAATTGTGGGAATATATTTTCCATATAAACAATAATGTTATTACCAAAACTTTTGTCCGCCAATATATTTTTTTTTATTTGTTCATAAAAAGGATTGTAAAAGTATTGCAGAGGGTATTCACTGCTATGACCACTAACAATTTTGTTATGTTTTGAGAACATATTTATAGCATGTCCTAATGGTGTGTAGCCTGCAGAATTCATAATTGTATTTCTATAAACTTCAGCTCTATTTTCCAATAATTTTCTAACTACTTCATCATTTAATGTATTAATCGCGTAGATGAGTGGAGGTGATCTAACTGCGTCCTGTTGATTAATATTAGCTCGTGCTTCAGCGAGGTAGTCAATGATTTCTGGTTTAATGCGATAACACTCATTTTCTGTAATTAGATTAGTCTGTATGTAATCAGGATTATATATTCTGAACTGTTTTTCTTGTTTAATATCTTTTACTAAATTGCTACTATATTTCAAAGATTGGAATAGTTCATTATTATCACTTGGAACATAATTAAAGAATTTTTCAACTATCTCGTCAAATAATTTATTCAAACTAAGGGAAAAGCCTCTATCTATTCCAGTAATTGGTATATTTAGTGATAGATCTGGATAACGTTCAACAGCAGCTTTTGTGTATTGTTGTAAATGTGGAGCCAATTCATATAGAGTTTTGTCTTGGTAAATTTGTCGTACAATTGATGTAATTGCTTTTGTGGAAGATTTATAGATAGATCTTCTTATCAAAGTACTTATAATTTCATCTGCAATACTACCAACTATAATATAAATAGTACTATTAAAATCAATGTCAGCAGTTGCAGCTATTCCTAATGTTCTTTGTAAATCTTCTACTATTTTTATTTTAATTTCATTAATTGCATCTTTAGTATCAGCAGCTATTCCTAGGTCTCTGGTGCTAATATCAGCAATAGAAGGTACTTCATTTGAATCAACATTATAGTACAATTTTAGTATATTTTGAATTAACCAGTATTTTATCATGTAAAAATGGGAATCAAGTAAATTGCCTACTACTGGAAAAATTGACCTAATCCGTTGTTGACCATATGCTTTTTTTATTCCTAATTTTCCAATTTTTGATGCATCAGAACGTATTAGATATTCATCAACAATACCATCTTTAGGAACATCAATATTTGCAGGTTGCAAAAAATTGGTTACATCACTAATCAAAAATCCGCATTTGGATGGTATTTCATTATTAAATGTATTTTGATAAATAAATCTATGATTTTCCAGATCTTCAATTGATTGCGCTCCAATGAAATGACTTGGAATATAATAACCATCAGCAGGATTTGTAAAAACATTAGAACCTATATGTGCCATAAATGTACTATAATTCTGTAAATTTACAACTGGCATATATTTTTCAAAAATATATTTTATCTTTTGATTTTTATCTTTTCCACCTACTTCTTTTCGATAGGTTTCAAAATTTGGTGGTAAAGATTTTAAAGAGTGCAAGGAACTATGGAATATATTTTCTAATAAACCAGTATCAGTCTCTGTGAATTGATTATTATGATATCCTTTAATAAGACTAATGGCAGACTTTTTATTCAGTAATTCGACTACTTTATTAAGTAGACTATCATGCAATTCAGTTAATTCTTTGTATATATTTTCCATTTCTTTATAAATTGCATTAATTTCCTTTTTAATTGTATCCAATGAATCTATCATATATTCATAGCTGTAACTATAAGGATGTTTCTTTATTTTTGGATCTAAATATTTATTATTTATTGCTTCTTTTAATCTATCACAAACCATAATTATATATGATCTATCTTGTAAAGAATTAACCATGTTTTCAAAAATATTAAATATTAACAATATGATAGTTGTTATTAAATTATATACATAGTATGGTTTTTTATTAGCAAGATGATTTGCCAAAGCTCTCATATTAATTTTTATTTTAGCATAGTCAAATTTTATCATATATACATAAAATGCTAATCTTGATATGAACAGATATTTTTTGATATGTATCCCAGTTCCTCTTTTATTTATTGGAATAAAATAGAGATCAGGATCATAATCGTCTAATAAAGGTCCAACTCTTGCTCTCGCCACTCTTTCAGCTTCTCGTTTATTTTCTCCAACAATAACTCTTCCTCCATCATCTGTCATTTCAAATTCTTCTACTGTTTTTCTCGATCGTATATATTCTTTTATTTCACTTTTTGTTGCCCGATAAGATTTTTGGGCGGGGGCAAAATCTTCAGCAAACATATAATTCTGAATTTCGCGAATATTATTTATCATTATTGAAAAATCCTGAGTAATATCCAATTCAGAAACAGTTGGATCGACTTCATTTTTATGTTTAAATATTTGTTTTAAAATAGCTGGGTCAATATGATAATCATCACCATCAGCAATTACTTGTGTAATGTTAACTTTTATATTCTGATTATGTCTAACAACTTTATAGATATTAATAAATAAATTATCTTTTACGGAATTAAAAATATCATTTATCTTTGAATCAATTGTATCAAATATCATCTCATTAACTGTTTCATTAAAGAATCTTTCTGTTTCAACAATATAACTATTTTTTATGTTATCAAATACATATTTTGGAGTTTCTTCGGGGAGTATTTTATCACCTGTTTCTGAGGGTCCCCAACCAGCAGTTTGACCTCCAACGATGTTCATATCTTCTAATGTTTTCTTCAATATATTTTCAACCATATCTCCTAATTCTTTAGAATTATTTTGAATTAAAATTTCTAATTTTCTTTTGTCTGCTTCATCTTTAATATCCTTTAGCATATTGGAAAAAGCCTCAATAAAATTTTGTTTAATACGCTTGGTTTCTTCTGGATACATTTCAAATATATTTTCTAAAGTATTGTCAAAGTGTCCAATATATTGTGAAAAAGATTTTGATGATAAAATTTCAAGAACATTAAGTGCAACATTTGAAAGATTTGGAGCAGGGATTTCTCTAACTGCTGATTTTGGAACAATTGCTTTTACTTTAATATCTTTTTTACATGCTTCAATCGTTCCTTGTACGGCAAGATGGACTGCATTCATGTTTTGATTTGTTAATGCATTAGGATCAACATGTATACTCAGAAGATATTTTACAATTTCTGGTTTTTGATATTTAGCAGCTAGATGTAATGCCGTCTCATTATTTTTATTGTAAGCACTTGCAGAAACACCTTGCTCAACAAAAAATTTAATTAATTCAAGTTGATGTCTTTCCGTTATATCTTCAGAATCATTTTTTAGAATCATATGGATAACCGTATCACCATCTTCATTTCTTAGCTTGAATGTATCATTTCTTTCAGAAACAAAATTAAGCAATTTATTATAATTTGTTTTATCTTGCACAATAGTGAATAGGTTAATAATATCAGATTTATCTACTGTCTTTTTGGGTATATGACTACGCTCTTTAAAACGTGGTTTTTTAAAAGTAGTTTTATGCATACTTATACTCTTATATTAGAGATATATATAAAATTTGGGAAAAAAAATATAAGCTAATTTGTTATTTATAAATAAATAACAAATTAAAGACTTATTTACTAGATGCAGAATATCTTATAGGTCTACTTGGTGGATTTTGAAGGACTACTTCGGTATTTGGCAAAAGTTTGTACCCTTCATCTTTAGGATTAACTCTAAAGTCCTGATAAGGTTTGCATTGTCTCATTGGTGCCAGCTGGGTATTCGTATTGGGATCGAAAATAGAATCATATGCTTCTCTTTCTTGGACAAAGTGTCTCGTATTAGAACGAGTTGGATAGTGATGAATGCAATCATTAACCCAACAACTGTTGTATTTCCTTTGATAATTCCACATATTATCTAAAATCTCTCCACCATTTAATTGCAAGAAGAGACGATATTGATCATCTCTATGTACATCATTAACATATTTAATATATTCATTTCTGCGTGTGGCTGTTTTAAAATCACCAAGATGTCTACCTTGGTCTTCCATCATTGGAGGGCAACTTTGAAAATAATTATCCATTCTTTACTGAACTATACTTTTAGTAAAGAAAAATTTTAATCTTGTTTATAAATTTTTATGCTGTTGTTTTAGATGTTTTTTAATAACATCGTATAATTCTTTCTTTCTATACTGTTTTCTTTTACCTTTTACAGTATGTGTTAAAGATAAAGAAAGTAATTTAGCTATTTTTTTAAGTTCAGCCATATTATAATTATTTATATTCTTAAAATTATTAAGGTCAACTTTTGGATCAGAATTAATAGATACTTTCATTTCATCATTACTATTTTTCATGATTTTTACAGATGCATAATCGCTTGCATGTGTGACTTCATCAAGGTAACTAGCTAAATCTTCTCCATAATTTGAATCTTCTTTACTGCTCTCAATTCCTTCTGTTTTTATTTTTAATGTTTGTTGTTTCTCATCACTTTCTTCTTNNCTCATCTTCATCGCTCTCATCTTCATCGCTATCCTCTTTACCACTCTCTTTTTCACTCGTTTCCGGTGCATTTTTATTTACTATATTTTTTATTGAATTTGACATATCTACTTCTTCTACTTCCATCTCATTAAATTCTGTTCCATTTCCCTCTTCTAATGCATTCACATATAAATTTTCATCATTATTTAACGAATCAACAATTTCTGTTAAAATTTTAGTTGGAATACAATTAAATCTATTATTTCCATCTATTATCATATTATATATGTCAATCTCAACTTCTTGGTAATCCTGCAAATTATCTTTTGTCATAATAATTGGAAGATTATTTATTTTTTCAATACCATTTCCTTCATTAGATTTGTCAGATAATGATTTTTCCTCATCTATAAAACTATTTTCGAGTTGTATATTCATTGGCTTGTTTACATTAGTTTCCATTTTATTTTTGTTATCAAGTAATGATATAGTTGATGATACTTCATTATTAGTATCGCCAATGATATTTAGATATTCTCGTTTACTATCTTCATCATTTTCGACACATTCATATTCTCCACTTTCAGATGATTCAATCATCATAATATTATTTTGCTGCTCTGGGCTACTATTTTTACTTGTATACAATGGTATCTTTTTATCTAATTTATTATCATAAATAGGTATTTCGTTATTATTTTTAATATAACATATATCATCATTACATACTA
>JABAOC010024886.1_pt1 | contig 17627 bp, 18 predicted proteins | sample 7062161 | NCBI WGS metagenome assembly JABAOC01 (sample SAMN14538625, study PRJNA623070) | marine sediment metagenome | biome: marine biome [ENVO:00000428]; feature: marine pelagic biome [ENVO:01000023]; material: deep marine sediment [ENVO:00002113] | place: India: Gulf of Khambhat ... | reverse complement strand
CCCTCCTCCTCGGCCACGGTATCGAAAACATCAATCCCCTCCTCAATAAAGAGGGTATAAAGATCGTCAAGCTTTTCGATATCTTCTTCGGCTTCGGGAAAATAGGCTAAAACCTCATCTTGGGTTACATAACCCTCTTTCCTTCCGCGCTCAATTAACTTTTTTACTCGTGGCAGATCCTTAAGAAGTGGCATTTATCCTAGATTAGGGAACAGTATGTTCCATCCTGTCATTTAAAGCTCAGCTATCTTTTCTGAGAGCTTTAAAACTTCCCGCTGTAGGCGCTTAACCTCCTTCCCTTGCTTTTCCCTCTCCGCCTGCTTTACCTGCCCCACTAACTCCCTCCACTGCCTTTTAAGATTTAGTCTCCGCAGGGCTTTCAGCGACTCTTTGAGCTCCTCATCGGGAGAAATCTCCCGTAACGGCCAGCTGTGATCGGGAACTGGCAGGGGAATGAGAGTTAGCTCCTCCAATACCGTTTGCTGCTCTTTATTCAGTTTAGCAGAAAAGTTTTTCAGGCTAAACCGCTTAATCTGGGAAAGGTAACTCTTTAACTGGGTGAATATAATCTTTAGCCGAGGATCCGAGAAATCATCAGCCGTGAGTTTACGCAACCACCGCCTTGCCTCTGAGGGGGCTAAAGAGAGGATGCGGGCAAGAAAACGCGCTTCCCTTTTGGGATAGGAGAGTACTATCTCCGCCACTTGTGGCCTCCCAACCTCCAAGGCCTCCTCTTTTTCAAGCTGTCTCCAAAGCGATTCTTCTGGGATATTAAGGACCTCCGAGAGTTTTTTAAGGTAAGCGGCTCTCTCAACCTCGTTAGCCAAGCTTTTAAGAACGGGAAGGAGCTCGGCAGCGATCTTCTTCTTTCCCGAAGCAGTGGTGTGATCAAATCTCTCCAAACCTGAATCCAGATAGAAATCAAAGATTGGTGGGGCCTTATCAAGAGCCTGACGAAAGGATTTTTCGTCCTTCCTGATCGCCTCATCCGGATCCTTTCCCTGGGGAAGGAGAACGGCCTTAATCTCCAAACCTACGCTTTGGGCCAGAAGGATACCCTTTTTCGTTGCCTCCAAACCCGCCGCATCCCGGTCAAAACAGATCTTTACGGTATCAGCAAAACGGGCGATTAAGGCCGCCTGATCCTGGGTGAGAGCGGTTCCTTTTGCGGCGACAACATTTTTTATTCCCTTCTCAAAAAGAGCGATCGCATCCATCTCCCCCTCAACCAAAACCGCCTCCCGGCTTCTTTTAATCTCCTGCTTAGCCAGATCCAGATTATAGAGGAAACGGCGTTTCTCAAAGACGGGAGTTTCGGGAGTGTTGATGTATTTGGGCTCTTCGGCACCCAAGGTTCTAGCAGAAAACCCAACCACCCGCCCGGTGGATGAGCGCAGAGGAAAGATGATCCGACCTCGCAGGAAATCATAAAAACCACGCCCTTTTTCTTTCTTCACTCCCAAGCCAGAGAAGAGGTATTCGGTAAGAGTATAATTTTTACTCATAATGTATTTCCCTAGACTATCCCAAGACGAGGGCGCATACCCCAGACCAAAGATCTCGGCTGTTTTTGGACTTAATCCTCGCCGTTTTAAAAATCTTTCTGCCTTTTCCCCCACCTGATGGTTTTTCAAAAGATGATGGAAGTAATCGGCTGCTAGCTGGTTAATCTGAAAGAGCGATTCCTTTCTCTCCTCCTCGGGTGTTTTCTTGCGTCTTACTAGCTTAACCCCTGCTCTTTTGGCCATCTCACGCAGAGCCTCGCTAAAACTCACTCCTTCCATTTTGGAGTAAAAAGAGATCACATCACCCCCTTCTCCACAACCAAAACATTTAAAAATCTGAAGATCGGGAGAAACCATAAAAGAAGGGGCTTTCTCCACGTGAAAAGGGCAGAGGGCCTTATAGTTTTTTCCTGATTTCTTTAAGGGGAGATAGGAAGAGATAACGGAGGTGATGTCGAGCTTGTTCTTGATCTCTTGAATCTGATCTTGAGCCATAACAAGATTAGTTTACCAGCTCATGGGAAAATAGTTAATGGCTGGTGGGAAGGGCTTCTTTTATTTGATAAGGTTTTTTTCCTTTAGGACCCCAAGAATCCTCAATGTGATTCTCCTCTTCCCCCTTTGATAGATCTTTTTGGCGAAAGATTCCGCTTGTTCGTGGGAGGCCCAAAGATAATCATCAAACTCCGTCTCCTTGATATCCAGATGATTGTCACCCTCAAGGTTGAGAAGGCAAAAGAGGTAGGCCTTCCCCTTTAGCGCCANNTGTCAGTCATGATGGAGCGAGAACCGGCCGTTTCTGGAGGAAACCGGATCTGATCAGATTCCACAACAAAATCCTTAGGGATTAAACACCGACTAACAAACTCCCTCCCAAGCTCCTCCTCCATCTCCCTCATCAGTGCCTGCTTTACCGACTCTTGAGTCTTGACCCCACCTTGGGGTAGCTGCCAGAGGTTATGTCCCCTGTTAAATAGAAGAAGTAGCTTCTTGTCCTTGTTGATAGCACAGCCAACAACCTGGGGCCGAAGCCCCCTCTTGCGAAGATCATCTGTCTGTTCCGGCGTTGAAAAGACCATCACCAAAATTACTCCTAATTTTACCAGCTGTTTCTTTCGGATACCTCTAAGATTCTGCTATCCTAAAGCTGATTTTAATGGATGCTAAAACTATCTCTAAAAGAGGTATTTTAAAGCTTGTCACTCATCTTAAAGAACGCTACGAGGTGATCGCTCCCCAAAGAAGGGGAAAAGAGACTCTTTTCGCCCCCGTTGACAAGACAGATGAGGTGGTCCTAACCTACCAAACTACCCTGCTCCCCCCCAAGGTTTTCCTTCTCCCCCCAGAGGAGGAGCTTTTCATCGCCAAGGGAGGGCGGGTTAGCGAGACTCCTCCACCGGAACCATTCGTCCTCTTTGGCCTAAACCTTAAAGACCTTGAGGGAATCTGCCGCCTGGATGAGATTATGAGTCAAGAGCCGGCTGATAGCTTTTACCTTAGGCGAAGAAAAGAAGCGGTCTTGATTGCTATCTCCGACAAAGAGGTGGGGATTCCCCCAGGAGGAGACCTGATTTTAGAAAAGGTGGGTGCCAACTACCAAGCCACCCCCCTTACCAAAGCAGGAGAAAAAATCACCTCCCTCCCTTCCTTTAAAAAGGGAGCTCCCAAAAGCGAACCTCAACCAAAAAACAAGCCGACAAAGCTGGAGGAGCTTCTCTTGGATAGCGAGCTTCTCTGCCGGGCGATTGAATGGTCAAGGGAGAACTACCCCGAGATTTGGGAGAAGTTAGGAAAGATCTGCTTAAACTGCGGAATCTGCACCTACGCCTGCCCCCTATGCTACTGCTTTGAGATGGAAGATAAGATCAGCCTGGACCGCTCCGCCTGTAGCCGCTGCCGCCAATGGTCCGCCTGCACCCTCCCGGGCTTTGCCACTGTCGCTGGTGGTCACAACTTCCGCCCCACGATAAAAGACCGCTACTTTAACTGGTACTACCACAAGTTTGTTCGAGCCTACAAGGAGTTTGGCCGAGCCCAATGCGTCGCCTGCGGCCGCTGCCAAAAATACTGCCCCGCAGGGATCGATATTGAGAAGTATCTCGTGGATATCACTGACAAGTTCCAAAAAAAGCTCATCCGGAGAGAAAGTTTTAAAAGATGGAGAATATCTACCGGCCACAAAAAGCAAAGATTACTAAGATAAAAGCGATGAGTCCCAACGTGAAGCTCTTTCGCCTCGCCCCAGAGGAAGAGATTACCCCAAACGAGAAGGGACTGGTTTTTACTCCCGGCCAGTTCTTCCTCGTGGGCGTCTGGGGGTACGGCGAGGCCCCCTTTGGTGGTGCCTCCTCCCCTTTTGAAAAGGGATTTATTGAATTTGGAATAAGAGAGGTGGGAACAGTTACCAACGCTCTCCATCAACTTAAGGAAAAGGATCTGGTTACCCTTCGCGGACCCTACGGTAACGGCTATCCTCTTGATTTCTTTGAGGGGAAGGACGTGGTGATGGTTACCGGTGGTTGTGGTATCCCCCCCATCGCCGCCTTAACCCACTATATCGCCCAAAAGAGGGAGCGATTTGGCAATGTCTATCTCCTTTATGGGGCAGCCACCCCCAACGATCTTCTCTTTAAAGAGCGCTATCCCCAGTGGGAGGAGAAGAAGATAAAAGTTCTCCTCTCCGTCGACCACCCCACCCCAGGCTGGAAAGGTCACGTTGGTTTGGTTTCCAAGATGACAAAAGAGATGGAGGTTAATCCCGTTAACGCAGTTGCCGCCATGTGTGGTCCGGGGCCGATGACTAAAGCCCNNGATCGGCGTATCTTTGTGAGCGAAGAGCGGAAGATGAGCTGCGGAATCGGCAAATGCCAACACTGCACCAGTGGTGACAACTATGTCTGTCTTGACGGGCCGGTCTTTAACTTTGATGAGGTTCAGGGAAACTGGGATTAAGATGCCAAAACCAAAGATCGCTATCTTTGAATTTACCGATTGCGAGGGGTGTCAGGTTGAGCTTGTGGGTTTGGGGGAAAGGTTGGTCGAGATTGCCGATCAGGTAGATATTGTTCGCTGGCGACTCACTCAAGAAAGAGTTGAACCCGGACCCTACGATATCACCATCATTGAAGGGACCCCAATCACCAAAGAGGAGCAAGAGATGCTCCAGAAATTAAGAGAGCAATCAAAATATCTGGTTGCTCTTGGCTCCTGCGCCACACTGGGAGGGATTCCGGCGATCATCGATAAAAAGAAGCGTGCCCACTGGTACCGGAAGATCTATGGGACAAAATACAAACCACGGGGAATCGACGCCCTTCCCTTAAGTGCTTTTGTCGAGGTTGATTTTCTAATTCAAGGCTGCCCGATCAACACCGACGAGGTAGTGAGGGTTCTCCAAGAGCTTCTCGCTGGTAAAACCCCAAGATATAGGGGGTACTCCGTTTGCTTTGAGTGTAAAAAGGCGGGCAATCCCTGCCGCCTGATCGAAGGAAAATTCTGTCTTGGTCCCATCACCCAAGGGGGATGTGGGGCAATCTGTGTCAGCGGGGGTTCTCCCTGCTTTGGCTGTTTTGGATTGCGCGAAGGGGCCAATATTGAGGGTCTGGTTGAGATCTTCTCCAAAGATCATAGCCGGGAGGAGATCGAAAACTACTTCTCGATGTTTTTAAAAAGAACCGAAGCTTACAAAACGTTTAAGGAAGGGGTAAAGAAAGGATAGTTATGGAAGAGCACTTCATCGCTAAAGTCGAAGGACACGGACGACTCAAGGTTGACTGGAAGAAGGACAAGGTTGTTTTAGAGATACATGAGGGAGAGAGGCTTTTTGAAGGGATCTTGGTTGGTCGTCCCGCAATCGGGGCGGCTTGGATCACCGCCCGCATCTGCGGGGTCTGTCCCACTGCCCATAACCTTTGCGCCTTTAAGGCAGTTGAGGGTGCTTTGGAGATTGAACCGGATCAGGCAACTGTTCTTCTTCGCCGTCTCCAGCTGGCTGGGCAGATGATTCAAAGTCACGCCCTCCACCTTTACTTCCTTGCCTTCCCCGATTACTTAGGGATCGATTCCGGGTTAGAGCTAAAGAAGAAGCACCCGAAATACTTCCAAGCCGCACTATCCTTAAAAGAAATTTCCGATGAGATTGTGAGGGTGGTGGGAGGACGAGCGACCCACCCAACAACAACAACCATTGGCGGTTTTCACAAAACCCCTTCCTCCAAACAGCTAAAAAACCTAAAAAAGAAGATAAAAGAGGCTCTACCAGCGGCGGAGAGTACCTTCCACCTGGCGACTGGTCTTGACTACCCAGAGTTTAAGACCGATCTTCTTCTCCTTTCCCAAGTCAACAAAGGGGATAATTTCAACGTTTACGAAAGCCCCTTGACTCAAGGGAGTGATGGCACCAGTTGGCCAAAAGATAACTACAAAAAGATGATTAATGAGGAGATCCGCACCTTCTCCACCGCCAAGCTTGGTTTTTACCGGAAAAAACCGGCGATGGTCGGGGCCTTGGCTCGCTTGGCTATCCAAAAAGAGAAAATAACGGGGAAGGCAAAGAAATCCCTTGATCAGGCAAAACTGGATCTTCAAAATCCCTTTCACAACAACCTCGCCCAAGCGATTGAGATCGTTCACTTTACTAAAGAAGCGATGGAGCTCGCCGATCAGATCCTCGAGACTCCTCCAGCAAAGACTAAAAAACCAAAGGCAAAAAGATCCGCAACAGGAATAGGAGCGCTGGAGGCTCCCCGCGGCGGGCTCTACCATGAGTACACAATCGATAAAGAAGGGAAAATCACCAAGGCGAATATCATCACCCCCACGGTGCAAAACTTAGGCTCCCTGGAAGCGGCTGCTCAGGATCTAATCAAGAAGACGAAAGCTCTTAAAAGAGAAAGACGGGAGAAGCTTTTGGAGATGCTCGTTCGCGCCTACGATCCCTGCATCACCTGCTCAGTTCACTAATGCCCAGGCGAAGAGAAGACTCCAAAAACTATTTAAAAGAGGGGAAACAGACAAAGATCACCCCAAGGATAAAAGCGGCAGGAGGTAAGGTTAAGGGAGAGGGATTAGAGTCTATCTTTAATCTGCTTACCTTTGTCAGGAAGAAGGCGCGTAAACTAGATCACTCATCCAAAGCATATCAGACCTATATTGAAGAAAAGCACATAAGGAGAACAGCCGATGAGATCGTCAGTGATTGGATCGCCCCAACTTGCAGTGAGGTAGCCCTTGTTTTCGCTACTTTCTGCCGCGCCAAAGGCATCCCCGCCAAGATGGTTGAGGGAGTTCTCAATAAATTCCTCAATGACCCATCAGATAAGCATTTAAGATCCCACGTATTCGTCGAGGTTTTTCTTATGGGAAAAAGGTACCTCATCGACCCAAGTCGAGGAATTGTCGGCGAAGGAAAAACCTTGCAGGACTTCATCTCCCCTTACGCAAAATGGGAGCTGCTTTGGGAGGGATTAGATTTTTGGGAGGCGGGGATATTTAATCATCAGGATCTATGGAAACGATCACTGCAGTTAAAGAAACAATGGAAGAAGAAACGTTAGGGTATTCGCTGGATCGTCTTTTTTGTATAGTATTTCAAATTGGAAAGATCCCCCTCGCTTAAACGCTCACAGACCTGCCCCCAGTGAAAGGAGACCCAATTGCTCACCTTAATCCCAGGAACGGCTTGCCTATCCCACTCTAACGCCTTCTCCATCCTCTTCCCCAAAGGTGGCTTCTTTGTCAAAACTAAAGGCTGGTACTGTACCAAGAGATTCTTTTCTCCTGTCTTGACAACCTTCCCCCAACCAATTCGACAAAGCTCCTTTAGTGGGCCAGCAAGATCAACCCGGCCAGTGACTGAGCCTATGACGAGAACATGAAAGCTGTGGTGGGGAACCATCCTCCCGGTTATCCGTGATGTCCGCTCTTCTGCCTCTTTTTTTAAAAGGAGCTTTGGTTTAGTAAACTCCCTCATAATCATCCGGCGAAGATCCTCTGCTTCAACACGATCAAGGAGTTTATTTCCCACCCAGAAAGCTCTCGCCACCCGCTCATCAAAGGGATCAGAGATCTTATTGCTTGAGGCGATTAGACAAAGGTAAGGGTACATCGCCTCAAACTTCTCCAAAATCTTTTGGACTTTCCCCTCACTGATTTTCTTTCCAGAGGCAAAATCACAAAGAGCTCTCTGACTGGCTCGATCGCAAGGGCCACAAAAGCCAAGGCGAAAAGGAGGGAGGCAGTAGCGAACCGCCAGTTTAAGCCCGGACGAGCTCATTGAGGCGACCGATAACGACTACCCCACCGATCAAAAACAACGTCCCGATAATCTGGGTTGGGGAGAGAACAAAGCCAGAGGTAAGGGCGGTTAAGAGGGCGGTGATCGGGCCTCCCAGAAGAAGAACGCTGGTCGCCACCGAGGCCTTAAGGTAGCGCAAGCCCGAGTACCAGGTGATAACGTAGCCAAAAAGGAGAAGGGCGGTGATAAACACCCAACCAAGATGGGGTAGGGACAAGCCAGAAAATGTGCTGATCCGACCACTAACGAAAAGAAAAAGAAGAATAAAGGCCGAGCCGATCCCCATCCGCCCAAAAGCGACGATCTTCGGTGAAAGAGATCTTAGGGNNCCCCGCCCAAAAAAGTGTCGCCACAAGAATCAAGAGATCGCCAGAGTGGGAACCAAACGGAAGAATTTTTAAGAAAAGGGTATTCCCAAAGAACAGAAGAAGAGCCGCCAAAAGAAGGCGGCGGTCAATCTTCTCCCCAAGGAAAGCGGTGGCTAAGGCCGCCACATAAAGAAACATCGATTTGTGAACAAAGGAGGCGTTAGCGGCTGTGGTTAGGGAGAGGCCTTTAAAGAAGAGAAGAAAGGGGATCGCCCCCCCGATAAGACCGATCGCCACAAGAAGAAGCCAATTTTTCCGGCTAAGTTTTCTAAGCGCCCCAATCTCCCCAACTCCAAGGAGAGCCCCGCAAAGAAGAAGGGCAACGAGGGTATTTTTAAGAAAGGTAAAAAGATAGGGATCGAGGCCCCCAACTACAAACTGGTTAATAAAGATAGAAAAACCAGAGATAAAGGCAGTCACTAAAACAAGAAGAAGTCCTTTCTTTTTGGCGTTAGTCATGTTGGTGTTCGCACTCCGCTACCAAACTTAATATCTTTTCCGCTTCTTTTGCAGTAAGTTTTTGGATCGCCAGTTCCCCTTTAGCTAGAAGATAATCGCCCACCCGAACTCCTTTAAGGAGGCTGGTATCAACCTCAAGTTTTTGACCTAAAGCGTCAACGACGGCTCCCCCTTCTTTAAGTTTGGTTACCTTAACTGGTGTTGCCAAGCACATCTTCCCTAAATTAACACAACTCCCCCTCCAAGGTTAACAAGAGAGTCTTTTTGCTCCCTAATCAACTCCCTCGGTTATCTTAAGGAATTTGTAGGGGTATCGATCGCTGATGTGGCCGTAACTTTCATCAGGTAAAAGCTTAAAGTCCGTATTAAAGTAAAGATTAAAGATCAGGCGAAAGGAGTTCGCCGGGGAGATGAAGGGATACAAACCACTCTCGTTAGTACCGGGTAGATAATATGCATTTAGGATCCCTCCCTTCTCCTTAATCTCCATCGCGGTCGCCTCCTCCCAATTAAAGTTGAATGGATCGAGGGCACATCTTGGTGGATGGGGACCCTCATCTGCTTGAAGGATGATCACTGGGGGAGTCTTAGATCTTGCCAGCAGAGAATCAACAAGCTCCCTGATTTTCCGATTGGCAAAAATGAGCTGGTCAACATAAGCTCTTCTACCATCCTCCCATACAGAAGCTCCCTCCTGGGGATAGTCACCATTTCTGTCAAAGATATACGGCCCATGGGGAAGAAGCATATGAGCAAAGGTAAAGGTAGGCCCCTCTATATCCGATATCTCAGCCAGCTTTTCAAATTTGTAGAGGATTCTCTCTCTTTGCACCTGATATTCGATAAATGAAAGCTGGTTAAGGAGAGCGGGAAGAAAGGTAGTTTTATACAAAACCCAGGAAAATTCTGGCAGTGAAAACGAGCCAGAATTAAAATTCAGATCAGCATAGTTGTTCTTGTAGGTTGGCTGCCACCAAGATCCAAAATGGATAAATTCGTAACCGTAACCCTTTAGAAAGCGCCAAACCTTGTAATCCTGAAGCAGCGCATAAACCGGCAGCCAGTTACCAGACTCCTCCCCAAACTTTTCCCCCAGATAATTGATATACTCCAGGTTTAAACTCGAAGCCAACGACAGAGAGGTTGTGAAGTAGTTTGCTTGACTATCAGCCGCCACATAAAAGCCCTTGCCGGATAAATAATCGAGAAATTCGCTGTTATCAAAGTCGTAAATCTCCTTAAGAACAGAGGCGCTCGCATATCGATCGAAGATGATGTAGTAGATGTCTGGTCTCCTATCCACCACGTTCTCCGTCTCAATCCCTTTAGTTTGTGCCTGCCCAATCTCCCCCCCACTGCTTCCGCGCCCAAAGCTATAAACTCCTATATTAATTAGCGGCAAAATAACCAGAATCAAAGAGATGATGTTTGCTGTCTTTGTGATGCGACGCCAATTCAAACGCACTCTTAAAAGAAAGACAAAACCAAAGATAAAGAGCGCGCACCAGAGGGGGAAGAGGTATTCGTGGGGACTGGTTCTAAGGGCACCTCTTACCCAGCTTGAAATCGCCTCAAAAAAATGACCGTAAGAGAAGAAAAGGATTAGAAAAAAAGAGACAACCATCCCCGCCCTATCGAAATCCCTAAAGATAATTCGGGTTAAAAAAAGGAGCAGACTGGCAACAGTCAAAACGGCCAGCAACGGACCTAAAACTTCAGCAAAGGGGATATGGCCTACATTACGGGAAAAAAGGAAGAGAACGGGAAAAATTGCAAATAAAAATGGGTGGAAAGGAAGCGTCTTGGGCATCCGGTTAGGTTCTTGGCGGAGGGGGTGGGATTCGAACCCACGTGGGGCTTTAGCCCCGCATCGCTTTCGAGGCGAGCCGATTCAACCACTCTCGCACCCCTCCTTTATCCGCCTCTGGCGGATGGAGCGCCCGAGAGGATTTGAACCTCCGACCCTCAGCTCCGGAAGCTGATGCTCTATCCCCTGAGCTACGGGCGCATGGCGGTGGGGGTGGGATTCGAACCCACGATCCGCCTAAGGCGGATTCACGCTCTCCAAGCGTGCCGATTCAACCACTCTCGCACCCCACCTGGCGGAGGCGGGAGGATTCGAACCTCCGTGGGGCATTAGCCCCGCATGGTTTTCAAGACCAGCCCGTTAAACCGCTCCGGCACACCTCCTAAAATGTGTGGTGCACCCGAGAGGATTCGAACCTCTGACCTTCGGCTCCGCAAGCCGACGTTCTATCCACTGAACTACGGGTGCTTAAAACCCCAATCAGATCTTAATGCGACGGGAGATCTCCGAAGAGATCCTTGCCAAAGGATCCTCCGGGGGACGTTTTCGAAGAGGAAGAAACTGTTTCAAAACAGAAGTGACTTTTTCCTTATCCATACCAGCCAAGAGGAGAAAGATTCTTCCCGGATAAGGACGTTTAGTGTCGATATTAAGAACCGTCTCCCCGTCCTTTGCCCCAAACCAAAAATTCTTTAGATCTTCCCAGCGATACTCATGACCGTGGGTGTGAACACCATGGTTAGTAATCTTGTGCTTCGCCTTTTCTGGAGGAGTGGTTCCCAAAGCGTATTGGAGAAGACCAAAAACCCCAAGGACAGCAGCCAGGAAAAATTCCCTAAAAAAAAGAGCAATCGCCGCTCCGATAANNCGATAAAAAGAAGGGCGAAAAGATTTTGAAAGTACGATTTTTCTTTTTTGACGAAAGTTCTCTCGGGAGATTCCCATTCCAAGAGAACTTTTTCTTCTGAGTGTTCCTCCGGCATTATCCTCAGTTTACGTCCTCTGCTAGTAGAAAATCAAGTTATCCCAATTCGTGCTCTAGGAGCGGCCGGTGAGCATCCACAGTATATCCTTCACCAACCGCTTAATCAGGTTTATTACGGCGATAAAAAAGTTTATCACCGTCCTTGCAAAGCGACCAAAACCGATAGAGAGGAGGCGTCCGATGATCTCCTTTCGCTCCTCCCCGGTTCCAAACTCGTAGTTTGTGGGCTGCTGCTCCATAATAAAATGGCGGAGGGTGTGGGATTCGAACCCACGCGGCGGTTGTTAACCACCAACGGTTTAGCAAACCGTCGCCTTAAGCCACTCGGCCAACCCTCCCTATTTCTCCATCCCCTGTTCTCCTTTATTTTACCTTAATCCTTCGCGAAAGTTAACACCCAAAGTTGCCGTGCTCCCGCCTTCTTTAAAACCCGTGTGCATTCCCTTACAGTCTCTCCAGTGGTTAGAACATCATCAACAAGAAGAAGTTCCTCCCCTTCGCAACCAGGATTCAACTTTCATCAACAGGCTTTTGGGGAGGTGTTAGACTACAAGCCAACCTTAAAGATCTTGTCCCCAGTAAGGAGAAAGAGCTGTTTTTCATCGTCACTTACCCAAAGATCAACTAGATTGGAAAGAACCTCCCCCTTAAATTGTTTGATAAAAAGCCCGTTCTTTTCAAAAACAAGGACCCGATCAGCATCAGCAATATAAAGCTTCTTAAAGTTGGGGCGGGTATAAATTCCCACTGGTTGGGAGAGGGCGGTAGGAAGGCTTCTGAAGGAAAAGGGCTCTTTCTCACCGGTCACAAGCTTAAAAACTGTTCCAGTTTTATCTAAAACCCAAATAAAACCATCAACGGCTAGATCAACCGCCTCTTTTAATACGAGGGGCTCCCTGAGCCAATTAATCTCCCCTGAATAACTATCACCTAGATTAAGGAATTTATAGATCTGGTTTTCTGAAGGAACGAGGAGATAGATATTTCCTCCCAGGTAAAGGTCAAAAGCGCTAACCTTGGCAAGCCGGTTAAAGCCCAGAGGAGTGTCTTTCTTTTTTGTTTTTAAGTTATAGCGGTAGAAAATCTTCTCACCAAGAAGATAGAGGAAGTTGTCTTTTGCTACCACTTTTCGAGCCCCCCTGATCTCATTGGCAGTTGCTTCCTCCACCTGGGGTGGAGTAGTTCGCTTAATCGCCAAGGTAACTCCCCCCTTTCCATCGGCGACGTAGATAAACCTCCCCGCTCCGGTCAGAGAGAGGGCCTGCACCTCCTCTTGTTGGAGGGTAAGGTCGTAGAAGAGATGCTTCTCGGTAACAGGAGTAATCTTCTCTATGCGGTTGAAAAGGGTCGTTGCTTTTTGGGAGAGGGAGATCAATCTCTCGTCTTTAGGATTAATTGCGGTGGCTTTATCCAGTGCCTCGCTCGCCTGCACCCAAAGCTCCTTCGCCCGCTCATCGGAAAGACCGACCAGATCTTCCGCCTCGTTTATCACCTCCTCAGCTGCTGAAAGCAGTTGGGAAAACTCTCTCGCCCGGGCTCGCTGTCGCTGCTGCCAAAGGGTAAAGGCAGCAGAAAGGAAGAAGATAAGGATTAAAACCGCAATTACTTTCGGTAGCCCAATCTCAGGACGTCCCTTCTCAANNTCCCCTATCCTCTTGGTTACCCGCCTTATCCCGCCCTGTACCTTATCAGATGGAAAGGGCAAGCTCTCCTTCCTTCGAGGGAGACGCCCCAAGATAGATTGAGGGGAGGGAAGGTCCATCTCCCGCACTGGATCAAAGGGTTCTGTTGTGGGCTTTTCTGGTTTTGCCTCTCCCACCACTTCGGTTGATTCCACTCCCTTCGCAACCTTTAGAGTAAGAATCAGTGCCGCCATACCGGCTACCTGTCTTCCTCTCTCAAACTCCTCCTTAAGAAAGGAGAGTTCAGGAAGTGTTTTGGGGCTAAAGCTTTTCCCAAAAGAACGCGAGCCCAAGATCAGGGCATCACCATCTTCAATCACCAGCGAAGCAATACTGGTTGACTCCTCTCCCACCAAAAGCTCCCTCACATGCCCACCTCTTTTTAGAAAGATCGTCGGGTTTCCATGACGGGCAAGATAAAGCACCCCACCCCCATCAGGCATTCCTTCCCAAATAACCGCCGCCACCAAATTAAGGCCTACCTCTCCCTTAGCAGCAACCGCTTTGTTTTCCTTTGGGGGATGGGCCAGATTGGCAAGATGGTTCTTAGCAGAAATAACCGCCTGCTCAAGAGCCTTAAGGGGAGGCTCATCTTCCTGCGAATAATACTCCTCGCTAAGGGAATCCCAAACAAGTTTCCCAGCTAAGGCACTATCAAAAGGGGGAGCGGCGCTAATGTCAAGAACAACAAAAAGGCGCCCACGTTTTTCGAGGAGTTCATCCTCTGGAGGAAGATACTCATAGGCCTGAGCAAACTTCCCCCGCTCCGCCAAAGACGCGCCTTCGAGTTTAAAAGTCTCCACCTCCACCCGCTTAGCCATCAAGAATTATGATAACAGATTGATACCGTTTTGGATTATAATCAAAAGATAGGATGGTAACCAAAACCCACCTAGTGGTAGGGGCAATAATCCTTTTTTCTCTGTTACAACTTCTCTCCCTAGGTCAACCAGCCACGCTCGTCTTTGACGAAAATCACTATGTTAAGACGGCACGGATGGTGAGTCTGGGATATCCCGACTACAACATCGAACATCCCCCCTTGGGAAAGCGGATCATCGCTACCTCAATAAATTTTTTAGGCGATAGTCCTTGGGGATGGAGAGTTCCCAGTTTTCTTTTTTCCATCGCCACTTTGATCCTCACCTTCTCTCTTGCGAGAAATTTTTTGGGGGAAAAGACGGCCTTGTTGGCGGGTTTCCTGCTTGCCTTAGACCCCCTTTGGATCGTAGTTTCCCGCTTAGGGATGCTTGATATCTTTGCTACCTTTTTCGCCGTTCTTTTTGTCGCCTTAACTCTTCGCTACTTGGATAAACCAAGTATAAAGCTGGCTGTCTTTTCCGGTGTCGCATTAGGTGTTTCCCTGGCAGTAAAGTGGGTGGGGATCACCCTTCCTCTCTTTTTTGCTCTCATTGTTGGTATCTCCTACTACCGCAAGGGATTAAAGATTAAAACCCTCACCACCCACCTTCTTTCCTTCTCGCTTACAATCCTGGGAACTTATTTTCTAATCTATCTATTTTTCCAAAGTGAGCAAGAGGTAATTAGCCTCACAGATCGCCTTTTCTTCCCCTTATTCCACCATACAGGAACAAAATCCCCCTATAGTGCTTCTCCCCAATTTGCCCTTAATCCGGTTTTTTGGTTTACCGCTCCTTTTTTGGGAAGCTCACCTATCCTTAATAAGGAAAACGCTAAGGTTATCCTTTTCTTCAGCCCCCTTTCTGGGTGGGTATTTTTGGCCGCTATCTCCCTTTTGGTTAAAAGGTTGATAGAAAAGTTGGACCCTGAGCGGTTTAAACCACTTTTTTTAATCTTTGCCTTTTTCCTTCTTTACCTTCCTTGGCTGGTAACCCAGCGACCGGAGTATGTCTTTCATATCTTTCCCCTTCTTCCGTTGGTCTATCTTATCCAAGCAAAGTTTGGGGTAATCCTTCTTGAACGGAGGGGATGGGGGAGAGTTTTTTTTGCCATTTATCTTGCCGTCAGCTCTCTTTTAACCGCCGCCTTACTCCCTTACCTTCTTGGGCTTCCTTTAACTGTCAGCTGCTACTACAACGCTGCCCTTTTCCTTTTGGTTCTTACTTTCGTCTTTGCCGTTTTTGGATTGGGGATATTTGCCCCACGGAAAGTAGTAGAGATTGTGAAGAAACAATTTTAGTACAAATCCAAATTAAGGGTTATTTGAACTGAACAGAGCTAGCACAACCAGATGCTTTGGCACAAACTCCAACATCAAAGTAGTAAGTCCAGATNNAAATTAGAGCCTTTGAAGGTTAAGGCGGAACGGTTGGTTGGTTTAATATAAATGCTGGCGGTGTTCGCCTTACCGTCAAAAGTGGTTACAATTGCAGAAATACCAGTTACCGGAGTTACACCAAGATTTTTTAGCTTCTGCTTCACCCGAGTCATACTCCAACCACCTTTATCAATTGGAGACAGATATTTAGTGTAAGAGCAATTTGCGATTGTCTGTCCTTTAGTAGTGCAAAGAAGAAGTGTGTTGAATATATCAGCAAACTCTTCCTTAGTCATCCAAGGATTGTACCCGCTGCCTGTCCTCGACCCCCACCCAGTGTGATACCACGGAGCACCAGAGATAACCTCATACGCCTTCCCATTTGAATAGAAATCCTTTATCCCACTGTCCCAGCTGTCATAAGAGATCCAGTTTCTAGAGGAGATGGTGTAGCCTCCCGCGGTTGAATGGTAAAACGCCTTAAGCGGAAATCCGCCCACAACGATTACTTGATCTTTGGTAGCATTAACCGCTTGCTCCCAGTACCCACCTTTGTCGGAACCCTTATAGTACTGGCAATAGGGAGAGGGGCAGATTGGGCCGGCTCCATTGTTTGTATAAGCCCAAGCATAGCTTCTTGCCGCGACCGCCTGAGCTTTTAAAGCGTGCATGCCTTTGTTGGTGGAGCTTCCCCATGACGAAGGCATTTCGTACAACCTTCCTATATAAGTCTCAAAATTAACCCATCCGTCGTACCATGTATATCCTTTACTTTGGCAGGTACTCTTGCTCCAGCCCCCGGAAACCCAGGGTGGGGGACCATAACTGCATCCTTTGATATAGATGTTGTTTCTAGGTTGGAAGTTTTTAATGTTTGCGTTGCTTATTTTGTAGTACGCTCTGAGTATTTCTTTGTAAGTTTGGCCTTTTTTAGATCTGCCATATGCCCCGTACTGGCTCATCCCAATCCGGTGTGGGTAACCATAGGTAGCTACCATATAAGCAGGACGAGAGCCAAACCCTGGCTCTGGGAGAGATTCCGAAAGAGGTTCCCTGTCACCAACCGTTTCACTCTGAGCGGTGGCAGCGAACTTCTCCAAAATCAACTGCTCCTGACGGGCGGTAAGGTTTTTGATCGAAGACTTAACTTGGGATAACTGTGTTGTGGTAGAGGAGAGCTGGGTTTGGCTGTAAGAAAGCGATGCTTGGTACTGGGCTCGGAGGGCGGCAAGCTCGTTTTTAAGCTTTTCCGCCTTCGCTTTGTTCTCCTTAAAGGTGGTGATCTCACCACTTAAGGCGATGATGTTTTCCCTTAAAAGATTGAGGTTCTCCTGATGGTATTGGAGCTGACGGGTGGAGTCGATAAAGTCCTCGGCGGAAAAAACAAGCTCAAAAGGGGAGATCCGGCTTTGCTTGTAAAACTGGCGAATAAGGGTGTTGCGGGTCGTCTCCCATTGGTTGAGGATCTTCTCCCTTTCGGAGAGCTCCTTTTGGATCCTGGCTAAATCAGACTGGGCCTCATCAAGCTCGCCTGAAACCTGAGCGAGGGAAACGGAGGCGGAGGCAATCTCCCAGGCCAGCAGATCTTTCCTCTTCTCCAGATCAGAAAGCTGTCGCTTCTGTTCGTTTAGTTTTCGGGTTACATCATCAAGCTCATCAGCCCGGCTTAAACCAAAGGGAATGAGCAAGATAAGAAAGACTAAGGTAAGGGTTAAAAGTTTGCGCATCGTCTCAGGCAGTGCTCCTTATATAGTAGTCTAGCAAAAAACCCAATCTGTTGACGAGTTTTAACCGAAACCTATAAAATATCCTTACGATGAAGATTCCTGCCCCAAAATTAGCTGGTATCCTTGCGGGTTTTTTGCTTCTCCAGCTTTTTGCCATTCCACCTGTCTTCGCTCAGGTAATTCCCCCCTGTATCGACACCCCTATCGGCTGTCTCTCCACCGATCTTGAAACAGGGGAGCTGGTCAGGCAGCTCTTTGCGATATTTGCTACCATCCTGGGGCTAACTGCAGTTATCAACTTTATCCGCGGCGCCTATATCACCATGGTCTCCGGAGATAACCCAGAGGAGCTTCAGCGAGGGAGGCAGATTATGACCGCCTCCGTGGCCGGATTAATCTTTCTCTTGCTTTTCGTCTTTATTGTCGATATTTTAGGGATAGATATCTTAAGTGACAGAGTAACACCGTGGTGAAGATAAACAAAGATACTAGATAGAAGGGGGGTGAAAGTTAGCGCTAAGATGAATAGAAAAGTTCGTAACAACCTCTTGGCTTTGGGG
>JABAOC010006475.1_pt6 | contig 17639 bp, 18 predicted proteins | sample 7062161 | NCBI WGS metagenome assembly JABAOC01 (sample SAMN14538625, study PRJNA623070) | marine sediment metagenome | biome: marine biome [ENVO:00000428]; feature: marine pelagic biome [ENVO:01000023]; material: deep marine sediment [ENVO:00002113] | place: India: Gulf of Khambhat ... | reverse complement strand
AAGTCGAAAATTATCCAACAGAGAATTGCGGTAAACAACGCCCTCCTAGAGATTTTCCAAGAACTCGAGGAGAAAAACCTCTGGTAAAGTTGGGCGCTTACGAGCGGCAGAGTGCCTATGGTTATAGAAAGGACTAGAATATCCCAGATTGAAAGCCCACCCGATATGGACTTGAAGTCAGGCGGGATGTTCTGCCAGATGCCACTAAAGCCCCCAACAGCTCCCAACCCCACCACGAGTAAAATCATCAGGCCCGCGCCCATGAGGAAGAATTGCAAGATATCGGTTGATACGACCGCTCGGAGACCTCCAAGAAGTGTGTAAATGATTATCACGAAAGTTGCGATGATCATGCCGAGCGAAGTTGAGATGCCCAACATCGAGTGGGAGAGATAGCCAATTGCTATGATGGATTCTGGGACGAGGCAGTAGAAAATCAACAGGCTAGCGGATAAAACCCTACATCGCTTGTCGAACATGGAGCCGATGGCTTCGGGCATGGTGAATTTTGAAAATTTAGATATTTTTTTTACCAAGAAGATAGCCACAAGCAAAGTGCCAATGTACCAGGGTATGACGAACCAGATAGCACCGAGACCAACTAGGTAAGCAAACCCAGCTACCCCAATTACGGCAGTTGCACCATAAAACGTCGCAACTGTTGTAGCGGTCATTTGGGGAAAACCAAGCGATCGGCCTGCTATGGTAAATCCACGAAAATTCGTTGTTTTCTTCGAAGCCTTGACCCCAATGATGATCAGCACGGCTATATATCCGATGAAGATGGATAAGTCAAGCACTTCCATGGGATCACCTTCCGCTGGATTTATGCGGGCAAATTTATTTAATTACCCCTTGTTATTATGAAGATTGGGGGCTAATCTGATGGCTAAAATAGTGAGGGTAGGATTAGTTAAGATGGGCAACCTCGGCACTTCTGCTATGTTGGACCTGATGCTCGATGAGCGGGCGGAAAGAGAGGGCATCGACTTCAGGGTTGTGGCATCTGGACCGAAAATAACCGAGGAGGACTGTGAAGGGGTTTCTGAGAAAATTCTTGACTTTAATCCCGAACTGATTATAGCGATAAGTCCAAATCCCGCCATTCCGGGACCTTCGAAGGCTAGAGAAATCCTAAAGAAATCCGGCAAACCCTGCATAATCATCGGTGATGCCCCAGGGGCCAAGATTGCCGGGGAACTCGAGAAGACAGGCTTTGGCTACATATTCATCGAGGCAGACTCCATGCTTGGCGCACGAATGGAATTTCTCGATCCCGTCGAGATGTCGCTCTTTAATGCGGATGTAATCAAGGTTCTTTCAATAACTGGCGCTTTACGAGTTGTTTTTGAGGAGATTGATAAAGCAATCGAGGGCGTGAAGTCTGGCAAGTCCTATTTGCCAAAGATAATCGTCGATCGCGATAAAGCTGTAGGCGCCGCCAAATTTGAAAATCCCTATGCGCGTGCGAAGGCCATGGCGGCTTTTGAGATAGCGAAGAAAGTTGCAGATGTAAGCGTTGAAGGCTGTTTCAGGGTCAAGGAGAAGGAGAGATACGTACCGATCGTGGCAGCTGCTCATGAGATGATGAGGACGGCCGCAAAGTTATGTGACGAAGCTCGCGAAATAGAAAAAAGCGAAGACTCGGTGTTAAGGAGGCCGCATGGAAGAAAAGGCGAACTCCTTTCGAAAAGAAAGCTTATGGAAAACGAGAAGTGACACTCCCCGGCACTATTGTGGGGATTCTTGGACGCTCATTAATAGAGGGGCACCAAAATTGTTTGGAATAGAGATGAAAGTAAAACCGCTGGAAGGTGACATGGTAGAAACGGTGAATGGTGTTATTTTTGATGTTAGAGGGCATACCCATCCGCCCGGAAGGGTCATTGCTTATCCCAAGTACGTGCCGGATTTGAGGGGAAACCTGAGACGTGGCAAAACCACTTTTCAAAGGGTCCGCACCTTTCAGAATCTACATGATGCAATTGAGCAGTTGGATTCAAAGTATTTGGTCTACGATCCTGTCTTCGGCGAAAAATTATGCGAAGTTCCGGAGGAAGATATAAAATATCACTACAGGCCTAGCGACCGCCTGTCAGAGCTGCGACGTAAAAAGGAGCTGGACAAAGTCGAGAAGGTGGCGCTTTCCTTTCTTCAACTCATGAAAACGGAAGCCAAAGTTCCGTGGAACAAGCTAGGAATTTCTGGATCAATACTTGCGAAGCTCCACACAATCTCGTCTGACATTGATCCCGTCATTTATGGGTCGAAGAACTGTCGCCGAGTATACGCAAGTATAGAGCGGTTGTTGGAGAATGGGGAAAGGGGATTAGCGAAGGTGAAAGAGGGAGAGAAGAAGGGAGATTATAAAGAAGAAATCCGTTCCAGAGAGGTGGATAGATCTGCAGTATCATATGAAGATTACATGCGCGTGGAAAGAAGGAAAATCTTCGTGGGGCGGTTTGGCGGTCGGAAGTACTCCATAAAATTCGTCAAGGATTGGAATGAGGTGGAGAGCACATATGGTATGGTCAAGTGTACTCCAAAAGGATATGTCAAAATAAAAGCCGAAATCGAGGACGATACGGATGCAATTTTCATGCCTTCTTTCTATAAAATCTGCAACGTCGAGCTCTTAGAGGGACCGGCCTTTGAGCCAGTAGAGATATTATCAGTTCACTTAAGATTTTGTGAACAGGCAAAAAAGGGGGAAACCATCATCGCTCGGGGAAAGCTCGAACTCGTACAGCGGAGAAGTGGGGATAAATATCATAGGCTCGTCCTCGGGAACGAGGCTTCAGACTATATGATTTTGGCTTGAAGTGTCAAAGGTCTCCAAAAATAAGATTAAAATTCAACGAGTTAAAACGTAATCGATTATCCGTTTGGCTATGCTTACTTTTGTTGTGGATTGAAGACCTTTCCACCCAGGGATGGCATTAACCTCAGTAATAAAGAACTCATCATCCCGTTCAACGATGTCCACTCCGGCGTACTCGCATCTCAAGATTTTTGCCGACTTTATCGATGCCTCTTCTAGCTCTCCGCGTAACTCACATGGCTCGACTTTCGCTCCCTTTGAAACGTTAGTCTTCCAGCCTTCGCCGACTCTCTTCATTGCCGCTATAACTTCATCCCCGAGGATAAAGGCCCTTATATCCTCGTTGCGATGGGAAATGAACTCTTGAACGTAATACACGTATCTTCCAAATTCTAGAGCCGTAAAAACTCTATATGCTAGGTCCCGATCGTTCACCCGTACCATCCCCGCACCCAAGGAGCCGAAGAGGGGCTTGACTATCACGTCCTTGAACTCCTCGAAGGCCTTCATGGCATCTCCATGCTTTTCGGTAACGATGGTCTTGGGGGTCGGAATTCCAGCATCTTCCAACAAGGAGCACGTATAAAACTTATCCGCACATCGCTCGATGGCGATTGCGGGATTCAGTACCTTCACCCCCAAATTCTCCAGCCTGTGAAGCGCATCCATTCTGAATACCAGCTGTTCCGCTGATCCTTTCGGCACCCATCTGACAATTAATGAGTCGAACTCCTCAAGATTTTGGCCATAACACGAGACGCGTGGCTTTCCGCCCAACTTTGCAACTAGATAAGAAAGGGGAAAGGTAAAACAATTGATTTCCCTGCTTTCTATTTCTTTCTTTAACTGCTCGACGTTCCAGTCATTTCTACCTGAGGTGAAAATCCCGATCTTCTTCACACGAACGCACCCAGTGATTTCGCCAGCACTTCCTCGTCAACGCTTCCGGCATGAAAAACTCTTCCTGTCCTCAGGTTGTTTATCGCTACTTCGGCGGGGGAGAAGAGTTTTGGATCGATCTTGAAGAAGTCCCTATCATATTTCTCGAAGAGTTCAAGGAATGGCAGGCCGTAGTCCTTGGAGGCGCGTGAGGGAACATCATCGATCACCTTCTCAACCTCTGAGTCGTCAGCATCCACGAAGTACATCGTCCTCCCACCGTAGAGCACGCAGTCGTTGGTTTTTCCCATCGCTTCTAGATCGTTTTTTGCCACTGGTGCTATGGGAGCACTCCCGCTCCCGCAGACTATCTTGCCTATGTCGAACCCGACCTCATGTAGCTTGTGCACGCCCGTTTCCACAATCCTCGCTGATATCTGGATGCTTCCAACGATGCTTGCAGTCGGGGCAGCTAGGATGTAGAGACTATTGGGCCTCACCTTGCATTTTTTGGCGATGAAATCCGCTACCTTTTCGTTTGGTATTTTTCTTGTCTCGAGCACGATGACAGCTTTCTCACAATTATCTTCATATTTCAGTTCTCGGAATAGTTTTTCCTCCACCCTCGCCAGTGCCCTCGCGGGACCCGAACCCATCGCGAAGTAATCCTCAACTTTTATCGCCCACCCAGCAAACTGAGAAGCCATGCACGATATCGCGGGATGATTCACGTTCACATGGACATAGGGCCTTTCTTCCATACAAAGACCAACGCCACCAAGGCCCCCTAGACACACCTCAGAGAAAAGTTTGCCAGCTTTAAGGCTCCCCTGCGCATTGATTCCAGCGTCAATTACTACGGCTCCATTTTTTAGTTTGAGGACTTTAACCCCTAGTTCTTCCTCACCTTGAATCATCGCATCTGCTATTTTTGAAGCCCTTTCGTTCACGCTTATCATGTCGCGCCTCCTTTCCAGACCAGTATCTCTCCCTTTCCTAGAGCGGCAATATCCCCGTTATACTTATCGTAGAAACTCTCGATGTGTTCTTTTTTAATAGGTAAACCATATTTTTTCAATCTTTTTAGAAAGGCTCTGATGAAAGTCGGTTTGTATGTGCAGCTATATCTGAAGGTCGGCAGTAACTTCGGGAGATTGAAGGCTATGATGGTTCCCCTATCCATCCCGGCTCCAGCGCTCTCCCCGATATCGCTGAAGCAAACGATCGATCCACCCGTCATGAGTGCACCGGCTAAGGTCCCTAGCTTGCCCTTGATGACGATCGCACCCCTCCTCATCAGTTCTCCGACCTCGCGTCCAGCATCGCCTTCAATTATAATAATTCCGCCCTTCATTCCGACTTTAGAACCCCGGTAACCCGAACCAACGAGGTTTCGAGCGTTCCCCTCGACCCTTATCAACCCCCCTTTCATCTCGGCCCCGAGCCAATCCCCAACGCTTCCGTGAACGATTATCTCTCCTCCTTGCATCTCTCGACCAAGGTGCATTCCAGCACTTCCCTCGATTACCAACTTGCCTTTGCTCATCCCTGCTCCAATATGCTTGACCGCGCTGACATCGCCAGTGATAACTATCTCCTCCGTGCCCTCCGATGCCTGTTCGATATTGAAGACATCAGCCAATCTCTTCTTTTTATTTCCCCACAACAGCTCGAGACTTTTTAACTCCTCAACAGACTTACCCGAAAATACATCGGGCGAGATGCATTCGGCCTCAACCGGCACCTTGAATTCGACTTTTGGTTTGAGGATGATCATCGGCTGCCCTCGAAGAGTTTGTGAAGGTAGACCAAGTGTTTGCCCAGCTTGCCCCCATAGTTTCCGGCGGTTATGAGCTTGATCCCGTCCACACTACAGGTTTTTTCGATTCCCACCTTCGTGGCTTTTTTTACGCTTTCTTCGTCCAATCCGTTTATCACTATTTCTAGGACGGAGTTGACATCCTGTGGTATTTTGCTCTCCACTACCGATTTCAGGGTCGGACAATAGGCGATATTCGTCGAAGCTCTCAGAAACTTGTACTTTGACCCGACCTTGCTGCCGCTCCTCACCACACCACCAGGGAATGGGGTTATCACGTTTTTAATTTTCTTTATAGCTTCGACTGCTTTCTCCGCAGCCTCAAGTACGCAGTCGGCATCTCTCCCCAAGATTAGGAAGTTTCCCCCTCCCACGGCTTTTCGGACTTTGAACTTCTCCTCGACTAGGAATTCGCCCTCCATGACGGGGATTCTCCAAAACCTCCTACCGTCGATTCGCTTGGCAATTTGATAGCCGTCCCCGAAAAATCTCAACTTCCCCCCGATGTTTATTTCCTCCTCCCCTTCCTCCAAGTTGTTGAAGCAAGCCGATGTAGGACAAGTCATTATGCATTGACCAACCCTTCGCATGAGCTGGTCCTCGAGAGCCTTTTTTGACATGGCTAAAACTAGGATGTTCACCCCGGGTCTTCCATCTGGGGTTTCTTTGGCCCTCACAAGATTCTCTATCCCCGCTTCAGCCCCACACGCTATGACGGAAGTGGCAAATCCTGTAGTGATGTTCGCAACGTGCAAAGCCCATTTTTTGTTTTTCGCCGTTACCAGCAAGCGTGCCGCTACCATATCGAAGGCTTCGGCAAATGTATCTTCTATTTCCACTCCGTTTATCTGCATGGTATCATCTCTCCTCTAGGCAGGTACTCGTCCTGCACGGGGTAGTTTTCTAAGGCAACCGTGTAGTACTTCGAGAAGGCTTCCCTCATCTCATCGGTCACCTCGCCTCCAGCGTTTACCCAATAAGTTCTCCCTTGGGGTGATTCAACTATTTCCCCATCCTTCAACACAATTTTCCCATCCTTGATAACGTATTTAGCCTTCGAGAAAGAGCGCTTTATATCATCATCTCTGAACTCGTAAATTGCTACGTCGGCATCAGCTCCCACACCTAGGTGTCCCTTTTGCCCAAGTCCTAGGAGCTTGGCAGCGGCTGCCCTCGTTATTATGGCAATTTCGAACAGCGAATATTCCCTATCTATTCCCCCGAGACCAGTTCTGGATGAAGCGGTGCGGTGGACGGACTGCAGCATCTGGTCGCGCGCCTGCTTGTTCATTAACCAAGAGATGACTTCAGGATAGTGATAGAATGGGCCCCCATTGGGGTGATCGGTGGTCATGAAGAACTTCCACGGATCTTTAACTAACAGAGCCATCTCCAACCCGATTGCCCACTGAACAGCATTAACGGAACTCTTAGCATTGTAAACGTGTGGGACTACCCCAGCGCCCTCCTCCATCTCCACATCTGAATTATACCACTTGTTCCCGGTCATCTTGTAAAGGCTATGTTGCATTGGACCGTCGGCCGTCATGGTGGTGGCGTCGTCGAATATGACTTGCCCCATGTCACAAGTCACGTTTTCGCGCTGGTTTATTCGCTTCGCGAGTTCGGCTGCGCCAGAGGCTAAGTTCGCCCAACTGTCCCCGGCGTAGGAGTTAAACTGGATGTGAGTAATGTGAATCCTTTCCTTGACCGCATTTATCGATTCTGCGGTCGTTTCAAAATTCCCAGGTGTTCCAAGGTTGTTGCAGTGAACGTGGATGGGGTGGGGGAGTTTCAACTCCTCGTTGACCTTCGCTAGGCCGGTGAGTATTTCTCGGGGGGTTACTTCGTAATTATCGACTCTATCATTGATGCTTTTCACGTTCCTGCCCCACTTCCAGTTCTCCACTCCACCCGGGTTCACTATTTTTACGACGCACCCCCTTGTCGCCTTTAGGAGCCATGCAACGAAGTTCTTGAGCTTTTCAAGGTCCTTCTCTTTGATGTATTTCAAGATGAAGTGGTTATTACCCATGAGTGTGTAACACCCCTTGTCCACGATTGGGATGTCGTTTAGCTCCTCGTGTGTGTGTCTCGCGCCTAAGGGTGGGGCGGCGGCTTCCATCAGGGTCGTGTAACCGAGCTTCACGTACCTATATCCTGTCACAAACGTTGTTGGAACCGTGTACCCGACCCCGCCCCTCGTGACCCCTGTCCTCGAAACGGGATCCTTCCTGTGATCCTCAGGTCTGAATAACCTCCCGAGGTTAACCTTGGAACCAGCGATGTGGGTGTGGATCTCCACGCCTCCAGGTAGGACGATTAGCCCGGAGGCATCTATTTCCTTCCCATCAGCTTCTTCGACTATTTTTCCGTCCTTGATGAACAGGTCCTTCTTTTCCCCATTTATCCCGTTTAGGGGGTCATAGACGGTGCCGTTCTTGATGATCAAGCCTTCACCTTCTCGATAATTTTTTTCAAAATTTCTCTGTCGGGTAAGAACTCCGAATCGATTACTTTTTTGAGCCTTAGGGGGATTCCGTCCATTCTGTAGGCAGTTCCATCGCACTCAATCCCAGCTATTGCTGATGGTATTACAATTTTAGCAATTAGGGAAGTAAGGTTAATTTTTGGATCGATCACGATAGTCGGAATCTTAGCCAAGTGCTTGGAAGCTTGGGCAGGGAAATGTGCAACAGGGTCAGAGGCTATTATGAGAGCGGCATCACATTCCCCACGGGCCAAGATATCGACCGCAGAGAATTCACCTGGATTGTAAACTGGGTAACCTTTGGAAAAATTGACCGCATAGGGATAGCCAGTGCACCAAGTCATCACGTCGTTGGAACCAGTCACATTATAGTGGCCCCTCATGGGGATTATGGCGAATTTGGTGTGGTCATTCAAATCCCTGACGAGGCGGAGAGCCGCGTCGATGTTCATGTGCTTTCCCCCAGTCATCGTAAGACCTAGGCCGAAGAATATCACCCCAAACTTGCAGCTCTTCATTTTCTCTGCAAGTTGCTTGATGGTTTCAGAAGGTACCCCTGCAACATCCCCCACATCATATCCCTTGACCACTGCTCTAAATGCCGAAAGCAACTCGTAGTCTTGACCGGGCTTAACTTTTACAAAAATATTGGCCATCTTCGAGGTCTTCGTTTCTCTCACATCAATGTGCACTATCTCCCGACCTTTCTTTCCACTTTCAGTGTAGAGACCTCTGGGGGTTATCGAGTATCGCGTTGCGTGCTTGATATGGGCCTCTGCTGGGTTACACCCCCAGAAAATCACTAAGTCGGCCCTGTTCTTGACCTCCCCTAGCGTGCATTTTGCAGCTCCGCAATCTTGGGCTGCTTGGATGGTTGGTCCGTGGCAGACGGAACTCGTGTTATCTATGGATGCCCCAATCAACTCGGCGAGCTCGACAGCCAGTCTCTGGGCGTCAGTTTCGGTCGAGCTTAGGCCGTATATCAAGGGAAAATCGGCATTCTTCAAAACTTCTGCTGCTTCATCTAAAGCTTCTTCTATGTGCACTTCAACGAGTTCCCCGTTTTTCTTTATTTGAGGTTTGGCCCTATCTTTAGTGTGATTCAAAAACTTACTTTTAGAGAATGCACAAGCATTTTTGGCATTAGCTACCCTCCCATCCTCCGTTACAACCTCTATATCATCACAAAGACATCCACAAAGAGGACACACGATGTTTTTGTAATTCATTTAATCCCTTTTATTTGTGTTATGGCATTTACTATTTTCAATACATCTTTGTCTGTCGCTAAAATCTCCGCCTCAACGCCCTTAGAATCCGGCATCCCGGTTCCTTGGGTATCCGCGCTTATCACCATATTTGCCCAAGGACCATAGGGCATGAAAGCGATTCCGCGGTCTATTCTCGACTCTTTGCACCTGACAACGGCTGAACCGAATTTGGTGTTAATTTCTACATTTTCACCCTCTTTAACACCAATCTCTTTCATATCGTTTTCATTCATCATGATCATGGCGACGTTGTTAGAATATTCCTCAGAAGTTTTGCTCATTTCTAGGCTTGTGCCTTGTTCTACCGTTCTTCCACTGATTAAGATCACTTTCATGTAATTCATCTAATTCTTTTTTCCTAGTTTTAATATCAAAGCAAGGTATTTTTAACTTTTTGTAAAACGATTTAAGTTGCGGGAAAGCTTTAGACAGAAGATTTAAACAAAAATGGAACATACGCAAACTTGTAGCAACTATGAAAAGGTAAGTCGATGGATATACCATATGGGGAACTAAAAACGACCGTGGTCGGTAGCTTTCCCTTACAGTACTCTATAGAAAACATGTGTAGGGCGCTTTCAGATCAGATCGAAGCTGGGATAAATTTCCCCTGTTATGGGCAACTTTTGGATATGAATTTAATGTTTCTAGAACCATTGGCAAAGGAAAAATGTGGAATCGATATAATCGCGGGGGAAGCGTGGATCACCGGATTATTAGAGGTTCCTAAGAGGCCCATAGTTCTCGAGTTCTTGGAATTCGCTCAAGATTACCTCAAAAAGAACCCCTCTGAAGGGATTGACGGGATTAAAGTACCCATAACAGGACCAATCACCTTATCATCCGTGACGAAGGTTTCCGAAAAACATCATGCGATAGAGTACCCAGATTTTATCCTAGATTTTTCCAATATCGTGGCTGAACTCGCGAAATGTTACGACAAATCAGGGGCGGGGCTGATAATGATTGATGAACCTTCGTTGGGTTATGCCAAATGGCTTGGAATAGAGCCCGATGTGCTAATCGAGGCGATTAATAAGCCCATAAAAGCGATAAAGAGCGCCCTACCTTCGGTTCATGTATGCGGTGACATTTCCGCGGTCACGGACATCCTCATCCAATCGGAAGCTCCAATATTAGATCACAGCTTCAGGGACTTTCCAGCCAACTTAGAATTTTATTCCAAGGGCATTTTAGAGAGGGCTGATAAAATGATGGGTTTTGGCTGTGTGAGCTCAACACCGGACCCACAGCTTCTATTAGACATTGGTGCAGGAAAGGCGCAATGGGCGGAAGCGGTAGAATCTGTGGATGAGATAGAAAAGTTGATCCTAGAGGGAGGGAGGAAGTTCGGGCTCGAGAGGTTAATCATAAATCCAGATTGCGGATTTGGGGGGATGAAAGAATACTTTAAAGACGACACGGGGCAGAGAATAGCGACCGAAAAGCTGAAAAATATGGTCGGGGCTGTAAGGAGGGCGAGGAAAAAATTGGAGATGCCCCGTAGTTAGCGATTATTTTCAAATGAGCAAGCGTGATATTTTGAGAATTCACATCAAAACACCCTCGCGGTTGCATTTCGGGATAATTGATCTCAGCAGAAGCGTAGGTCGCAGCTATGGTTCAGTGGGTTTAGCGATAGAGGGGCTCGGGTATGAAATCCTCGCCGAGAAAGGCGAAGAGCTAGAGGTACTTGGGCCAGAAAAGGATGTGGAGCAAGCAAGAAAGATTGCCGAAAAAGTGACGCAAATTTATAACATTCCACGTCAGGTCAAAATAAACATACTCGAGAGCATCCCAATGCATGTAGGGCTGGGCTCCACGACCCAACTGACTCTGGCGGTGGCAACGGCTATCACGAAGCTCTATATGGTGAAGGCTTCATCCGTTGAGCTTGCGGAGAAAATGGGCAGGGGAAAAAATTCGGGTGTGGGGACCTACGCTTTCATGAACGGTGGTTTCATAGTGGATGGAGGGATCAAGGGGGGAAAATTTCCGCCGCTGATTTTCAGACACGATTTTCCTGAAGAATGGAAATTCGTAATCGTTACACCGGAGATTGAGAGGGGGCTCGATGAAAAAACTGAGGAGGGACTGTTCAAGCGAATAACAGCTTCTACTGACCTTGCCCGGAGGATTTGCCATTCACTCGTTATGAAAATGTTACCCTCTATTGTGGAACATGACATAGAGAGTTTTGGGCAGGTTTTAACTGAGGTGCAGAGGCTCGTTGGGGAAGCTTTCTCCCCCTATCAAGGAGGCGTGTTCGGGAGTCAGGTATCTTCTGATATCGTTAATCAGATGCTGGAGGATGGGGCATATGGGGCTGGACAGAGCTCTTGGGGTCCGACGGTTTATGGGCTGGTTGAGAGTAATGCTCAGGCGGAGAAACTTAAAGAAAGAATTTTGGAGTTCTTAAAAGGTAAAAGCTACAAAGCTGGCTTGATGGTGGTCAGACCAAACAATGAAGGAGCTAAGGTGAAGATCGAGGGCTAAATGGGATTTTCTCTTCCAATTTTTGCTTTACGCTTTTTCCCTTGGGATGATAAATATGGTCCAACGCCGTACCTTTTGCATTTTTGATGCCCATCCACTCGACGAGCTTGGCAAATTTGCTCCCTGCCAAACCATCAGCTACCATTGCGTACCCTTGAGCCGATTCTTTGACCCTCCTCGTCCCCTGAAGCCACCCGATTCTCCTCACTGGCGCGAATTTGGCAAGCCTCTCTAGCAGTTCGTCCTTAACTCTTTCGATTCTCGTTAACCTGCCTGAAATCAGGATCTCTTTGGGATGGGGAACCGTGACCATCATTGAAGCGACACCCTTTACTATATCCTCGATCATTGCCTCCCACGCCACTTCGCAGCGCTTATCGGAGTCTGCGCATCCAGTCAGCTCTTCAGGGGAAAGCTTGCCAGACACGGAAATTCCACCACCCGTGAAAATATCCATTTTTTCCCAGTTCCCGACTAGCTGCGTGAGCTCCGCGTCCATGCCGCCTGAAGTTAGAAATCCGATTCCCCCCATAGTTCCGCCGATCCCATCGACAATTTTCCCTTCACTTATACCAAGAACTGCGTTATACCCAAATCCCATCTCAACAAGGATGAAGGAGACCTCGGAGTATGGAATGTTTAGCTTTTTTGCCTGATCATAAACTCCGAGGACGCCAATGCACATCTTGTCAACTGTTCCCATGTCGAGCTTGTTGATTTTTCTGTGAGCAGGCACTGTGGGAAGCTCGATCACACCTGGGATGTAACAGACCGGCCAACCCCTGCGCTTCATTTCCATTGCTGTTTCAGTCATAGCTGAATAGACCATTATTCCGATATCACCTCTTTTTAAAGCAGCCTCTAAGTCCTCCTCCTTCAGGAGAAGTATGTAGGTGAGGTACCAGTCCTTAAGGGTCTGGATGTTTAAATCTTTTAGATAAGTCAGTTCAACGCCGTATCCCGAGGGGCCTGCTATCAAATCTAGTGGCATGGCTTTTTCGGTAGCTTCTATCAACAGGTTTGGTTTTTTAGCAACCTCAGGGGTGTCTAAAATCTCCTCAAAGTACACTTCTCCATTTTCCAGCCCGCATAAATCGAAACTCTTTGTGCCGGGATCTATGCCCAAAACCCTAACTTTCATCTATTCATCCTTCCGTGAAGTCAATCAGACCTTTCCTTTTTCTTTGTGGTCACCTAAAAAAGCTTTTTCTCCTGCAGATAGCTTCTGCCAGTTCTCAGAGCAATTTCGGCTTTCTGGAGCTCACGCCCAACATATGCGGCATGTTCGATATTGCTAATCAAGCCTCTTTCGATGATTTCATCGCATATCTCCTCGGCGGTTTTCCCTCTTATCACGATTTTTGGGTCCCTTCCAGCGTACAGGACAGCGACTATCTCATATTTGTCAACGAAAATTTTGAAGAAACCCTTTTGATCAAGCTTAAACTTTCTCTTTGCCGATGCATGGATTGCCCTTGCTACCTTCTCGACATTTTTATCGTATAGATCGAAAACCTTTCTCTTTTCCTTCAGGATTAGTAGGTCCAATCCTAAATCCTTGGGGACGGTGGATCTTAGCCTCGATATCGTCATCATTTCCCTCGTCTTCCTGACCTCTGCAACATTTCCCTGCGTTTTGTCGCTCGCTTCCACAGTGAGCACTAAACTTGTTCCCAGTTCGCTTGCAGCTCCAACGAGCAAAGCGGTCATACCAACTGAATCTGCATCGTAAAGCTCAATCACGTTTCCTATCCCCATCAGGATCGGGAGTTCTGGATCAAGTCCTCTCAACTCGTAGAAGGACAGCAAGGACTCAACGAATCCTCGGTTAACGGGTTCTAGAATGGGATCGGCTATCACCCGTTTGTATCCGAGTTCCCCCGATTTTTTCACCAGTTTAATCAAATACTCTACCTTTTCTCTTGGCGCGCGCGGATAATGGCCGCGCTTAGGATCTAATGGGACGAGGACAGCGGGCACTTCAAGATTTTGAAATTCATCGATGGTGGCGCCGTTTATGCTTAGGATCAAATCAATTTCACACTCGATGGCCTTTTTGATTTCAGCTTTGTTCAAAGTGTCGATGCTTATCGGGACATCGAAATTATCTCTTAGGGTGGACACAAGCCTCGGAACTTCATTGACCATCTCCCTTCCCGCGAGCATTCCGATATCGATGATTTCAGCTCCGCTTTCGAGGTATCGTTTGGCGACTTCGATAATTTTCTCGTTAGGAAGGAGGGGCGCATCGGCTATTTCCCCGATGACCCTTGGGGGGAAATCTCTACCAGCGGGAACCGCCGCCTTACCCTTCCCAATCAAGAAATTGTGGGGTTCAGAAAGCCTTTTTTTAGCAGCTTCCTCGGCCATTTTGAGTTGTTTTTTTATCGAGGCTTTAATCTCAGAGTTTAGGAGTTCGCATGCTGGCTTCTCTTTCGAGAGCTCTATCTTATCCAAGTTGTCCAGCACAATGGGGATGTCTGCAGCGTACTTCGGCCCCTTGAAAGTAGGTATCCCAAGTTTCTTTTCTACCCTCTTCAAGTCAAATCTAACCAGCCCTGGAACGAGGAGCATCGAGAGGTTGTTTAATTTGATTTTTTTTAATTTATTTATCAGGAGTTCTGAAGTCATGAATGATGCGACGGAGATGGGCAGGACTTTTACGTCAGAAGCTATAGTGCTTTCGGCCGCATACCTTCGAACGAGCTTTTCAGCGAGTTCAGCCGTTACCAACAAGATTTTCTTACCCATAGGTGCCACTCAGAGAACTTTATTCAGAGTTTTTGGAATTTTTTTCGGACTATCGAGTACAACATAGTTTTTGTTTTTCCGCATCTTCTCGACATTTTCGATATCGATTTTTCTGGGAGTAACTCTAACCTCTTGGCCAAAGGTAACCGCGCCATGAGGGCACTTTTTGAGGCAAACGCCGCACCCTTCACACTTGGTAAGGTCTATTTTTGGCAAGCCGTCCGAGAAAACTATCGCCTCAAATGGGCAAATGTCGATTATCGAGCACGCCTCGCACTTCAGACAAATTTCTCGGTTTATCACATACGGAAGTCTCGTTCTTCCCTTAACCCCAATTTGATCACTCGGAACAATTATTATCGGTACTCTTCCCTTCTCGGCCTGTGCTATGGCGTTTGTAACTAAGGTGTCAGTGATTCCAGCGATAATTTTTGCAACCGTATTCGCACTCGCTGGTGAAATGATCAGAGCATCGTAGGTTCCTCTTAAGAAACGTCCTGCCAGCGGGAAGGCGGCATCCTGCTGGGCTTCAAGGATGACTTCTCGGTAGTAATTACCTGGGCAAATCTCGCTCAGCTTTTGCCGAAGCCCGTAAATGCGAACGACCCTTTCTCCAGCTGAGGAAACGAAGCACGACACCACATGCTTTCTCGCCAATTTCTCCATGATGTTGAATGTTTCTTGAAGAAAATGCCCGGCCCCTGTTATGCCCCAACCTATTTTTCCCAATTTACTACCCCACCTCATTTTTGAAGAGATTTTTAATTTTTATCATCAGGTTTAGCTCCATCGAGTGAGGAGCGATTCGCCGACATTTTTTCACATATTCACTAAGCTCGAGGAATTTCTTTTTCGCTATTTTATATCTACCATTTTTTAACGCTTCTTTTACGCGGGTTGCTAATATTGCGGACTCGATAACGAAGAACTCGGATCTTTTGAACGGATAGATGGACGGATTAATTACTTCAATATTTTTCACCTTTGCGGTAATGTGAGCCACTTCCGAACTGCCGATCTCATCCGAAATCTTCGCTCGTTCTACCTCTTCAACCTTAATCTCCACATGGGCATCGCTTTTCGCCAGTCTGGGCGCGTTTACGTGTCTCGATTTTTCGAATTTTAGTGCAATTTTACTGAAGCGAGGGAATTCTTTTAGAGCAATGGATGCCAGTAGCCCCACATCCTTCACGATGTTTATAACCGCAGCCCTCGAATGAAGGAGATTCTGAAAAGTTCTAGTGTTGGTGAAAATCCTTAGCAACACCTTTGATTTCCCGATTGTCCTGATGCCAAAGACCGATGCGTAGGGCCTTTTATCGGGCGTGAACGTGGTCAGAACTATTTCCGCCGGGGATTGCTCTGATAGCCCAATTTCTGCTAATGAGGACATAACAAGCATTTTCATTTCAATACGCATATGTTTTTCTCACACATAAAACTCTCAAAGATTTCAAGGCCTCAACCCATCGAGGATTGCTAGCATTAGGGAGGATGCGGTGAGGTCAGCCGTTGTTCCTGGATTTATTCTTTTTTTCCTCAATTCCTCATCAAATTTTATGATAAGAGCCCTCCCCGTGCTTGTCAACATCCCTCCTTTTTTGATGATGGCTCTCGCCTTCTCCGAGACCTTTTCCGCGATTTCTATGCCATGTATCCTTTGCACGAAGGTATCGGGATATTTTGAGAGTATCTCGAGAAAGCTCTGGACAGTCGTCGTGTTCATGTTTTTAGTCTTTTCGTACAATTTTTTCACGAGTGGATAACCGAACTCAAAAGTTATCTCCATGTCGGTGACCCATTCTCTGGATATGTTGTCCCACTTTGAGCTGATATTCATTATCTCATAGAGCGAGATACGCTCTTTCTTTATCCTATTCTTTGATGCATTATTCTTTACATCGAGTTCATCCACTCCTTCAAGACCTGCCGGGTCCGCAATCAAGATCGCATCGTAGACATTCAGCGCGTCCTCAGGAGTCGTGGATTTCAAGACATTTGAGAGGTTTGCCCTAAGCTTTTTCATTTCGATTTTACCTTCCTTGGCCAGCGTTATTCCTGCCGCTGCCGCGAGTGGTATTAAGAGCAGCACTACGCCTAGATTTGTGTTTCCATCTCTTTGCCATTTCATCGTGTTTTCAATTGCACTTTTTATTGCGCTACCAACTGCGATATGCGTCGTTCTGATCTCTCTCTTTCCAGCCCTGAATCCTTGCTTGGCCACATCGAGCATAGTGGGACCTATTGCTATGGAACTCGCTATGAAATGCTCAAACGTCGTTTCCTTGAGGTCCGCAGTTCTGTGAACATTCCCCGGCTTTGGGTACCCGCTAGCTTCCAACGCGGACGCGAGTTGTGCAGCCCTTGCTATATCTTCGATATCCATCAAAATTACCTACTCGGCTCCTGCTTATTTTCTGCGTTACTCATTTAACAACCTATGAAAGATCCGCACTTGTGAAGTTAACCGCCAGATTTGGTTCGCTTTTTCCTCACGAGTTTTCCGAGCCCACGTTTTTGGAGCATCGTTTCGATCTCTCGCTCGGACTGTTGTGGGAGTAAGGTAGGGGGAGGTGTTCGAGCCAGTTTCATCCTGAACCCACCGATGATTTTGCCTGCAACAAAAGTATACGCAAGCACTACCACGCAGAAGTAGAGCGGTTCAAGTGCGAGCGCCATGGATGTGAAGATCGCGGGTCCGACGATTGCGACCCCGACCGCTAGGGCAATCACGATCGTTTTGACCTTTCGGTAGCGGTAAAGTACCATGAGCTTGCCTCCCAGGCCTAAGAGCAGCGCCTCCAGCCCAAAAGCCAAAGAACCGAAGAGGAGAATTATATAGAGGATTTCGATGGTGCTCAAGCCGGTCACCAATCGAGCTAGGGCGGCAAACGATTTAAAACGTGAGCGGCGCCGTATGGTGGCAATTTTGGAACGTTTGGGTGCTGAGTTCGAGCTCTGGCGCCGTTATACCAATGACCCATTTCTCCTATTGGTGGGGACGGTGCTCTCGCAGAACACCAACTGGCGCAACACCCGTGCGGCCTATAACCGGCTCATCGCTAAGTTTCGGACGCCCGAACAGCTCGCGAGGTCGGAGATACGGGAGAT
>JABAOC010006728.1_pt2 | contig 17665 bp, 12 predicted proteins | sample 7062161 | NCBI WGS metagenome assembly JABAOC01 (sample SAMN14538625, study PRJNA623070) | marine sediment metagenome | biome: marine biome [ENVO:00000428]; feature: marine pelagic biome [ENVO:01000023]; material: deep marine sediment [ENVO:00002113] | place: India: Gulf of Khambhat ... | reverse complement strand
CCGCCGATACTCTGGGCGAAGATGCTTGCTGAACCGTCGCCTGCAGTAGTGATTTCTCCCGTGTTTTCTACAATTACTCGACCGCCATCGCCGGTACTTTCTCCACCGCCACCGAGGGCGACAAGCGCACCAGAAGAACCCCCGGAACCACCACCACCGCCAGCACTCTGAGCCATGATCCCATAGGCATCGCTGCCGTAAGTCTGGAGCTGACCGTTGTTTGTAACCTTTACTTCGCCGCCGTCACCACCGGCCGTACCGGAACCCCCGAGTACAACCACCCCACCGGAACTGGCGGCGTCGCCACCGCCGCCGCCGATACTTTGGGCCAGTATGGCGGCACCGATAAGTTCTGAACTATCGCCTGTCGTCGTTATAGCCCCGCTGTTTGTCACGGTGACAGCTCCCCCGTCCCCGTTGCTGTTTCCGCTGCCGCCCCAACCAACGAGACCGCCAGCGCCGCCAGCGCTGCCGGCGAAGCCCCCGACGCTCTCAGCAAAGATGCCGCGGGAATCCATGCCGGATGTCAGGATATCTCCCTTATTCTTAATTGTCACTCCACCGCCCGGACCGCTACCAAGAGTGCCACCCGCTTGGCCATAAACACCACCAGCGGCCCCGCCATCTCCACCGGCACCGCCGAGGCTTTGTCCGACGATCCCGTCAGCGGAATTGCCGGCTGTTTCGATTATGCCGTCGTTGTCGATAATCACATTGCCGGCGCTACCTCCTATCCCGCCGTCACCGCCCTCGGCATAAGCCTCGTACGTGGCATCGCCGCCGTGGCCGCCATCGCCGCCTTGGCTCAGTGCGCGGATGCCGGGAGAAAAATGACCGGTAGTATTGATGCTACCGTCGTTATTGACAGTTGCATTGCTGCCATCGCCCCCCACACCACCGTTGCCGCCAACGGAACCGCCGCCGACTATGGCCGAGCCGCCATTGCCACCGATGCCGCCTATGCTCTGCGCGTTGATGCCAAAAGAATAATCGCCGATAATGTCGATACTGCCCTGGTTGTTGACAATTACCCCGCTACCATCTCCCCCGGCTCCAGCTTGACCACCAAAGGAGCCGCCCCCGACATTAGCGGAACCGCCACTGCCGCCATCGCCGCCGCGGCTTTGTGCGTTTATCCCGGAGGATATAGCAAGAATTGAAGAAGGACTTTCTGCCTGGATGTTGCCGGAGTTGTTAACTGTCACGTTGCCTGCACTGCCCCCTGCTCCACCACTACCGCCAAAGGAGGCAGCGCCGACGTTGGCCGAGCCGCCATTGCCGCCATTGCCGCCATTGCTCTGTGCAGAGATACCATATGATATCGAAAGACCTGTAGTGCTTTCGGTCTGGATGTTGCCGGAATTAGTGACAGTCACAGCGTTGCTATTGCCCCCGTTTCCCCCATTACCTCCAACGCCGTAGGAGGCGGCTGCAACCGAACCACCGTTGCCGCCCTTGCCGCCAAGGCTATCTGCTGAGATGCCGATAGAAAAAACCATACCTTCGGTCTGAATGCTGCCGTTGCTGGTTATGTTCACTGTTCTGCCGTTACCTCCATTGCCACCATGACCACCCCACGCAGGGCCAAGGAGAAGCCCCGTGCTGCCACCACCGTTTCCACCATCGCCACCATAACTTTGCGTGATGATGCCGGACGCAGACGGGTAAGGAAACACACCAGACGTGAGCTTGATACCGAAAATGAGAGAGTTAAAATCCAGCAACAGGTTTTGCGCAGCAGTTCCATTCCCACCGTCACCACCCTTGAAGGGGTAGCTCCCGCCGTTCCCACCATCCGTCGCCAGATGAGACAAGTTGATCCCACAAACGGCGAGCGGAAGTAATGGGGAAGGTTCGATATTCGTGGTGAGGTCGTGGATGTAGAGCGTGGTGATCTGCGGACAGCCAAAATCCACGCCGGTCAAAACACCCCAGGATTGGTTGCCGACGAAGTGAGCCACCGGTGGGGCCCAAATGTAAGCCGGGTCAGGTCCGGCGAATGCTCGCGGGCTCACCACAAGAAGGACTAACACCGACAACAGCACAGTTACGTTCTTTTGCAGTCTCATTTCTCCATCCTCCCTACAGAATCCCAGGCTCTCCAGGTCACGAACCCGCACGATGGAAGACGCGCGTCTTCCGGCCGATGAGTTTGCGTGCGGGCCGCACTGCGCGTCGGAAAAACTTCTCGGGGAGGAAAATCCGGGGAGTCCCTTCCTCCCCGCACGAGATCATAGCCTGTTCTGCCATGTGCGTCAGCGCCGCGATGACGCGCCGTCACGCACCAGGCTTCCGCAGACGGCATGACCCTGGAGACACCGCATGCACGCCTTGCTTATACGGGCAGCGGGACCTTCCTTATTGAAATACTACCCAGGACAAGAAGCCGTCACCGCATCCCTGCATCCACTGCCAACCACACGAACATCCAGAGTTTAAGCCGTGAACAGTGGATTTGTCAAGTACAATCTTCTCTTCTTTTTTTTTCTTCAGCAGGAATCCGAAGTGTCCGTGCAGATTCTCGGGCAGGAAGCACTCCCTTCTGTAAATGGGTGTCGGTGGGAGCCCCTGGTCCGCAGGACTTGCGGAGGTCAAGGAAAGAGGATCACGAATTGCCCGCCAGGGTCAGCTTCAAGGCCGAATCGATCTTCGCTTTCGCCTCTCCATCGGGAAAAACCGGCAGAGGGACTGTCCCATCGTCGGCTGCCTGCAGCATGCCAGCTTTCGTCCATTCACCTGTTCGCGGATTGAACCAGATTGCCTCGTAGCGTCCGTTACCGCTCGCACCGGAGAGAGTCGCTTGGGGGCAGTCCTTCTCGAAATAAAGGAGGAAGAGTCGCTTGTCGTCGGTGCGGGCGCAGTATGCCCAACCGACGAAGTCCTTCTCCGGGCCGGAACGATTCGGCTGCACCAATTCGGCGTGCGGCACGAGGTCCTGGTACTTGCTACCCTCGGAGAGAACGAACCGGGCCAGATGCTGCATCTGGGCGCCGGACTCCCATGGCACGACGTCCCAGATGCGCGATTTCGCCTCGGGCTCGACGTTGCCGCCCCACAGGCCGCCGTCCCAGCCGCCGGCCCCGTAGATATGGCCGCCGAGGCCGCCGGAAAGGACGCTGCCGTACATCGCGGAGCGGCAGTACAGGGCCGAGAGCAGGCTGCCACCCGGGGCGCCCTGCTCGCCGGCCGACTTCATGTCCTTTTCCCACGCGGGCCGTTCCATACCGGCGTAGTACGGCTCGCCGTTGATCGCCGGTAGCGCGGGTGTCTGGTGGAAGATTTCCGTCAGCAACTCGTAGCTGTTGTGCGTCCGCTGCCCATTGCCGATCTGATGGAAGGTGAGCCACCGGGCCTTGTCCGTGTGCCCGAAATCGCGGAGCGAAGATGGATTCGAGTTGCAGCTTACCAGAGTGCCGAAAGGCGGCGGGCCGTATTTCTCGATGACGGCATTGGCCGCGGCATTCCAGTCCTCGGCCGGGACGGTGGCCCCGGGTGAATCGAAGTGGATGGGGCTGAAGAAGCAGATATTCGCCTGGTAACGGCTCCAGACGTACTGGATGTAGCGCGTATAGGACTCGGGCCAGTCGTGGTACTTCTTCCACGCCTGCCCGATGTCCCGCCGCGCCACCTCGATGAAGGGGATCATGCCGCCGGCGTTGAGGTAGTCGATCTTGCGGTCGAGGCTCTGGAAGTAAGCGGGGTTGATGCGGTCCAGGTCGGGGAAGATGTCCTCGTATCCGGGCACTTTGCCCGGGAACAGAAAGGCACGGTCGCCGTCCTCGTCGTGCATGTCCTTGGCGCTGTCGGTCCCCGCCTGGCGCCAGGCCGAACGCAGCACCGTGCCGTCGCTGGTTTGCAGATGGGCCGGCTTGCCATCGTTGGCCCAGTTCGGCAGGGCCGCAAGCAGCGCGATGCAATTGTACCCCTGTTCCCGGCGGAACCGGACGTAGTCCTTGAAGCCGGCGGTCGGCCCGACCGGCCGGCGCTCATCGTCATCGCGCCACGGGTATCGAAAGGTGCCGACCGACCACCACGTATCGCCCACCAGAAAGAACGGCGTCCCGTCGGCATACTCGAAGGCATGGCCATTGGCCGTGGCACGGACCATCCCCCGCCGGCACGGATTCGCCGCCAACTCGGCCTGCGACCATGCGACGGCTTCGAATTCGCCTTTCTTGCCGTTCAGGCCCGCATCGTCCTGGTTCGAGCCGCTGGTCCAACTCCAGGTACCCGGCTGCGTCGCGAGTACGCGCACACGGTACGTGTTCCCGCCATCCCAGAAACCATAGGCCCGTCTCGCGAATCCCGGGCCCGCCAAATCTACCCAGACCGTGACATCCGTGTAGGGGTTTTCGTAGGTCCCACGGGCCTGAAGCGTGACCTCCACCTTCTGCCAGAGACGATGAGCTGCGGGCTCAGCGTGGAGGGTATTCGGCCGGGAGACGATGACGGCGAACAACGACAGGAGCAGCGTGGCACGACTGATGGTCATGGTTTCTCTCCGTTCGGGGCATGCCGGCACCACCCCGGCAAGCTATGAGGCCTTGTGGACGGCAACTTCCTTCTGATAGTCCTCGACGAAGTCCAGCCATCTGGCCCAGGCCTCGCGGTACACCTCGCCCGAGACGAGGAACCCGTCGTTGTGGCCGCCGAAGATCTCCACGAACTGCTTCGGCTCACGCGCCGCCTCGAACAGCCGACGTCCGAACTCAAAAGCCACGAGCTCGTCGTCCCTGCTGTGAATCACCATCAGTGGGCAGTGAATCCGCTCGAGGTAGGCGAGCGTGCTACAGCGGAATCGGGCGAACAGCCGAACCGGCAGGTACGGATAGAACTTGGCGCCGATGTCCGGGTAGGAGGTAAATGCGCTCTCGATAACCAGAGCACGGCTTTGCACGCGGCCGGCCAGATGGGCGGCGATGCTCCCGCCCAGCGAGCGGCCGAACAGAATGACCTGCTCGGACGGTACGCGCTTCTCCCGGACCAGCCAGTCGTAGGCGGCCTGTGCATCCAGGTACGTCCCGGCCTCGGTCGGCCGGCCGGCACTGCTGCCGTAGCCGCGATAGTCGAAGATGAAGCAGTTCAGGCCCAGACTGTGGAACAGGGCGAGGCTGTCGAGCCGGTGCATGATATTGCCGCCGTTGCCGTGGCAGAAAAGGAGGGTGAAGCGGGCGTTCTTCGCCGGAAGATACCAACCGGTCAGCGCGACCCCGTCGGCGCTGGAGAACACTACGTCTTCGTATGTCAGGCTCAAATCGGCTGGGGTGAGGCTGACCTCCCGGGCGGGCCGATACAGCAGCCTGGGCTGCATGACAAGCAGCACCAGACCCCATGCGACATACACCAAGACCAGAACGCCGAGCAGATAAAGCAGTATTGAAGCCATAACACCCTTGCCAATAATGAACTCACTGCCTGCCAGCGAGACGCTGCGTGCATTTTAGTTTGCCCGGCCGCCCGCGACAAGCTACAATTCACCTGTGATAAAAAGAAGAAAGACGACAACCGTAAACGTTGGCGCCGTCCGCCTTGGCTCCAACGCCCCCATCGTCATCCAGTCCATGACGAAGGTTCCCACGACGGACGTCGACCGTTGCGCCGGCCAGATCGATGAGCTCGTGCAGGCGGGCTGTGAGCTGGTCCGGGTGGCCGTTCCCCGGCGTGCCGATACGACCGCCTTCGCGCAGATCGTGCGGAAGGTGAAGGTACCGCTGATCGCCGATATTCACTTCAGCCCGGCGCGCGCGATCGAGGCCATCGAAGCCGGGGCCGCCAAGATCCGTTTGAACCCGGGCAATATCAAGAGCCGCAATGATATCCACAGAATCATCGATGCGGCCAAAGCCCATCAGGTCGCCGTCCGCATCGGCGTCAACGAAGCGAGCATCAGAGACCTCAACCAGGAGCCGGTGCCCCCGGAGAAGAGAATCGACCTGATGCTCACGGAGATGAAGCAGTACGTGCGGCTTTTCGAGGACCGAGGGTTCGACCAACTGGTCCTCAGTGCCAAGACCAGCGACGCCGTGCGAACCATCGAAGTCAACCGGCGGATCGCCGCGACGTTCGAGTATCCGCTCCATCTGGGTCTGACGCACGCCGGCCTGCCGGAGGATGCAAGAATCCCGTCGGCGGTCGCACTGGGTGCCCTGCTGGCCGAGGGCATCGGCGATACGATTCGGGTCAGCGCCGCCGGCGACCCGGTGCTCGAAACAGAGATGGCAAGAGAAATCCTGACCGCGCTCGGACTGCGCCGGCGGCGTGCGCCCGAGCTGATTGTCTGTCCCACCTGCGGGCGGGTCGAGAGCGATGTGGTCCGCCTGGCCCACCGGGTGCAAGAGGCCCTGCGCAAGGTCGAAAGGCCGTGTCGCGTGGCCGTGATGGGGTGCGTGGTCAACGGCCCGGGCGAGGCCGCCGATGCCGATTTCGCGATCTGCGCCGCCAAGGACAGGGCCTATTTCTATCGCCACGGCCGGAAAATCGCCACCGTGCCGGAGTCCGAGATCATCCCGAGACTCCTGGACGCGCTGGCAGAGTTGTGACACCGATTGCACCGCTTGCAGTATCGCATTGTTGTCGGGTGGCATCGTCAGGGCCGAAAGCCCTGGCGATGGTGTCTCCTGCCCGTGGAGAAAGCCATCGCCAAGCTGCGCTTGACACTGCCACCCAGCCAGGCAATAAGTCTACTGAGATAGGCTCGAAGCCGGTTGCAGTCTGATGCTAGTGATGGTTCCTTCATGATTACATAAAGGGTTCTCAGAGAGGTTCGGGCGAGCATGACAAGCACGACCAGGCAGATGCTCGGGAGGCTGCTGATCGGCATCCTCTTTGGCGTTGCCTTTGCCTACATTGAGTCGGCCGTCGTGGTGTACCTGCGCGAGATTTTCCACCCGAACGGCTTCACTTTCCCGATGCAAGCGTTCGACCTGACGGCGACCGGAAGGCGGCTGCTGCTCACGGAGATCGGGCGTGAGGCGGCGACCCTCGTGCTGCTCCTCACCGCCGCGTGGTTCTTCGGGAACAACCGCCAGGAGCAGGCCGCCTGGTTCCTGGCCCTCTTTGCCGTCTGGGACATCTTCTATTACGTCTGGCTCAAGGTCCTGATAGACTGGCCCGCCTCGATCATGGACTGGGACATTCTCTTCCTGATCCCGGTAATCTGGGCCGCACCGGTTCTCGCCCCGGTCCTCGCCTCGGCAGTCGCGTTCGCGTTCGCCGTGGCGATTCTGTACCGCAGCGCGCACAGCCGGCCCCTGGTGGTCACATACGGCGACTGGCTCGGCTGGCTGGTATCCACAGCCATCATCATCATCTCCTTCTGCCTCGGCGGCGCTCACATCGGGGAACGGGATTATGCCGAGTATTTTCACTGGCCGCTCTTTGCGGTCGGGCTCGGCGCGGGGGCTATGGCATGCGTCAGGTCCCTGCGACAATGTGACGTGCCGGCGTTCGCTGCGACAAAATAGGACTTGGAGCCTGTCCCAATACGTCGTTGCGCGGTTGGGTGGCACGGCCAGACTCGTTGGGTTCGTCCCAGGTCTCTTGAGATTCGGCCGGCATGAACGTTGAGACGGGTGGCAGCGTCAAGCGGAGCTTGGCGATGGTCTTATGGTCATTCGGAGGAGCCATCGCCAAGGCCTGCGGCCTTGACGCTGCCACCCATCCACCCACGAGAGTTCGGTTCGAGGGCTTCTCACACACCCTCTAAGGAAGTACCATTCGAGATAGTCTCTTCTTCCCTGTGTCCCAGCGGGTCTGCCATTCATTGCGTTGGGTCGCTACGTGCCGGTTCCGGCGGGCCTTCGGCTCGACCGTTGATAGTTCCCGTCCGGCTCCTGGTTTGCGAAGGACTCGAACCGCCCGAAGATCATCTTGCCGGCCGAGGTTTGTAACGAGCTCGTGACGCTCAGCAGCACGTCCCGGCCGATCTTGTTGCGCGCCCCTTCAATCACGATCATCGTGCCGTCGTCCAGGTATCCAATGCCCTGGTCCGCCTCCTCGCCCGGCTTGATGACCCGGACCTGCATCGTCTCGCCCGGCAGGGCCACGACCTTCAGCGAGTTGGCGAGATCGTTGATATTGACCACGTCCACCCCCCGCACCTGGGCGACCTTCGTGAGGTTGTAGTCCGTCGTGGCCAGCTTCCCGTTGCAGGCCTTGGCGAACAGCAGCAGCTTCTGATCGACGCCTTTCGCCTCCTCGATCTCCACGGCGGGGCTCTCGTCGATCTCCACGTCGATGGTCGGGCTGTTCTGCATCTTCTTGAGCACGTCGAGCCCGCGCCGCCCGCGATTGCGCTTGAGCTTGTCCGCCGAGTCCGCAATGAGCTGCAGCTCGCTGAGCACGAAGCGCGGCACGATCACCGGAGCGTCGAACAGGCGGCTCTCGCACAGGTCCGCGATGCGCCCGTCCACGATCGCCGAGGTATCCAGCACCAGCGGCCTGGCCCCCTTGGTCTGCTTGGCGAACTCGACGTAGGGAATGACGAAGCGCACGTCGTCCTTCGTCCGCATCACGATACTGATGGTGAAATAGCAGATGCCGATGCCCAGCATCCACTTGATGGCCGTCTTGGCCTCCTCCACCAGCGGAATCTTATAGGACTCGCCGATCATATCGATCGCCGGCGCCAGCGCGCCGCTGATGAGCATGCCTACCAGCAGTCCGAAAAACACGCCCGCCAGGGCCGTGAGCTTGCGTTTCGGCGTCAGGACATCCAGCAGCAAAAAGAACACCGCCAGCCCGACGCCGGTGATGACCACGGCCCACCAGCTCGGCGAGTTCTCCGTTGTGGTCAGCACGGTAGAGGCGGCGTTCACTACGAGCACGGAAACGATGATGACGATAAAAATCCCGCGGAACAGCCAAAGCAACATTACCACGATCTCCTATATGATGACAGACATACAACACACCCGTGTCATTATAGCCTTCGGCAATCGTGATATCAATAATTACACAAAAAGCGCCTGGGGCCGTGTGCGACTACATTTTATGGGGCAGGCTGCGTCTGTCGTGCTGAATGAATGAAAGGGGCTCCTCAAACGTGGAACTCCGCGGTCGACAGGGGCAGGGGCGAATCACGATTCGCCCTGCGATCCAAATGACGATAGGCGCATCAGGGGATAAAGACCGGCGCGCCGCCGTGGGCTGCGTCGCCCAGGAGGATTCTCCGGAAGGTGCCATCGGCGTTTCTGATGACTTCATGCAATTCGAGCTGCGCCCCACCGGTGCCTTCGAGAGTGCGGACATTCAACTCATAATAGCCATCCTGCTCGACCGTGAAGATGAAATCGGTCGCGACATCACCGTCCCAGGTCTCTTCAGCGCCGATATGAACGCCACCTACTCTGAAGTAGAGACTGCCGCCATGGGCAGCCCCGAAGATGTGTACGCCGGCCGTCAGGCAGACGATGGCCTTGGCCTCCGTGGCGAAGTTGTCGTCATCGTCGCCGGCCGCCGGGTCAGCCGCGGGAATCTCGAGCAGATCGACGCCCGGGTAAGTCTCATCCGGGTAGCCGTCGTCTGCGGAGAACGTGCCGCGCGGGCCGGTGTCAAACAGATTGACGAACTGCACAACACGCTCGCCGGCCTCCGTGCCGGGGATCGGCATACCGGGGGCCAGGCAAATGGGACCCGTGCAGCCGAAATCGAGCAGCTTGTTCATCGCGCCGGTACTCCAGTTTTCGGCATATGTCGCCTTGACGGATCGAACCCTGAAACCGGCAGGGGTGGTTGGCGCCACAGCGCGAACGGCCGCTGCCGGCACGACTGCAATCGCAGGGCCGGGGCCGATTAGAGCGGGCTTCGTCTCAATGGCTACATCGCCGGCAACAGCCTGAGCTACCTCCCACGCGCTGCCGGAAGTCACAGCCAGGCCGACAAGGACCTCATCCGGCAGATTGGGGGGCGCTATCCTCAGCGTGCCGACGCGCTCCCAACCGGCGCCCCCGCCCCAATCGACGATACTCTCGACCACGGGGATAGTCCCGTCGATCAGGACACGCTGAATGCCCATACGAACCGGCTTTCCGGCGCACGGCACTGTATCGGCGTTGCCGCTCTCGGACGCGGTGCTGCCGGCAGCGACAACCCGCCACTGGTGCTGAACGCGCTGCCCGCCCCTCTGCGAGCTGGTGAAGTAATTGACGGCGCCGCCGTCCTCGGAGGCACGGAGCATGACCCCGTATCTGCCCCACGTGTCGGGCAGGGCGTCGTGCGGGCGGCCAACCTTCTCGAAGCCGGCAGAGACGCGGACCGCACCGCGCGTTTTCCGGTACGCGAAATGGAATTGATCCTGACTGCCCCAGATATCACCGCCCGACCCAGTCATCAAGTACTGGCCGACGAGCCTGCCCTCAACCTCGGCATAGCCCAGGAACTCGGTACTGCCGGCACCTGAATCGCCTCCGATGTCCCTGGTGACCTCAAAAATCCCCGTCGCCAGTGCACCAGGAGCAACGGGCACCGTAAGGGAAACCAGGAGATATATTCCTGTGGCCGCGGTGCTCCGCTTCATTTCTTTCCACGACGGATGAAAGCCAGCATGCCAAGACCGAGCAGGAAAATCGTGGCCGGCTCGGGCACATAGACGGGTGAGCCGCCACCGGCCACGTCGCCCAGGAGAATCCTTTTCCAGGCGCCGCCGGCGGTCTGGACGACCTCGTGCAATTCCAGCGCCGCGCCGCCTTTGCCTTCGAGATGGCGGGCCCGCAGGGTGTAGAAGCCGGCCCGGCGGATTTCGAAGATGAAGTCGGTGGTCGAGGCATTTTTCCACTCGGCAGTGCGGCCGATCTCGACACCGCCGACCTCCACGACCGTGCCTTCATCATCATTCACGCCGATGACGTGCAGGCCGGGCGTCAGGTGAATCACAGCCAGGACCTCCGTGACGAAGTAATCGTCGTCATCACCGCCCGCCGGACTCTCGGCCGGCGACTCGAAGGAATCGATGGCCGGGAACGTTTCATCCCGATATCCGTTGCCGACACTGAAGACGCCACGGTCGCCCGAGTCGTAGAGATTGACGAACAGTACCTCGCGCGAACGCTCTTCAATACCGGCAACGGGAACGCCGCGGGCTGAATAGCCGAGGTCCAACAGTCTATCCATTTCCACACGCCCCCAGTCCTCGGTGAATGCGGCATTTACCGTGCGGACCACAAATCCGTTGCCATGGGTCGGGGCGGTCTCCCTGGCCGAGCCGGCCGGAATCAGAGTGACCGCCGGGGCCGTACCCACCATTTGTGCCCTCTCATATACCACATCCGTCACCTGCGCCGTGGCCTTATCCTGGGCCGGATACGACGTGACGCACACGCCGAACAAGGCCTCGTCCGGCAGGTCCGACCCAATCTTCAAGCTGCCGACCCGTTCCCAGCCGGCACCGAAATCGGCGATGCTCTCGATGGCAGGAATCTCCCCGCCGATGTAGACGCGCTGGATGCCAAGTCGCGATGCCGTCCGACCGCTCACGTACTCCTCGCCGGAGTCACCGCCCGCAGTCGCACGCCACTGTGTATAGGTTCCGTCGTTGGCGGTTGTTGGGGTACCCGACACAACCGTGTCGTATTGGACCGAATCGGCCGCCGTCGAGGCGCGAACCATTACGCCCATTTTGGTCCCGGCATCGGGCGGGCTGCTCGCCCACTGAAAATCGGCCGAGACACGCCAGTCGCCGCACAGGGCTCGGTACGCGAAGTGAAACTCATCGCCGTTGCCCCAGGTATCGGCCCCACCGCCGGTGACAAGATACTGTTCCACGAGCGTTCCGTCCTTGTCCACCACGCCCACGAACTCCGTCGCGCCCGGGATGCCCCCTGAGGGAATATCGCCGGCATTCTCAAAAATGCCGATGCCGGCCCGGGCATTCGCGGCCAACAGAAGTACGGCGGCCAACCGAGTACACGACACACATCCATTCATGACACCTCTCCTCCCGGCAACGTAAAGACCCATCCGAACCGTCGCCGTGCGACTCCTGGCAGAACCAGGCGCGGCTGCCCCACCGCGAAGCCTGGTCACGTGCAGCCGTCGGCAGATGCACGGACGTCAATCAACAGGGACTCTGCCTCTGCGTACGCTCACGGCCGCAGGTGTACAATCGAAGGTGTCAAGCGTGAATGCCTCCGCAAGCTTTTGCGTAATTTCTCAAGCCGAGCGTCTTATGTCAAGCATAAATTCGCCAGATTGAAAGTAAATTTGCGGAAATATCGCCCCATCCTACCAACCATGCCCCCTGACGTATCATACGGATTACGAATGACCCGTACGAGTGGCTGGATTGCCGTCGAGAATTGCCGGTGTATCATCGTTAGAAAAAGAAACGGGCCTCCCCGTTACTCGAGGAGGCCCGCGACCATCCCGAAATGGTGCGGAGGCTCGCTTTGTCAACCTTCGGCAGGTTTCTCCTCGGGGTTGGCCTCGCCGGCGGGCTCCTGCGCCTCGGCTTCCTGCGCGCTCTTGGCCTGGGCCCTGCGCTGCAGGGCTTCCTTTACCCGAAGGGTGTCGCCCCCGGCATCGACCGGGGCGGCGTGAGTCTGCGGTTTCGGCGTCTTCTTCGGAGCCGCCGGTGCCCCACGCTCTTCGGCTGCAGCCCACTGGACCCGGCGCAGACTCAAACCAATCTTCCGGGCTTCCGGATCGACCTTCAGAATCTTGACCTCGACCTCGTCGCCCGGCTTCACCACGTCCTGCGGCTTATCGATCTTATGGTCGGCCAGCTCGGAAATGTGGAGCAGGCCCTCCAGCTCCGGCTCCAACTCCACAAAGGCGCCGAAGTTCGTGAGCTTGGCGATCTTACCTTTGATAATCTGCCCGGGGATGTATTTTTCCGGGATCGCCCGAATCCATGGATCTTCGGTCATCTGCTTCATGCCCAGCGAAATCCGCTGTTTCTCCTCGTTGACCTCGAGCACGACGCACTTGACCTCCTCGCCCTTTTGCAGGGCCTCGCTCGGATGACCGTACTTGCGGGTCCAGCTCAGGTCCGAGATGTGGATCATCCCATCGATGCCGGGCTCGATCTCCACGAAGGCGCCGAAGTTGGTCATACTTCGGACACGGGCCGTCACGATGGTTCCCGGCGGATACTTGCGGGCCGCCAGTTCCCACGGATTCGGCTCCGTCTGCTTCATGCCCAGCGAGATCTCCTGTTTCTCCTTGTTCACGTTGAGCACGACGACCTCGATCTCGTCGTCGAGATTGACCATTTCGCTCGGGTGGGCCAGCCGCCGCGTCCAGCTCATCTCGCTGATGTGGACGAGACCTTCGATCCCATCTTCCAGCCGGACGAATACGCCGTAATTCATCACATTGACGACCTTGCCCTTAACCCGAGCGCCCACCGGGTATTTTTCCTCGACGTTCTCCCACGGGCTCGGCGATTTCTGCTTGAGACCCAGGGAGATTTTCTCGTTTTCCTTGTCTACGCCGATGACGACGCACTCGATCTCCTGGTCCAGGTCCACGACTTCCGAGGGGTGCGAAATCCGGCCCCAGCTCAGGTCCGAGATGTGCAGCAGGCCGTCCAGGCCGCCGAGATCGACGAATACGCCGAAATCGGCAATGTTCTTGACGATGCCTTTGCGAAGTTGACCGACCTCGATCTCGTTGAGGATCTTTTCCTTGCTCGCCCGGCGCTCCTCTTCGATGAGCTTGCGCCGCGAAACGACGATATTGCGATTTTCCACGTCGATCTTGAGAACCTTGCACTCGACTTCTTTCCCGATGAACCGGCTGATGTCGCCGGGCTTGCGAATATCGACCTGCGAGGCGGGCAGGAAGACCGGTACGCCGATATCGACCAGCAGGCCGCCCTTGATGCGGCGGATGACCCGGCCCTTGACGACGTCGCCTTCCTTCTTCGTATTGATGATGTGCTCCCAACCCCGAATCATGTCCGCTTTGCGCTTGCTCAGTAGGATCAACCCGCTCTCCGAATCGGTATCTTCGAGCAGCACCTCGATCTCCGTGCCCGGCGCGGCCTCCTCGGGGGTGTCGAACTCGTTCGCATCGACCACGCCTTCGCTCTTGAGGCCCACCTCGACAATTACGTCATTGCCGATTTGGGAAACGATGGTGCCCTTGAGAATGGTGCCCGGCAGGCGAGAGTCCACTTTTCGCTGGAGGACCTGTTCGAGGTACTGGTGCTCGCCGTCTCCGAACATCTCGCCAATCTGCTCTTGCAGCTTCGCGTCGGATAGCCCCAGCTTGTTGACAATATTTCGATCAACCATAAATTTCGATTCCCTTGTGGAGTCTGTTGGCCTGACCTGCCGATGCCCCACATACACAGCGGCAGGTTTTCACAGCATGTTCCATGAACCCAAGAAAGTTATTCGAACGCCCTAACGGCCCGCCCACGCAGCGGGTGCAGGTTCTATCCAACCGTCGTCGGCGATTCTACCGTTTGTCGTCGAACGTCTCCAGATGCCTGACAAATTCGTCAATCACCCAGTTCGGCGTCGACGCGCCCGCGGTCACACCGGCGACATCCTTGCCAAAAAGAACATTTTTATCAAGTTCATCCCAGTTCTGCAAGTGAAACGTTGCCCGGTTGTGCTTTTTGCACAATTCGGCAAGCCGGCGGGTATTGGCGCTATGCAGGCCCCCGAGGACGAACATGATATCCACCTTCTTGCACAGGGCAATGGCCGATTCCTGCCGCTTGACCGCCTCCCGGCACAGAGTATTGATAACCTTCAATTCGCGGAAACTGCCCCGTCCGATGGCCCCGAGCACCCGGCCGAGATGCTCGGGGCTCTGAGTGGTCTGGCAAACGATGCCGAGCTTGCCGTCCGTCGGCAGCTTGTGCAGGTCATCCTCGCCGGCCACGACGACCACGTCGTTGACGCACCCCATAACGCCCTGCACCTCCGGATGGTTCTCCTCGCCGATGATAACGACTTCATAGCCCTCCTCCTCGAGTTGCTTGGCAATCTCCTGGACGCGTTTGACGAGCACGCAGGTCGCATCGACGATGGCAAGCCCCCTGTTCCTGAGCCGGTCCAGTTCCCTCGGCGCCACGCCATGCGAGCGGATCAGCACCGTCCCGGAATCGATCTCGTCCACCGTCCCCACCGTCCGCAGCCCCGCCCGGGCCAGCCGTTCCACCACGTCCTCGTTGTGGATGATCGGCCCCAGGCTGTAGACGTGTTCCTGCGGGCTGGCCTGCTCCAGAATCGTCTCCGCCGTGCTGATGGCATTCCGCACGCCCGGACAAAACCCGCATTTCGCCGCTACCATTACCTTCATGGGTACCTCAGAACTCATCAACCACACGGCCCGTTTCGCCTGCCAATTGGCATGCAGGCCTGACAGGACAACAGAGCCTCCATGCGATCGCCGGGCCGACCCAACGGCTCCCATTCTAAGGCGGGTTGCCTCCGGAATCCACCCCAAACCAGCGGACTCAGCCTATCGGTCCACCGGGATTTCGCCCGCGGCCTTGATCGGGGTGCGTGTCATGTTTGTAGGTAATANNGCGGCCTTGATCGCCGCCTTGGAAATGACCGGACCGACAAGCTCGTGAACGATCGTCGCGCCGATGATTACGCTGATGACGATGTCGGCGAGGCCACTGAATGCGGGATTCTGGTGCATCAACAGGGCCAGACCGACGACGATACCCCCTTGCGGGATCAGCCCTCCCGCCACGTACCGCCGGACCTCCCGGCTGGACCTGCCAGCCAGGGCGCCGGTCATGGCCCCCGAGACCTTTCCCAACGTACGCAGGACAACGAAGGCAACCACCAGAAGCAGGTTCCGCCCGAGGACGGAGAAATCCAAGTGCATGCCGCTGAGCGTGAAGAAAAGAACGAAGATCAACTCCTCGGTATACCGCTCCAGAATCTTGAAGACCTTCTCCTTCAGGGCATTGAAATTGACTACTACCATGCCCATGGTCATCGTGGCCAGCAGCTCATCGACCGCTATCAGCGTTGCCACACCAAAGCACAGCGCCAGCGACGCCAGCACGAGGACGATTAGCGCCCCCTCCGTTTCCCGGCCGAGCGCGCGCGTGGCCGCGTTGAACGCGAATCCGAACGCGGCCCCCAGCAATATGGCCCCCACAATATTCATCACGGGAACGGCAACCGCCGAGACAAAGTCGAACCCCTGTCCTGCCGTGAGGGTCCGGGCAGCCGCTACGGCCACGCTGTAATTGATGATACCCAGCACGTCGTCGAACGCAGCCACGCCCATGATTGTAGACGTCACTCGGCCTTTGGCCTTGTATTCGTGCACGACGGCCAGCGTCGCGGAGGGATCCGTGGGTGACGCCAGACAGCCGATCAGCAGGGCCGTCGGAATATAGGTGGCCACCCAGCCGGACTTCTCGTGCAGAAGAAGCGGCGCCACCAGCAGGATGCCGCCCACCGTCACCAGGAAGGCAAACTCGCCCTCGCACAGGGTAATCAGCAGAATCTCCTTGCCCAGCTTCCGGATTCGTGAGAACAGCAGCGTTCCCCCGACGGAAAATGTGATGAAGCTCAGCGCAACGTTCGTCACCACGCTGGTATGCTGCGTGAAATCTCCCGGCACAATACCGAGGACGCCGGGGTTCAACAGGACACCTGCCAGAATGATACCCGTGACTTTGGGCAGGCGGAGCTTCTTGGCCAACTCGCCGGCGGCGAAACCGGCGAAGAGGATGATCCCAATCAAGAAAATGGGCGACATTCCAGGCCCCCGGAAAACGCTCGACGTGGCCTCATCGTGGAGCAAGGGGTACGGGGCACCCGCACAAGGTGCGACGGTTGAAAACGTATCACGGTCGAGCTACTTCGCCGCACAGACAACCTCCACGTCCACCCACATCTTCGTGATCCGATAGTCCGTGACACGGAAGCCTGCGTCCTCGATGGCTCGGCGAACCAGAATCGGCCGGCAGTCCAGATAGTTCGGGAAGTGTCGGTGCGTCCATTCGAACACCTCCATCACCACCCCCCCGCGTGCGACCCGGGACATGCCGACGACAGTGATCCGGCCTCCCGGCTTAAGAACACGCCGGCACTCGGTCAGCACCCGGGGGATCTCCGGCGTGTCGAAAAGCTCCAGGGTAAAGCTCATGAAAATCCCGTCGAGCGTTTCGGAAGCATAAGGCAGGTGCAACGCGTCGCCACAGACCAGTTCGACCCTGTCCGTGAGCCCCTTTGCGCGAAGCAGCTTCTGAGAGATCTGCAGCATCCGCTCGGATATATCGACGCCGAACACCCGGCCGGAAGGGCCGACGGCCTCGGCCAGCTCCACCAGACAATGACCGGTCCCGAAACCGATCTCGAGCATCTTCTCGCCGGGCCGGGCGTTCAGCATCTCCAGCCCGGCCCGACGCACGGGTGCTTCCGAACGTTCCGCCAGCAGATCATAGACCTTCGCGATCTTGTTGTAGAAGGCCTTGGTTTCCTGCTTCGACTGAAGCACGCGAAGCACACCCGGCTGATGATACGTCTGGTCCGTTCCCACCATCTTCCTTACCCTTGATTCGTTCGGCACCTGAGAAATCCAGACCGCGACAAGAGCTTCGCGCCGCGTCTTCAGAGAGAGCGACCGCGGAAAACCGATTGTGTTAATACGTCCCAGGTTTGATGAGGTGCGGTCAATCCCGCGCGAGAATCCGGGTGTACGACAGAACAGTGGCGGTCAGGACAAGAGAGATGTCATTGCG
>JABAOC010022828.1_pt1 | contig 17671 bp, 15 predicted proteins | sample 7062161 | NCBI WGS metagenome assembly JABAOC01 (sample SAMN14538625, study PRJNA623070) | marine sediment metagenome | biome: marine biome [ENVO:00000428]; feature: marine pelagic biome [ENVO:01000023]; material: deep marine sediment [ENVO:00002113] | place: India: Gulf of Khambhat ... | reverse complement strand
TTCTCAGGGCCAAGGAACATTTCATAACAATTGCTTCCCTTTAGCGTGACCACACGGTCATCATATTCCGCAAGCAGTGCCGAGATCTGTGGGTGACACATCCCGTACGCCAAGAGAGTCAAATCATTCTCGGTCGTTGATCTGTCCAGGTAGTGTCTGAGCAGATCAATCTTCACAGAAAAGGTGCAGGCGGGGAGTATCGGGTAAATCCTAAAGGAGCGTTGCAGCGCTGCCAGGCATTCCTTGATCTCTTCATGCATCGAGCCACAAGTGACTACGCCTACACTCAATCCGTTCACCTGAGTTCCTCCTCGATGAAATTCTCCAGCAACATGCTCAGTTCAGCCAGATCGCGTGGGAAGATACAGCTTGAGAATTCCTGTTTCAAGCCCTTGTCTCGTTCAAAGGGGATGCCCCCGAGCAAGATATTCGGATTCCTCTCGTGTAAATAGGGAAGCAACTGCTTCAGAGGATCTACATGAAGGAACTGCGATAGGGTAAAGAGAACTGCGGGTGGTTTTTTCTTCTCGATAAACTCTTTCAGATGCCGGTTTGTCTCGTTTAGTTGAAACAGGGCAACTGTAAAGGACAAGGTCTTTAGATACGAGTGAAGAAGGGATGCGCTTGGAATCAAGAACTCGGAGAAGTAACAAATCGGAATCGGATTCCGGTTCTTGAAGCTAATCTCGATTTTGGGCTGATTCAAGTACATGTGTATGAACTTTAGCAATGCATACATAGCTGCGGGGATGAGTTCTTTTGCCTCCCATGCTTGGATGATGCGGTCAAGGAAGGCACGGACCTCGTCAATAGGGTAACTGGGGGAATCCTCCACCAGCTCTTCCATGGAGATGTAATCTGAGTTAGTTATCGCCTCCATAAGGATTTCAAATCTATTCTGAGAGTCTCTCATCCTCTCCTCCAGTTAAGGTGTCAAACCTTTATCCCCGACATTATTCATCTTTTCCCCTTTAATGCTGTCCCGCTCGGTAGCCCTCCATCTTTTTTCATAAATCCTTTCCCACGCAAAAGAGGCCCTTAACGATAATTGGAATTTGGAATGCCGCTATCTTGTAGGGGTTGTGACTCGAAGGTTGAACAGGAGAAAGCTATGGTAAAATTCAAAACCAACATCAGGCTAGCAGTAAGGCTGAGCGGTAGGTGTTTGAAAATGAAAGAAGAGCACAACCTCTCATTTGGAAACTGTAGCCTTCCAAACAGGTTTAGCTTTGTCGAAACGAAATCATGAGCTCCCGACAGTAGGAAAACATCCTGTCAGGAGCAAGGTAGGCAAAATTTGATATTCTTCCCCATGTGGATGACCGTCAAATGAGGCTTAAATAATACTCAGCCACAAAGATTCTCTCAGGTCAAGGAAAATCGCCTTTCAGAATCGCCCGCATAAAGACAGAAATCTGTACTGACAAGATATTAAGAAGAAAGTTTGTGTTAGGTCTCATTTTTCGATGGCGTGACCATATTTTCCCGTGCTGTGTATATCTTTGCTGATTTCCACCCTCACCATAAGGGTATAATATATAATAGAAAAATCTCTAGTATTTTCTTTATTTAAACACAAACAGGCAAGGAAAAAGCAGGCCCTTGTCATGATCCCTTAGATTGACATGAATTCCTTAATCGGCTAAACAATGAGTACAATCAAAATGTCTAAACGTAGAGGTGGGCACTTAGTGGGAGAAGATGAAAGTCTTGGGCTAGTTCAGGTCTATACAGGGGATGGAAAGGGGAAGACAACTGCGGCCCTGGGTCTTGCTATGAGGGCTGCCGGGCATAACCTCAAGGTTGCCATTGTTCAGTTCATGAAGCTGTGGGATTACGGAGAGGTAAAAGGCCTGGAGAGGCTTGGTATTGATCTTTTTCGGTATGGAACGACGGAGTTTGTTGACCCTAAATATCCATCACCAGTAGACTTCGAGCAGGCCAATAAGGCACTGTCGAAGGCCGAAGAGCTCATAGAAAAAGGCAACCATGATCTCCTCATCTTGGATGAGATCAACGTGGCCCTTGACTTTAATCTGATAGCACTCAAGAGGGTAGTTGAGCTTTTGGATAAGAAACCGGATAATCTCGAGCTGGTTCTTACCGGGAGAAACTGCCCTCAGGAGTTAATTGAGAGGGCTGACCTTGTCTCAAGTATAGATGAGGTCAAGCACCCTTACCGGAAGGGGTCAAAGGCGAGAAGGGGGATCGAGTTTTAATCGGGGGAGGCTGAGGACAATGTTTATTACTCTAATGAGAAAGCATAGCAAATCTATTATTATCAAGGTAATGGTCGGCCTCATTGGCGTCGTCTTTGTCTTTTGGGGCATCTATACATTCCGGGAAAGGCCTGGCTCGAAGATTGCGTACGTCAATGGTGATCTCATCACAGGCCAGGAATATGATGCAGTCTACCGGGATATGTTGGATGCATTACAGAAGCAATATAGGGAACACTGGAGCGATAACCTCATAAAGGTATTTCAGCTCAGGCAAAGGGCGCTCAATAGCTTGATAGAGAAGAGATTAATCAGTCAGGAGGCTGGCAGGCTGGGCCTGGGGGTTACCGATGAGGAAGTATCCGATGCTATTCTCACCTACCCTGCCTTCCAGTTAAATGGTGAGTTTGATGAGGGTAGGTACAGGTCTCTTTTGAGGTACAATAGAATGGAGCCCTCGGACTTTGAATCAGGGATAAAGCTGGAGTTGTTGGGGGAGAAGATCCGTCAACTTATCACATGCTTTTTCCCGACAACAGACAAGGAGGTTATGGATTACTACACCTATAGCAAAGAGAAGATTAATGTTGGCTTCGTCTCCCTCAATCCCGAGGATTTTAAAGAAGAAGTAGAGGTAAGACAGGATGAGAAGAAGGCCTATTTTGAGGAAAATAAGGAGAGATACAGGGTTTCGGAAAAGATAAAAATAGCCTACCTTTCCATGGACCCGTCTGATTTTGAGGATAAGGCAACTGTGACAGAAGAAGAGATATCGGACTACTACGAACTAAATCAGGAGCGGTTTAAGGATCCTGAACAGGTTAAGGCACGGCATATCCTCTTTAAGGTGGCGCCGAATGCATCTGAATCACAAGAGGCAGAGGCAAAGGAGGAGGCGCTTGCCATATTGAACAGGGCGAGGGCCGGAGAGGATTTCTCAGAGCTGGCCAAGAAGCATTCACAGGATCTTTCTGCTTCAAAAGGAGGGGATCTCGGCTATTTTCAGAGGGGTAAGATGGCTAAGCCCTTTGAGGATCTGACCTTTGACCTTAAGCCAGGTGAGCTCGGGGGTCCGGTGAGAACCAAGTTCGGTTGGCACATAATCAAGGTAGATGATGTTAAGGAGGCCTCCATTAAGACACTGCCCGATGTACGGGATGAAATAATAGAAACCTTAAAGGCGGATGTAGGCCGCGATATGGCACGTGAAAGGCTTTTGAGCCTCATGGATCAGATGCCCTATGATATTGATTTAACCACCTATGCAGCCCAACATGGGCTTACCGCGACTGAGAGCGATTATTTCCCCAAGAAGGGAAACGTGCCAGGACTGGGAGGAGATGAAAGGTTCAAGAAGTCTGTCTACTCATTGCAAAAGGGGGAGGTAAGTGACGTCATCGCACATAAGGGTAGATTCTATCTCATCCAGGTTGTTGACAGCAAGGATTCCTATATTCCAGAGATGAGCGAGGCCTCCGATCAAGTACATAAGGACTTCATCGATCATCTGTCCCTCGCCGCTGCAAAAAAGGAGGCGGAGAGTTACCTTGAGGAATTAAAAGGGGGTGCTGATTGGTTTGAAGTGGCAAAGAGCAAGGGGTTAGAGACCGAGGAGACAGGCTTTTTTACCAGAGGTCAGAGTATATCCAAGATCGGCCACGCACCACTGCTACGTGAGGCCGCCTTTTCCCTGTCATCTGAAGAGAGATACCCGGACCAGGTCTTTGAGGTAAACAATAAGGTCTATATCATCAGGTGGCTCGATAGCCAGGGCATTGATAGAGAGGATTTCGATAAGGAAAGGGAGTCCTTCAGACAGGCACTGGTCTTAGCGAAGGTGAGAAGGATATCGAATGCCTGGCTGCAGTCCTTAAGGGATAAAGCAGAGATAAAGATTGTAACCCCCTTGGAATGAGGGGGGACACGGGCCTTGGGCACTTTCTCCTTGACATGTATTACAGATGAATGTTTATTCCCACTGTCCTTTTGGAGCTGCCAAAAGAGGAGCATGACGGTGAAGCCTTTGAAGAATACCCTGACGATGTTAGTCATCGTTTCTATTGTATTTCTTTTCGATCTTTCAGTTGCTCGAGCAAGGGATGTCGCCGAAAGTTCCTATCATGGACAGCTCGGAAGAAGTCCAGCCCTTGGTGGTTGGGGTAATGGTCTTGGGATGTTGGAGAAGTGGGACGCCTTTAACAACTTCAGCTTTAAGAAACAGGGGAGGATCAGGGGGTGGAAGGAGAACTGTGGTCAATGCCATACTTCCACCTATAGGGATCCTGCGACTGGAAAGACTGACTGCCGACTCTGTCATAAAACCAAGGATGGCAAGGGGAGCCCAACAGTAGCCCAATGCGCAAAGTGCCACCAGAGCTATGCTACGCTCAAGAGAGGGGATATATTTGATGAAGAACATGATGTTCACCTAGCGGTGGGAATGAGGTGCCATGATTGTCATGGGAGACTAACCGATCCCCATAGCAATCACCAGTTTGCCAGGGGATACGCCATTGATACAACGGAGGACACAGTCGAGGGGACCCTTTCCTGCTTGAAATGCCACGAGGAAAAGCCCCATGGCAGGGTTGATGAAGGTGAGATCCTGGACAGCAGACATGTTACCAAAATAGCCTGCGTAACCTGCCATAGCGGCCCAAGGGCGGGCAAGGCCATAGAGAGTAGAAGCTGGAATAAATTCACAAAAGACGGCAACCCCCTCACAGATGAACGACAACCCGGATGGATTCCCAGACATAAGTGGTACACTGGAAAGACGTTAGGTCCTTATCCCATTCTAGGGGCCACGGACCTGATATCAAAGATCTACCCCTTTAATGTGGTTACGGTAACCTGGTTCATCGAGAGAGCTGATGCTGCGCTTGAAGATATTATCATTGTCCCTGAGGTCAGGGCAGCAGATGCCGATAAGGATGGAGAGACCACGGTTGAGGAGATGCGGAAATATGCGAAGGGAAAATATAGGGATGCCACCTTGGTCACTGAGGAGTTCAATTTCAGTGTGTCCCACTCAGTTGTTCCAAGTGAGCAGTCATTCAATTGTGAACACTGCCACGGGGAGAACGCCTCTGTGCTCAACTGGAAAGAGCTTGGATATGATGAGGATCCCTACGATTGATCAATAGCGTGCGTTCATCCGTTTGCCATGAGCCCTCCCTCTTTCAGAGGCGAGGGCGTTTTATGTGCCTGACGGTTTCGAATCGGGATATCCGGGATGTGTCCCAGCAGGGAATTCCTGATCATTGGTGAATCCGTCCCCATCAGAATCCAATGCCCCCAGCTCTTTGGTGTATTCTTCGCCGGCTGGAATAGCAATCCTTTCATAGTCCTTTCCGAAGAGGTTGCGTTCCCCGCCTCCTCTTGGAGCCAGATGGCACGTGGCACAGCCGAACCTTCCAGGGACTTTCCCTGTACGGAATGGCCTGCCTGACGCAATCGAAATGGTCACTAATGAAAAGACGGCGCAGGCGAAAAGGGCCACTCCACACGTCATGGACCGTTTTTTGAATAGGGGCGCTTCCATCATGCTACCTCCTTAAGAAATATTGAAAAGGGTCTACGCGAAAACCGAGTTGAGATATTTGATAGCCTCCCGAGTAATGGTCTCCGGGTCAGGCTCAAAGTCGAACACCTCAACGGATATATAGGCCTCGTAATCTTTGTCCCTAAGGGCCTTTGCTATGGGCCTAAAGTCGATGCCACCTGATCCTGGCCAGCTTTTGTTATCATCGTTGACATGCACATGGGCTAAATGGCCCTGGAACTTTTCAATGGCCTGAACTATATCCACCCCCTGACAGTTCATGCTGTAGGTGTCCAATATCCAACGGAAATTCGGGTGGCCCACCTCCTCTACCATCTTCATAGCTTCCTCTGGGGTGTTTATGAAGTTGGTCATTTCATGGCACAGGGGCTCTATGCACAGGGTTACTGCATGGCGGCGAGCCAGTTCAGAGCACTCTTTGAAGGCATCCCTCGCGAACCCCCACGCCTCCTCATAGCTTACTCCTTCAACCACGTTTCGCTGTGGGGGGGAGCCCATGACCATGACCTTGCCACCGATATCAGCGCAGAAGTGAACCAGCTCCTGGAGGTATTGCCTTGTCCTAAGCCGGATCTCTGGATCAGGGCCAGTAAGGTGCAGGCCTGTGGGGGAGCGGAGCAGGTAATGAAGGCCCGCTATCTCAATACCTGCCTCCTCAACGGACCGGCGAATCCCTTCCCTTTCCTCCTTGGTTACCTCTGCCACGGAGTCACAAAAGGCAAAGGGCGCTAGCTCCACGGCGTGGTATCCTGTTTCCGCCGCGAATTTGAAGATATCTCCTAAACTCCACCCTTGAAATGTCTCGCTACAGATACAAAATCTCATCACTATCTCCCGTTGCCATCGAACATGGTAGGCGATAACCTATAATTGGACGGCCTTGAGTTCTCGCGAGGATTTGTAGATTGCCGTGATCAATTCGCTCGTCCTCCGAGCACTAACCGGATCCACCATGGGGCTCCGGCCCTCATGAATTGCCTGGATGAAATCCCTGATGATCCGTTCATGGTTTTTGGTGCCGATGCCCGTCGGGTCAGTCGCTCCGGTGATAATATTGTTCTTCTCAATGGCCGGAGGTTCCACGCCTTCCACATCCCAGGCAATGATCTCCGATTCTCCGAGTATGATGCTCCCTTTCTCTCCGTGAATTTCTATTCTGGTGGGGTATCCCGGCTTCACGACAGTGGAGGCCTCGATGATACCCTGGGCACCGTTCTCGTATTCCACGATGGCGTGCCCCATATCTTCGACCTCCAGATTATGGGCAACGGTCCGCGTCCAGGCAGTTACTTTCTTGGGACGGCCCATGAGCCAGACGAGGATGTCCACAGTGTGCGCAGCCTGCTGAATGAAGGGGCCTCCGCCGTCCAACTCCCACGTTCCGCGCCAGGCGGAACTGTAATAGTATTCTTGACCACGCCACCATTTCAGAAAGGCATCGGCAATATAGATCCTGCCCAGCTTGTCGGCCTGAATGGCCGCGCATGCCGCCTGGTTGTGAGGGGCCGTACGATACTGATAGCTGCAGCCCAACGTGACACCAGCGTCTCGGCAGGCCCCCATCATTGCATCAATTTTTTCCAACGTGATCTCCAGTGGCTTTTCACAAAGCACGTGCTTCTTAAGAGCAGCGGCTTCTTTGGTGCACTTCCCGTGAACACCGCTAGGCGTTGCAACGATGACAGCGTCAAAGTCCACCTGATTTGCCATGCTCTTCAGGTCGGTCGCCTTATGGGCGATATTATACTCTTTCGCAAAGGCATCTAGCTTTTCCGGTACAAGGTCGATGACGCCCACCAGTTCCGCATCCGGAATATCCTTCAGTGCCGTCGCATAAATGCCGCCAACATTCCCAAGTCCCATGAGCGCAAATCGAAGCCTTGCCGCCATTTTCCCTCTGCTCTCAATTTGTGGTGTTACTGGACTCGTACGGTGTTTGGAGCACAGTGTACGGGAAAGTGGCCTCGAGGATCAAGGGAAAAGAGGCCATCACGCGTTCTTCTTTGCACAGCGCATGCACTTTACGCATCAAGTTCAATTGTGGGCGAAGGGGTGGAATAGTGGGGGCTGTATAAAAAATGCCTTTGACAGGTATCAATGGGTGATTTATAAGTTGGCAGGCTTTGTAACCAGTACAGTTCCAGATGCCCAGTCACTCAACAGTGGCAAAGGAGGAGGTTTATGAATATGTCTCAGAAGGGGTTTGTGAGTGTCCCGAGATCAGTGGGCCTTGGGATAGCTGTCTCTGGTTTCCCCCGCCAATCTGATCGGGTTAAGATCAGATAGGTGTTTGGGGCCATGAAGGCAGCAGCATATGGTAAAGCTAGCCAGAGATGAGCGGGAAATGCTCGACGGTATTCAGGGCCCAGCTAAACAGAGGGCCATGGAAATCCTGGTACAGTATGCTGATGCGCTTGGCGCGGAACGATTTATTGACACAAACAACGTGCACCTTCTCATCGGTTTTCATCCGTACCCTGAGGTCGTTACCGTTCGCGACGCAGACGAGCTGGTCTCAAAGTTCCTTCTTGACTCCGAGGATAAAATCGTCGTGGATAATGTCAAGACTTTCAATACCACGCATATCTTCGCCACTGACCTGGAAAGGTGGCAGCTCATGGGGGCCCCGGAAAGCTTGCACAAGCTCATGGAGGCGATCAGGAAATACTGCATAAGGACTGGGATCAGCCTTATGGCTACGTGCACACCTTACCAGGTCGGAAACATACCAACAAAGGGCGAGCACTGCGCCTGGACCGAGTCCTCGGCGGTGCCTTTCTGCAATGCAGTCCTCGGCGCCCGTACCAACACAGAGGCTGCCCACAGCGCTTTCCCTATAGCCCTTACCGGAAAGGTGCCCCTCTCGGGGTTTCATTTGGATGAGAACCGTCTGGGTGACCATTTAGTCCGCGTGGAGATTGATGTTAATAGCGTGATGGAGTGGTATCTGCTGGGCTACTATGCAGGAGAGATGAGTCAACTTGCTGTTCCGGTCATTGATCTCAGACACGGGATGGTCCCCAATATCAGCATGCTTAAGGGCTTCAACGCGGCCGGGGCCTCTTCCGGCGGCATCATGATGTATCACGTAGTGGCGGTAACTCCGGAGGCCCCCACCCTGGAAGCGGCATTCGGTCACAAAAGGATCAAGGAGACGCTGACCTACGGTCAAGCGGAACGAAGGCAAACCTACGAGGCCCTGAACTCGGCCAAGGACCCCACAGTTGATCTGATCAACATCGGATGCCCCCATTATTCCCTGGAAGAGCTCAGGGAAGTGACCAGATTGCTGGAGGGTAAAAGGGTGCATGAAAGTGTTACCCTTTGGATCTGGACGGCACATCAACTCAAGGCCCTCGCCGACCGCAACGGATATACTGATATCATCCTGAGAGCGGGCGGCCAGCTAATGACCGACAGTTGCCCCTTGAATACCAACCTGTTCCCACGCGGGACCAAGGTGGTGGCCACTGATTCAGCTAAACACGCGCACTACGCACCTGCAATAGCTGGGGTTGCGGTTTGGTTCGGCAGTATGAAGGAGTGCATTGAGGCGGCTATCACCGGTAAGTGGAGAGGAGAGTTAAAATGAGGCGGATCGTCCTGAAGGGAAGGAAAGTTGTCGGAGGCATTTCTGAAGGAGAAGCCCTTGTAACCAAGCAGACTATCTCTACTTGGGGAGGGGTAGACGCGGTCAAGGGCCTCATAACCGAGACAAGACACGAGCTACGAGGCCAGAGCTTTAAAGACAAGGTGCTGGTTTTTCCGTCAGCAAAGGGTTCATCCGGGTGGTCCACGGTGGCGCAGGTGATACGGCTGGCAGGCCAATCCCCTAAAGCCATGATTATCAGGCAGGTGAATTCACTGACCGGTATTGGGGCGGTGGTCATGCGCCTGCCCACTATGACGGATTTGGATCGTGACCCGACTGAAGTTATCGCCACCGGCGATTGGGTAAGGATAAACGCAGACCAAGGTCTCGTCGAGGTGATCAAGAAGAATTAGAACCTCCACCGGTAGAGAGATTGTTCAAGGTCAGCGAGCGGAACCCTGTTCGCTTCTTTTCGTCCCCGAAACGGAACACTTGATCAAAACGACGACCGTTCCCCTGCTGGCTGTGAAAAAGAAAGGTACGGGCATGGGCCTTGTCGATGCACCGCTCAAGTTGTAAATGATCTCCCGATCATACTACTCAGTGCCAGCCCTTTACCTGATATATTGTTCCCCTTCCTTTGGGATTTGATGGCTAGGCCGGTGAAATTGAAGCCTCTCAGCAAGCAAAATCCCAAGAGATTACTTTAGAAACTGCGGTTCTCCTTCAACCGAGAATTGATTGTTCTCAAGGGCCTTTTTCATCTGTTCTACAGTAGCTATTTCATCATCGAAAGTCACTGTTGCTGTATGGGCGTCAACGTCCGTCTCAACATCTAATACCCCTTCAACACTTCGTAGGATAAACCTTATCCTAGACTCCGTCCTAGGTCAAGTGCATCCCGGAACGTTAAGCTTAACGACTCGCTCGGCGGCCAGCACAAATTGCCCAGCAGCGAGAGAGACAATGAGGCATCCAAGAATCATTATGACAAGGATTCTCTTTGTTTTCATGACCTCCTCCTTATACTCAATCAAATGGTTTCAACGTCATAGGGATTTGACTTATAGCACTATCCTTGTAGAAAATAAAAATAATAATGATTATCGCTTTAACTCCATAGACTAAGGATGACCATTTGTTCAGTATGAGGTTATAGTGGTAACAGGATAATCTCGGAGCTGAGGCAGTAACCGTTAAACAAATTGTTTGAAGCCAAGAACCGGACTTGATAATTGCGCCTGTTTAAGACCTAATTATGACATGTTTATAGACACTGGATTGAAGGAGGTGGAGGATGAGAAGTGACATTATGAAGAAAGGCATTGAGAGGGCGCCACACAGGTCGCTGCTGCACGCGGTAGGGTGTTGTCCAGATGATTGGGATAAGCCCTTCATTGGAGTGATTAACAGCTTTAGTGGAGTTGTTCCCGGCCACATTCATCTGCAATCCATCTCCCGTGGGGTAAGCGAGGGGATTCGCAGTCGAGGCGGAGTACCGTTTGAACTCAACACTATTGCGGTGTGCGATGGTATCGCTATGAACCACCCGGGAATGAAGTACAGCCTGCCCAGCAGGGAAATCATTGCCGACTCGGTGGAGGTCATAGTTGAAGCCCATGCCTTTGACGCCCTAGTATTCATACCCAACTGCGACAAGGTAGTGCCGGGCATGCTGATGGCGGCAGCAAGGCTTAACTTGCCTTGTATTTTCGTCAGCGGTGGTCCAATGATGCCAGGAAGGCTTTGCCAAGATGATCAAGTGAGGACTATAGGCCTTGCCACCGTGTTTGAGGCAGTGGGCAGGACTATCAAGGGAGAGATGTCCGAGTCCCAACTAACGGAGATGGAAAGGATTGCCTGTCCAGGTGCAGGGAGTTGCTCACCGCTCGGTACCGCCAATACCATGAACTGCCTTACTGAGGCCCTGGGTATGGCTCTACCGGGCAATGGAACCATACCCGCTGTGCAGGGCAGGAGAATTCAGCTAGCCCACGAGACTGGCCGACAAGTTATAGAAGTGCTTGCCAAGAACATCCGGCCCAGGGATATTCTCACTGCGGACTCGATCTGTAATGCCCTTGCTGTTGATATGGCCCTGGGAGGCAGCACGAATTCCGTGCTACACCTCACGGCAATAGCCCATGAGGCTGGCATTGATTTCACCTTGTCCTGGATAAATGAGATTAGCGAGCGCATCCCGCATCTATGTAAACTAAACCCGGCGGGCAGTCAATACCTGGAGGATTTGGACTTGGCTGGTGGTATCCCAGCGGTAATGCAGGAATTATCGAGGCTGCTCAATCTTAATGCCCGGACCGTGCTCGGGAAACCACAGGGGGAGGTGATAGGGGAAGCTAAGGTCAGAAATAGAGAGGTGATTCACGCTGTATCCGATCCTTACAGCGGTACCGGTGGTATTAGCATTCTATTTGGCAATCTAGCCCCCCAAGGTGCAGTGGTAAAAAACGCCGCAGTAGCCCCCGAGATGAAGGTCCACCGAGGTCCGGCTCGAGTTTTTGAGTGCGAGGAAGAGGCCACTGAAGCGATAACGAAACGGGCGTTCAAATCCGGGGACGTGATTGCGATCCGCTATGAAGGGCCAAAGGGAGGGCCTGGTATGCGCGAGATGTTGACCCCTACCTCTCTTCTCAGTGGCATGGGCATGGATAAGGAGGTAGCCCTTGTTACTGATGGTCGTTTTTCTGGAAGCACCCGGGGTGCAGCTATTGGTCATGTCTCGCCGGAAGCAGCGGAGGGAGGCCCCATGGCTATCGTACGGGATGGTGACATTATCGAGATAGATATACCCCATCATAAGTTGGAACTAGCCTTGAGCCAGAAGGAGATGAAGCAACGGCTCGATTCACTAGCCCCCTTTGAACCGAAGATTAAGGCCGGCTACCTCAAACGCTATAGTGAGAGAGTGACTTCGGCGAGCACGGGGGCGGTATTTGCCGACTGAGAGAGGTGCTATTTGTTGCCTTTCACCGTCACGGCAATTTCTCGAAACTCCTCCTCACTCAATTGCCGCTTGAGATCGTATGATCGTTGCTTGACCTGACGCAGAACCTCTCTTATCTCCTCCTTGGTAAGCTCGATGCCCAGTTTCTCTGCCCACATGGCAACAGAATCCCTGCCGCTCTTCTTGCCCATCACTATCTTAGTCGGTCTATGGCCTACGAACTCAGGAAGAACGGGGTTCATGTCTGTCGGATATTTTTCAAAGCTATTCCGATACCAGCTGACGGCCAGTCCAGATTCGAAATCACAAACCGTGTCCCCCACAAATGGCCGATTGGCAGGCGCACCAGCGAGCTCTCCCACCAGCTTGGAGAGTTCCGTAAGGTTATCGTACTTAATGCCCACATCTATACCATACAAGATTAACAGTGCCACTACGCTCTCTTCCATGGGACAGTTACCAGATCCTTCGCCAATGCCGGTAACCGTTGAGTGAATCACCTCAGCGCCAGCAAGCACTGACATTATCGTGTTAGCCGCGGCCATTCCAAATGTATTGTGGAAATGTATTTCCAGCGGCTGACCAACTCTTTCCTTAACGGTCCTTGTAAAGTAGGACGCACCTTGCGGCGAGAGCACGCCAAAGGTGTCTGCCAGGGTCAATGCATCCATGTGTCCTTGTTCAGCAACCCTCGCTATGAGGTTTAGGTACCAATTCATATCAGATCTGGTACCATCGACTGTGAAGAAAACCGTATATAAACCCTGTTCATGGGCAAATCGAGTTGCCTGAATCGGAAGGTCTATAGCCTTTTGCAGCGGCCACCTATATGAGTGGTCAATGAGATGTTCAGCGCCTGGGATCTCGATGACAACACCATCTACGCCGCAATCCACTGCTCTTTTCACGTCGTCCACCATGCAGCGACTGAGGCAGAATATCTCCGGGCCGAGCCTGCGTTTCACTATCTCTTTTATAGCGGCCTCATCCTGCGGCGATACGGCTGGGGTTCCAGCCTCAATCCGGTGAACCCCTGTTTCAGCCAACTTTTCAGCAATCCGTATCTTATCATCCTTCCTGAATATAATGCCAGGCTGCTGCTCACCGTCGCGCAGGGTGACATCGTGAATCTTCACTTTTTTGGGGGGATGGAAACCCCTGGTTACCTCGTTGAGGAAGTTCCAAGGGCTCACAAACCAGTTCTCCGACTTCCACGGTTCCCGCTGCGTAGTTACCATGACAGTGCCTCCTATTTGGTAATAATACCCTCTCCAGAGTTACAAGGGGTCAAACACGGACACTCAGGAGTATTGTGTTGAAGACTGGGCGATGGGTGTCTGAAATGATATGGAGTCCCACCATGAAATCTTCTCCCTTGGGGACAGGGGAAAGACATAAATAATTATAGGGGTTTTTAGTGGGTCCTATACCATGGAAGGGGCGTGGAGGCAACCCTAAAACCAATGGATTTTTACCCCAACGTGTAGTCCTGGAGCTTGCTTATTTCCCCCCTTTCCTTCATAATGAATTTTCGTTCCATTGAAAAAGCTTGCCTGGCTGAAGGATTTGATAAAGGAAGGGAGAGATGAAAGAGAAAGCTGTTGATTTGGAAGGCTATGAGCCGTTGCCAGTGGCCTATCAGTTGCGGTATTCAATCTTGGAGAAAGTAAAAAAAGGTGAGGATCCATTACCGGACATTCAAGGCAGGCAAGAGGTAAAAGAGGATGTCTTGAGGGCGTTGTTATCCGGGGCTCACCCCTACTTAGTCTCTGAAGAGGGGACCGGGAAGACAAGGTTAGCCAGATCGCTCACTAAGCTTCTACCGGCAATCCCGGTCATTCGTGGTTGTCCTTATAACGATGATCCGAAATGGCGAGCCAGCCAGCTGTGCCCAAGATGTCGAGGCAGTAAAGATCCAATCAAAGAGTATGGCATTGAATTAATTAGGGGAGAGAAGAGGTTCTCTCGGATTCAAGGTAATGAATATACGAATGAGGCCAAATTGTTGGGCCTAAAAGACATCCAGGCAATTGCGCAGGGCAAGAGTCCGGCTGACCCCGCGGTCTTCACGGGAACTGGAGTCTTCAGGGCCAGCCGTGGAATTCTGTTTGTTGATGAATTGCCTGCCATTAGAACTAAAGTCCAGGTTCTCCTACACCCTGTTTTGGAGGAGAAAAAGGCGATTCTGGAAGAATATAACTGGGAACATCCTCTGGATTTGGCTTTGATAGCCACTGGTAATCCCCAGGGCTTTTCTCATGTTAATGAAGTTCCTCGACCTCTGCTCGACAGGCTGGAGTTGATCTACATGGATTTGCCTGAAGAGAAGGTGGAAAGGGAAATAATGCTCAGGGAGAAATTCAGGATCAAGAAATATGACCAGCGGGTTGAAATACCAGAGGCTCTATTCTACCCAGCTTTGGAAGAGTTAGAGAGAAAGGTGGTGCTACCCTGGTGGATTACGGATTTGGTCAATAAGGCGGTCAGACACAGCCGAGTTTGCCGTTGGTTAGATAAGAAGGCCTCGATAAGGGGAAGCACCAAAGGGCTAGATCATACCTATGCCTCAGTTGAATTGGAAAATCGAAAGGTAGCTAATTTAAGAGATGCATATCAGGGATTAAGGTTAGCCTTGCGGGGAAGAATTGGCTTAAGGGCTGATTTAATAGATTTTGAAAAGCCGAGGGAAAGTTTTCGAAAAACCAACCAGGTGACTGAGGATTTACTCTGGAATGCCTTAGAGGATTTCAATGTTCCGTACGAGACGGATCAGGAAAAACTGGCTGGTGAGATAGCTTCTCTATTCTCCGATGGGTTAAACGATGTTACGGAAAGGCTTCAAGGATACCGAGAGCTAAGCAACGTGATAGGGCAAATGAAAAGAATGGGCCAGGAAAGAGTGACCGATGATCTGAATGAGGCAGAGAAGGAGTTATTCTGCCGTCCAGAGAAAGTCGATAAGGATGTCTTGACCGAGTACAACTATTCGGCTTTGGAAACTCTCGTCAATCTGGCCTGGCACAAAAGAATAGTGAGTGAAGAGACAATCAGGGGAAGGGTGTTTGTTCCCCAAATGGTAAAATGGTAGAGGGGAGATCTGAAAGGGTGGAAATCTGCAGGAGATGTCTAGTCAAGGAGCCTGAGGATAGCAGGATTTTAGGCGAGATTGCCGGCTCTAAGGATCGGTCTCTTCAGGATCTACTCAGGCGAATGCAGTATCGAGAGGGCAGTTTAAGGGAGAGAGCCAGTCAGCATGCCAGGAGGCGATTGCGCGAGAAAAGGAGAATACAGGCCGAGTATGAGGAGAAACTAAAGGAATATGAAGAGAGATTGGCCTCTCAGATAATGGACAGAGTTTTGGAGGGAGAGGAGGTAGATAAGGTTGCCGAAAGGATAACTGGAGATAAGGTAAGAAGAGAATTAGAGGAGCAAATAAGACAGTTAAGGTGGCAGCCAGAGGGAGTTACCGGTCAAGACTTGGAAGAGACCTTGAGAGAATATATCGAGCAGGGAGATATTGATCTAGATAGGGGGAAGATCAGGATAACCCCAAAGGGGGCAAGGAAATTGGCTAAGATCATCTTGAGAAGAACCCTGGAGAGTTTGGCCAAAAAGGAGATCGGTCCACATACCATCGAGGAAACAGGTTATGGTTCAGAGCTCTCTGTCAGCTCAAGGAAATATGAGCCGGGAGACGAATATGATAAGGTCGATTTTGAGGAGACGTTTCTCAATGCCTTAGAGAGAAAGGCCTTGGAAAAGTCAAGGCGAGGACATATTTCCCTGGAATTCGATGATTTTCATGTCTACGAGGAAATACATCAAACCAGGATGTGTTCTGGGTTGATTATAGATGAGTCTGGCAGTATGGGCGGAGAAAAGATGAATGCAGCCATAGATACAGCTTTAGCCTTATCTGAAATGATCAGAGGGGAGCCAAGAGATTGGCTGAAAGTCTACCTGTTCTCGTCTCGAGTGAGGGAGATACCCTATTACGAGCTATTAAACACCAGTTTTTCTAGTGGGACAACGGACATAAGGACGGCGATGAGGGCATTCAGAAAAGCTGTCTTCGCTGAGAAAGGAGACAGGCAGGCCTATCTCATCACGGATACTGAACCTAATACAGAGGATGGCAGGTTTGTCGGATTTGAGCGAGCGGTTGCTGGAGTGGTCCAGGAATCCCTTTACTACCGGCAGGCCGGCATCACCCTGAACATAATCATGTTAGACCAGAGTCCGCGCTTGAAGGAGTTTGCCTCCATTTTAGCCAAGAAAAACCTGGGTAGAGTTGTCTTCACCTCTCCTTTAAAATTAGGGGAAATGGTCATCGAAGACTATCTAACTACAAAAAGGAAAACCTGTCGGTGGTCTTAGAGGCCGCTGAACACGGACTGGGAATCATGGAGCCGTCTTTACTCAAATCGCTAAGATTACTCAGAGAGACGAAGGCACTATTAACCCAAAAAGACGTTGTTGAGCGAACTAAGGAGAATGAAGTTTATGTCAAAAGAGCACTGGGGAAATTAGTTGAAAAAAGGATCGTAGCTAAAAATGGAGAATTCTATCAATATCGCCAGACGTCAGCTAATGAGGAATTCTTCAAGAAAATGCAGGCCGTCTATGAAAAAGCCATCAAAAGGCCGAAGATAGAATTGATTGTGAGGGGTTTGCTATCCGATACTTTAGGAGCCTCTCCATATCCATGCTACAGGAACAGAGTTGTGTTATTGAGAGATGGGCTTGCAGTACCACACCTGTTTCGTCTGAAGATATTGCTAAAAGTACTGGAGGATGAGGGATTTGACTCTGGAGAGATCAATGCGTTTCTCAAAGAGGAGATGGAGAACGGCTGGCTGGGAAAATTTGAATTCTACCTCGGCAGCAAGGAGAAAATACCGTTTCTGATACCCTCTCGCATACCCTTTTACCACTTCTGGGTCGGTGAAGGAAGGAGTGTCAGAGCTTATGGACACATTCGAGAAATGGAGCTCGTGGTCATCTACTACGGTAAGATGACATCTACTGTTTCTACTTATCTGTCTAAGCTTAGGCAAATGACTTCAGAAGAGTTGCAAGAGTATAAGGGCAAACTTAAGGAGAGATGGAAAGGCCTGGGATGGTGTATCCAAGAAGAGGAGTACCTGGTGGGTGAATACCCCTTTGAATTAGCTAATCCAGCCAGACAATATCTAGAGAGGGAAAAGCCGGAAATAAGGAAGAAACTGCCAGAGGAATCATTTCAGAGGCGGTTCACCTCTAAAAACGTATTCTGAAGGGTGACATCTGTAGCTTTTTGACTGTTAGCTAAATTTTAAAAGTGGACTGTT
>JABAOC010000240.1_pt1 | contig 17685 bp, 17 predicted proteins | sample 7062161 | NCBI WGS metagenome assembly JABAOC01 (sample SAMN14538625, study PRJNA623070) | marine sediment metagenome | biome: marine biome [ENVO:00000428]; feature: marine pelagic biome [ENVO:01000023]; material: deep marine sediment [ENVO:00002113] | place: India: Gulf of Khambhat ... | reverse complement strand
GACGTGGTAACTTTCGATCTCAAAGAAAGTCGCGTAGTTTACGGACAAGATATCCGAAAAAACCTCTTGATTAAGTCGACAAATATCCCGTTGAGAAGTGGGGCTCGTATGCTTTTCCAAAAGTCCACCGCTCTTGTGGGAGTTATGTCGCCTAAACTCATGGATAAAGGATTTGATTCGAAAGAAGAAAGAGATAATTTCATACGCGAAACTCTTAAAGTTTACGTGGAGATTGGCAGCGCTTTGTGCATTTTGGCAAATCGATACGATGCCCGTTCCCGAAATCGCCTTCAAACACTGTTCAATATCAATACAGATTTTTTTCAGGAATTCTTGAAAGAACATCCCAACCTAATTGAAAGAATTAAAATGAGTACCAAATACAAACTAGATCCATCTTCTAATCCAATCGAGATTAATCCAGCAAAATTGTGGTTTCAAGCAAGAGATGACTTGGGCGAAGTCGCAAAATTCTACTTTCGAGAATATCTTGGAGTGAACTTCACAGAATGGGTGTCTTATATTCAATCGCTTCAGAAAGCGTTGAGAGAAAAATATTATATCCCTCTCATAGACAATGTTCTTTATCTCAAAGGAATTCCCAGTAACAAGTATCTTGTCAAATCGTTGAACTCGATGTACAATTTGAAGGAGAACGTTGATTTTGCGAGGAAACGCAAAATTTATCGCTTGAAAGTTCTATCGAGCAGAACCTCGGCTTCTATCCGATTTCTGTGTACATGTTTCTTGCTATTGTTTGCTTTGAATCCCGACGGAAATATCGTGGATGATTACATTCAAGAGGTGAACAAAAGTTTGGATTTTGTGAAGATGAGAATGGACTCTAATAATGTTTGGGCTAGGGCAAGACTTGGATGTCTGGTTTTAATGAATTCAACAAATCTCTTATGAGTGATTATATCTTGTCTAAAAAAGTAATTTTGCTTTTTGTAGATGGATTATCATCTCGGTACCTCCAAAGCGGGCTCTGCTCAAACATCTCTAGAATGGCAGAGCAAGGCTTCCATTTGGAGCTTGAACCAATATTTGCCTTCACGGGTATAGGCACAACAGTTTTCACCGGAGCATGGCCTAACTCCACTGGTGTGTGGGTAGAGTATATTCTTCGAAAAGAAGAAACTGGAGCACCCTCAAGAACCGAACTAATCACTGACACCTTTATGCGTCTTTCTGAAATTATTCCTAATGATAGAATTTGCTGGGATATCAGACTTGTATTAGCTAAATTATCTGGAAGGGGATACCTTGGAACGCCTGCTGTTATACCTTCACAGTATCTTCGTTACTTTGAGACAAAGCTTCAAAGAAACTACACTGAAAGGAAGAGTCTGAGCTCAATCAAAACAATCTTCGACATTCTTGGAGAAGCAGGTCGAAGTTTTAATTATTATCCTGCATCGCGATCGGATGAAAGACTTGTAACAAAAGTTTTAAACTCAATTAACAGAAAAAGCCTAGCCGATTTCACCTTCATGCATCTTTTCTTCCTAGATCCAGCAGGTCACAAGTATGGTCCTAAATCTGAAACGATGTTAAGTGCAATTAGACAGACTGACGAATATGTCGGCAGAATTAGACATGCAACTGAATTAAATAATGTTAATTTGATTCTTTTTTCTGACCATGGTATGTCTCCCGTTAAGGAATACTGTGATTTGACTGAAATGCTTAAATCATTGCCTTTAACCGCAGAAAAAGATTATTTGTTTTTTCTAGACTCCACAATGGCTCGTTTTTGGTTTGAGAACAAAAGATCCAAAGAATTAATAACCGAGGCTCTTTCGCGCTCTAAACAAGGACGGATACTAGCTAGTAATGACCTGTGTCACTTTCACATAGACAAGCTTGGAAGGGAGCAAGGAGAGTTAATCTTTGTGTTAAAGGATTATTTTTGCATATATCCTGATTTTTTTAGAAGGCATACAAAACCAAAAGGAATGCATGGTTATGCTTTTCCAGAGCATGATAAGCCAGTTTTGGTATCACCAAACTTGACCCATCCTCATTCAAAGGTTCAATTCGTCGACATAATGCCGACAGTTTTAAAGCTATTAGATATTACTATTCCTTCTTCATGTGAAGGGCAAAGCTTTGCCTGATTGTGGTGTTGCTAAATGTCTCTTCCTTTCGCGTCCATAGTGGTTGCAAACTTCAACGGAAAAGACGTCATAGGTCACTGTCTTAGATCACTAAAAGATCTAAACTACCCCAATTTTGAAGTTATTGTTGTTGATGATTGCTCTACGGACAACTCTGTTGAAAAGATTGAAAGAAACTTCCCCGATGTCAAATTGGTAAAACTTCCTGAAAATGTCGGGCTCGCAGGAGCAAACAATGAGGGTTACAGGCTTGCAAAGGGAGAGATTGTTGTTTTTGATTTAAACAACGATGAAATAGTAGATAAAGATTGGTTGACTGAACTAGCTAGAGTGCTTGTCAGTTCGTCCAAAATAGGTATAACTTGTGGAAAGCGGTATCAAGCTGACAAAATGTTCATGAAGGGTGACATAATCCTGTCTGCTGGATCCAAGTTGGATCCAATCACTGCTGAATGTGCTGCAATTGGTTATGGAAAAAAGGACCGACCGGAATTTGATATCCAAAGAGAGACGGATTTTGCTACGGTGCTGGCAACAAAAAGAGATGTACTCGAACATGTGGGTCTCTTTGATTCTGTTTACGGCAACTATTACGAGGACACTGATTTAAGCATAAGAGTTCGAAAAGCGGGGTTCAAGCTTTTGTATGTGCCTAAAGCTAGGTCTTGGCACATTGGCGCATCCAGTTTCGGAAAACACAGTTACAGAAGGTATTATCTTCTTCGAAGAAATCAAATACGTTTCATAATAAAGAACTTCCCCGTCAAATCAGCCTTTCTAGGCCTTGTACACTGCTTGTTCGTAAAAACCTTGCTAGACACTATTTTTGCTCTGCCTTTGCTAAGGAGCATTGTGAAAGTGTTTTCACGTTCTTCTTCCAAATTACTAATATATGTGCCAAGTAAGAGTAGTCCAGACATTCTTAAGGCTCAAAAAGAAGCGATAATCTGGAACATCAAGAACTTTGGCTCTTCTCTCAAGGCCCGTCAAGCAACGCACAAAGGGTAGCGCATGTAAAAATATAAACCACTTTTTGGGAGAATACTCTGTGCCGAAAGTGAGCGTTGTAATTCCTACATACCAAGCTAAAGACGATGTTAAAAAGGCAATAAACAGTGTACTCAACCAAACATTTAGAAACTACGAAGTAATTGTTATCGATGATGGATCAACCGACTCTACTAGACAGGTTCTTAGGTCCTATGGAAGTAGAATTCGCTTTTTTGGAGAGCAACATAAAGGAGTATCTGCAGCAAGAAACAGGGGAATAAGAGCTTCAAAAGGAGAGTATATTGCCTTCTTAGATTCAGATGATACATGGTTGCCAAGCAAATTGGCTCTTCAGGTTGAGATTCTTGACACACACCCCGAAATTGGGTTCATATTTTGTGATGTAGCTTTCATGGCAAACGAAAAGATACTCAACGCAACAGTATTCAAATCCCGAGGCAAACCATATTCTGGAAGCATTTACAAACAGGTAATATCAAAAAATTTTATCTCCACTTCAGCAATGATTGTTCGCAAAAAATGTTTCGATAGAGTCGGGTTATTTGACGAGTTGCTCCAGGTATCTGAAGATCACGATATGTGGATTCGACTAGCTAGGTATTTCAAAGCAGATTATGTGGACAAACCACTAGTGGTGGGACGGATAAGAAAAAAAAGCTTATCCCGAGACGAAATTAGGCTGCAAGAAGGCAATATTAAACTTCTTAAAAAGACACTCAAAGATGATTCGAGTCTTCTAAATGATCGTGATCTGCTGGAAAAAGCCTTTTTTCCGCTGATAAAGAGGCTCGGTTTTCTATATTTGAAAAAAGGCGAAAACAAAAAAGCAAGAGCTTTTTTTAAAAAATACGCCGTCTTGAAAAGACAAGAATTGTCACTGCTAATGCTTATTGTACTGTCCTATCTTCCTAGCCAATTTATTCTCTTCCTGTGGATAACTCTCAAAGCAATGTTAAAGAGCCGGTTTCTTTCGTCAATCAAGCATAAACTTTACAGTAGTCTTTCTGAATACAATTACAGTTGGGTCGTTGCCTCAGACATAAAGCATTAGCCGGCAATTGCATGTTTGTTCTTTCTTGGTAACTAAGACTGCACATTCTTACAAAATACGAGCAAAGGCTCGAAAGTTGATAAAAGCCAGATGCAAGCGCACATTGACTTCTCTGTTGCCTATGGAACAAATACCAGACTCATATCATTCTTCATGTTTATCGTCAAAAACATTGCAAAAACATTGCTGATATCCTGTACTGCGAAAACTGTTTACTCCCAATTGTCTCAAGCCTGAATTCAAAGAACTCTATGAAAACGATGAAATCGACGGTTGTGAAGCGAGAAAAACATTCTACCTCTGTTACAATAAGTTCAATCCATTTGCACATGGCATCCCGTTTTTGGAGTGTTTCGAAGCAAAAATGGATGGGAAAAAAAAGGATTACCGAAGCGAGCGCGGATTCAAACAAACTGCTTCCTACGGTCTAATGTTTGACTTATTAGTCCGAGATGGGATTTCTTCAGGCATTCTTGCTGAAGAGGCAAAATCACTTTTAGATATAGGTTGCGGGGATGGATCGGTGCTTTGGTCGTTAACCAAGAAGAGTCAACCATTCTTGGCAGTTGGTTTAGATATTTGTTTTCATAAGCAATGGAAAGGAATTTCGCATCGCAGCGGAATTAGCTTTGTGGTTGCGGATGCAAACCATTTGCCTTTTAGGCAATCGGTATTTGCCTTTGTATTTTTGAAAGATATTATCCATCATATCCAAAGTAAAAAACGTATGTTAGTGCTTGGAGAAGCTTTCAATGTCACACGCCAAGGGGGTCGCTTGCGTATGGTGGAACCAAATCGATATAATATTAATTCTCTTCTGATACAAAGAAAAGACAAAGATCATGATCATTATACTCTTGACCAGCTGCAAAGACTTAAGAAATCTTTTCGATTTGACGAGTCATATGGGTTCCAGTTGCCTCCCTCCTTCTCAAATTCTAGAAAGCACTTCTTGTGGAATGGTTTCGTTTTCTTCTTTTGGCTTCTTACCACCTACTCAAAAGGTCAACATCTCATTGCCAAATATTTATGGCTAAGAGAGCGGATTGCCAAGAGCTACATAACGTACTGTGTTCTGGGCAAACAAAAAAGTTGAAATATCCCTCCATAGCTATCACAAATGTGACAAAAAAAACTTAAGAAGCTAGATTAAACGGAAATTGGTTGCGCGTGCGTTGTCCCAAGTACATAGCTCAAGTGCTTAACGGCACATACGGTCAAGTTCAGTTCGCTTTTGATCATGAGTAAAGTAGTGAAATTGACCAATGAAAGCGTCGATATATCACTCTCAGCGCCTGAATAGAAATGTTAGTCACTCTACGAACCCGCTCCAGAATATTTTTTATTACTGAATTGACTTCTGCAGATCTTAGCGACTTCTGGATAGCCATCGCGCGCTAATTTGTCACTCTATTCTTGTAAACTTGGATTGTCTGTGGGTATTTGTAGTTTCCAACCTCATCTTTCGATATTATGCTCCAATCTCCATCAGCCCAATGAACCATTGCTTTAATTTGTGGTCTTGCTTCAATGCCATCAAAGAGAGTTGATAACCAATTTGCGTTCTGAGAGTCTGTTAAATCACTTGTCATGCTTACACCCCATTCTCCAATCATTAAAGGTTTTCCATGAGAAACCGCAAAGTTGTATATTGCATCGTTCTGCCAGCCCAATTGAACTTCAGCTGAGAGCGCCCAATTTGCAGCGTACAAGTCAATACCAACCCAGTCTACATAGCTGTCGCCTGGATAATAATCTAGATAATTTAAGGATGATGGGTTATTATTCCAGTTTGCACACCAGAACCATTCTGCGTTCACACCTTCACTTTTAAAAATGTCAACAATTCGATGCCACGCATTCTTGTAAACTGTTGAATTAGCACTCCAGCCAAAACGATAAAGGTTAAATTCATGATTCAAACGTATGATTAATCTGTACGGAAAGTTTGCTTTTATCCATTGAGCGTTGGCTCTGATTAAATTGTCGTACTCACCACTGGCAACTCTTTGAGTACATTCTGTTGCGCCAGTTCCCGTGTCTTCACCAGAATACGCTGTTTGCCAAGTCATAACTACAGAATCAAAAAGTCCTTGTTGCAACCAAGGAACACTTTCTTGCAATCTCTGAGTTATACTGATGTATGGTGCGCCTGTGTTTGGAACAGGCGTATTAGGATAACCAAAAACCGCCATATTTGCATACATACTCAAGCCTTTTCCAGTTTGGTTGATCCACTCGTTGTATATGCTTGGCATTGAACCTCGGAGCCAGGCTCCAAGATAAACTATACTGGTCGGCTTGGAGGTCACTGTTCCACTGAAGGATAATTTAACTGCGTCGCTCATAGACGACGAGACGATTGCAGGAAGAAGCAGAAGTAACATCAATATATACAATAGGAGAACGCTTCTGCGGTTCATAGTTATTAACCCAAAGAGTAGGGGTTATATTAATACTTAATAAACAATACTGTTTCGCTGTAGAACATCTGAACAGATAGCGATGCGGTGTCTTAACAATGTCTCCCAACTCAATTGACTGCACAGTGATAGGTGATGTTTTCATGGACATAGTCACATTCGTCCAGAATGGAGCATCGAACCCAATAACTGGAGGAACATCATATTGTAAATTCGCCAAAGCTGCACTTGGAGGTTCCGGAAATGTTGCTAGTACACTTACATTACTTGGCGGCAATGTAGCCTTTGTAGGAAAGGCTGGAAAAGACTATTTCGGAAATTTGTATCAGCAGGATTTGAAGAAAGCAAAAATCAAAGCCAAAATTTTCTTCGATGAGTATTCTCCAACGGGTCTTATAATAGTATTCGTAAAAGCAAAAGAAAGATCATTTATTATATTTAGAGGAGCTAATGACAAGCTGACCGAAGAGGAAATCGAAAATGCAAAAGGGCTAATAAAAAGGTCAAAATATATGTACTTTTCCGGTTTTTCACTCGTAAGAAATCCTCAGAAAAACGCTATTCTAAGAGCTGTTGACCTTGCCAGACAATATGAAACTAAAATAGTATTCGATCCGGGGGCTTATAATTTGATCAATAGTCACCCAAAACTCTTTGTGAACCTACTAGAGGCGTGTGATGTTTTTGCACCTAACTTGGAAGAAGCTCGAGCGATTGCCAAAACCAAAGATCTTGCCGGAATCATTAGCATCCTAAAAAACAAAGCTCCAATGACGGCTTTGAAATGTGGTCAGCATGGCGCAATCTTATTACGCGGCAAAGAAATTGTGCGCATTCCCCCCGTCAGAGTAAATTGTGTGGATCCTACAGGATCAGGAGACGCCTTCGTTGGAGCTCTAATTTATGGATTGGTTCAAGAGTTGCCACTTGAAATAATAGGTCGTATCGCAAATTGGCTTGGAGCACAAGTGAGCACAAAAACCGGTGGACGGGGGTTTCCAACAAAACCTGAAATCGACCACTTTTTAAATAAGAACATAAAGATTATTCGATCTTAACGTCTTCGGATACCAATATGCTTGATGTTAAAGTAATTTTTATAAGATCTTGCTCATACAACCATAGCAAATACTTTCGTTCAACAGATCCAGAACCGCCGAGTTAGCTTTCGCTGTTTTACCAAAACATGTTTTTCTTTTAAGCAGATAATCAGGTGAAAAAACACGAAAAAACCAAAAAAATAAGAAAAAAGAACAAACAATCAAGAAGAAAGGAGTAGAAAAGATTGAAAGTCTTAGTTACAGGAGGTGCAGGATTTATTGGTTCACATGCTGCAGAATTCTACGCAAGAAAAGGCGACGATGTTGAGGTAATTGATAATCTCTCTCGGGCCGAGCTCCTAAGAAAAGACTTCGCCTTTCCTTTAAGTAACTGGGATTATCTAAGGGAAAATTACCCGAAGATTAAACTTACAATAGGGGACGTGCGAAGCTATGAGGAACTTAAAGCTTCATGCAGAGAAAAAGATGTAGTATTACATATAGCAGCGCAGGTGGCGGTAACCTCATCTATAACAGATCCTAGAACAGACTTTGAAACAAACGCCATCGGAACCTTCAACGTATTAGACGCCGCAAGACAAAACGACGCAACTGTTGTATTTACTTCAACAAATAAAGTATACGGAGAAAACGTGAACAGAATTCCTGTCATTCAAAAAGAAAAAAGATACGAGTTTGCAGACCCTACTTACAAAAACGGAATCTCTGAAGAGTTCTCGACGGATCTGACTGGTCACAGTCCATATGGATGCTCAAAACTTTCCGCTGACGCATATGTTCAGGACTATGCACACACTTACGGAATGAAAACAGGCGTTTTCAGGATGAGCTGCATTTACGGTGAAAGACAGCACGGAGTTGAAGATCAAGGCTGGGTCGCGTGGTTCATAATGGCTGCGCTAGCTGGCAAACCGCTCACTATTTTTGGAAACGGAAAACAGGTTCGAGATGTCCTTCATGTTAGCGATTTGATAGAAGTCTTCAATAAGTTTGTTGGTTCAAATCTCAAGAATGACGTGTTCAACATCGGAGGAGGCCCACAGAATACACTTTCTCTAATTGAGCTCTTGGACCTTCTCAATAATGAAACCAAAGCTAAAATACGACTAAAATATGCAGATTGGAGGAAAGCAGATCAAAAAGTCTACATATCAAACATCGACAAAGCTAAGAAAGTGCTGAGATGGTCACCTAAAGTAAATCCTAATGAAGGAATCAAAAGACTAATCAAATGGTTTACTGGAAACAAGCGAAAAATTATTGGTTGTTAGAATGAAGGCAAAAGGAATAGATAAAGTCCTAGTAACAGGTGGCTGCGGTTTCATTGGCTCGCACACCGTTGATCTGTTAATTGAAAGAGACTATGATGTGACGATATTGGACAACTTGGAACCACAGGTTCACGGGAAAAACCCCAAAATCCCACACTATGTAAACAAAAAGGCTAAGATCATTCAGGATGATTTCCAAAATAAAGAAATATTAAAGGAAAACATCTGTAACGCAGACGCCGTTATTCACCTCGCCGCTATGGTAGGCGTGGGTCAATCTATGTACCAGGTAGAACGATACGTGAAAACTAATACCGCAGGATCAGCAATACTGCTTAACTTTGTAGCAAATGAAAAACACAACTTGAAAAAACTTGTCGTGGCATCAAGCATGTCAATATATGGTGAAGGAAAATACTACTGCAGCAAATGCGCCATAGATGTATGTCCGTCGCTCAGAACCGAAGATACCCTTGAGAGCAAGCAGTGGGAACCGCTTTGTCCAAACTGTAATTCGCCACTAGTTCCAAAACCCACCGATGAAGAAAAGCCTCTAATGCCCACATCAATATACGCCATGACCAAGCGTCATCAAGAGGAAATGTTCCTGCTCATCGGAAAAACATATAGTGTTCCAACAGTAGCCCTAAGATACTTCAACGCTTTTGGCTCAAGACAGGCGCTGTCAAACCCCTACACCGGATGCGCCGCCATTTTCACATCGCGCATATTAAGCAACGAACCACCCTATATATTCGAAGATGGAAAACAACGTCGAGATTTTATTCACGTCAAAGACGTGGCAAAAGCAAATCTATGTGCGTTAGAAAGCAACAACGCAGATTATGAAGCAGTTAACGTTGGAACTGGAAGCCCCATCAGCATTTTGGAGCTTGCTGAAGTATTACTTAAGTTGTACGAAAAAAAGACCCTCAGGCCTCAAATAGATGGAGCTTATCGAAAAGGAGACATTCGACACTGTTATGCTGACACCCGAAAAGCCAAGAAACTGATTAACTTCACAGCATCGGTTTCGCTAGGGGATGGATTGGCAGAACTCTCCAAATGGTCTAGAAACCAGAAGACACTAAAAAAGGAATTGTTTGAGAAGGCACTCAGTGAACTCAAAGCAAAACAGCTTGTTTCCTAGGAACCTATTTGACATAAAGGAATTAAACAAGACGCAAGAGTCTCTGTTCATTCGCTGCTTGAATAATTGAGGAGACAAGAGTTGAAACTTCTGTTACGAGGTATATTTAAGCAGAAATAGAATTATGATTATTCTTCAGATTGAATGTGGTTATTTCGGAAAAAATTGTGCGCCGGTTTGATTGGCTTTGAAATATCCGTTGGTTTCGGCAATAATTCTAAATTTCAATGGAAAAAAGACCATGGATAGCATTTTAATCCGCTGTATATCTTCCGTGCTTAAAAGCAACTATCCTAACATTGATGTAGTGTTTTTCGATAATGGTTCAACAGATGGTAGCGTTGAGTTTGTCAGAAAGGAATTTCCATCTGAAACAAGGTTAAGGATCATTGCTATCCCAGATAACTACGGTCCAGCAGCGGGCTTTAACAAGGCATTGGAGCATACTAGAGGCAAGTACGTTGTCATCCTGAATAATGATGTCGAGGTCGAATCAGAATCAGTTCGAGAACTTGTGAAAATTATGGAAGACAATCCTGGAATAGGCATAGCGCACAGTAAAATCCTGTCTTTTGACCGAATTCACATTCAAGGTGTTGGTCTAGCTTTGGATCCTTCTTTGACTGCACATTCAATTGGAAACACGGAAGAGGATAAAGGTCAATATAATTCAGTCTCTGAGGCGACTGCTCCAAGTGCAGCGTGTATGATTTTAAGAAGATCTATGATAGAGAAAACGGGTTTATTCGATCCGAATTACTTTCTCTATCATGATGACGTTGATCTCGGTTTGCGTGCAAGATTATCAGGGTTCAAAGTAACGTATGTTCCTTCTTCGGTGGTCTATCATAAAGGTGCAACCACAATATCCAACAACGCGAGCACTATGTATCATGCTCTTATTTCCCGTGTAGGTCTCTTCATAAAAAACCTCGAATTCAGAAGCATGGTTAAACTTTGGGTTCCAGTATTCATGAGAATTATTTTGGGCGCATACGATTTCTTGAAGAAAGGTGAAGCTATCTTCGCCCTGAGATCCATTTCTTGGGTTCTTAGTAACTTCCGCAACGACTGGAAACTTCGCCAAATTGTACAAAAAAGGATCAGAAAAGTCTCTGACGATGAACTCTTTGAGTACTTTCTCGATAATTCAACTTTCATTTTGCATTTGAAAAGGACATTCCTGCTTGGTTGGACGGGCAGACCACAAGATAATCGTTTTGAATCTGTTAAACCATTTCTTGACGTTTATTATCGAGATCATAGAGTTAGCGCTCACTAATTGGAACTTATGTATAGGGATTGAATGGGCGAGATAAAAAATGATCTTCACCGAGACTAAACTGAAGGGAGCCTTCATCCTCGATCTGGAACGGCGCGAGGATAGCCGGGGTTTTTTTGCGCGCACTTTCTGCCAAAGAGAATTTATCCAACATGGACTTAAGCCAATAATCGCGCAGGCAAGCATTGCCTTCAACTTAAGGAAGGGCACTTTACGTGGGATGCATTTCCAGTTTCCACCTAACGCCGAAACTAAGCTAGTTCGGTGTACTCGCGGTAGAATCCATACTATAATCGTGGATCTTCGACCGGAAAGTCCCACTTACCTCGACAATGTCGCGATGGAACTGACCGAAGATAACTGCCGTTCTATTTATGTGCCAGAACGATTTGCCAACGGCTATCAGGTGCTTGAGGACTTTACTGAGATTAGTTATCATATGGGCGAGTTCTACGCGCCTTGCGCGGAGGGCGGGTTGCGGTATAACGACCCCCAGCTGGGGCTTGTATGGCCGTTATCCATCACAGAGATCTCGCACAGAGATAATACATGGAAGTTCCTTACCGAGATCGAATCGGAATTGAAGCGGAGGATGACCCTGTGAATTTAGAAGAGGGGATATCATGATCATCGTGGATCGAGCCCTTCAAGCCCGCGAGGAACAGGGGAAACCCATTCGCGTGGGTATGATAGGCGCCGGGTTCATGGCTAGGGGTCTAGCAAACCAGATCGTGAACAGTGTCCGTGGGATGCGAATGGCAGCGATCTACAACCGACATCCACAAAAGGCCTTTGACGCCTATAGATACACTGGAATAAAGGACATTGCGTTCGCGGGCACCCAAACTTCTCTCGATGACTCGATTCAGCAGAGGCAAGCGGTCGTCACGAAGGATTGGAGCGCAATATGTCACTCTACCGAGATCGATGTATTGGTAGATGTGACAGGATCGGTAGAGTTTGGAGCGCATATCATACTTGAAGCAATCCAATCTGGTAAACCTGTAGTGTTAATGAACGCGGAGGTAGACGCCACCATCGGGCCTATCCTCCGGGTCTACGCCAAAAAACACGGCGTCATTATCTCAGCTTGTGACGGAGATGAGCCTGGCACTTCGATGAATTTGGTGCGCTGGGTAAGGGGACTCGGTCTGATCCCACGCGTCATCGGCAACGTCAAGGGTCTCCAAGATAATTACCGTAACCCGACTACGCAGAAGGCATGGGCAGAGCGATGGGGTCAGAACGTGTACATGGTCACCTCATTTGCGGACAGTTCCAAGGTAAGTTTCGAGCAGGCCATAGTTGCCAATGCCACCGGTTTTGGGGTGAGGTCGCGCGGTATGTCACGGGGACGAGCATACAATGGATCTATGATCGAGATTCAGAAGCTTTACGACATCGAGGAGCTTCGGGCGCTTGGTGGGATCGTTGACTACACCGTCGGTCCACCGTCAGTAAAGGTATTCTGTCTAGCCGAACATCCTGACGCGAAGCAGCGCCACTATCTCAACCTCTACAAAATGGGTGAAGGTCCGCTTTACCCATTCTGGGTTCCCTACCACCTGCCGCACTTCGAGGTGCCGAATGCCATCGCGCGGGTCGTGTTGTTCAGCGACGAGGTAGCTCCGCCGCTCGGTGGTCCGGTAGTTGAGGTTTGTGCTGTCGCAAAGCGTGATCTCAAGGCTGGTGAGGTGCTCGACGGTATTGGGATGTACATGACTTACGGGGAGGCGGTGAACGCCGAGGAGATGTGCACCAAGAGATACTTGCCTGAAGGGCTGGTGGAGGGTTGCAAGTTAACAAACGACATCAAGAAGGATCAGGTAATCACATACAATGATGTTGAACTGCCTTCTGGACGCCTCGCAGATCGTTTAAGGGCAGAACAATATAGGCACTTTCGAGGAGAAACTTGGCTCGAATAGTGACCACTCATGTGGCTCCTTTATTGGAGACGCAGGTTTACATTTTTATGTTGATTGCGTTTTTGCCGCTTAGAATCACGAGTCTTCCCTGGGACGCTGAAAGTTAAGGTAGAAATCGAATATTTTTTGGAGCACAGGTCACCTATATATCCGGTAACGCGCGCCAAATACAGCCTCTTCACTGTTTTTCCTCATTAATACACGGAATCAAGATTGAGATTGTGGGCAAGACTGGCAAGTTTGGAAATACATCTGAAAGGTAGAAATGTCATAATCACAAGAAGGTAGATGCGTGGATCAGACGGATCCAGTTGAATGTACTGGCGATAATTTTTTCGCGATTTTCTTCCATCGCCTTTCAACATATGAACCATTCCGAGATAGACATAAAAACGGTAATATACTTTTGTCATCGTTTGATGACTTAACTGAATCAAAAGAGAGGGTTCCAGACCTATCATTTTCTTTCTTGTCAGAATCATAGATTCTAAGTGTTTTTCGACATTATGTATCAAACTCTGTGCATGCATCCTGTATGTCGCTAAGGGTTGGTCAATATAATCTAAACTGAAAAATCTCGCTATGCGTAGCCACATGTCATAATCTTCTGCAGAATCTACACTCGGGTCAAAAAGTCCAACTTTGTCAAAGCATATTTTTCGGACAACGACCGTAAGTGTAGGAACAAAGTTTTGAACAAACAAATCTCTAAATACTTTGCCTCTGTGTGGTCTGCTAATCTGGAACGCTCTCTTATTTACAAAACGACGGTCAAACGCGGGAAGCTTTCCTACTGCGACAGATTGTGTATCAGAAAATACCAGTCCAACTGTAGGATGTTCACCTAGGTATTTGACCTGAAGCTCCAATTTGCGAGGAAGCCAAAGATCATCTTGATCCAGAAATGCAATATATTCTCCTTTTGAAGCTCTTATTCCCCTGTTTCTTGCAGCGGAGACTCCACGGTTGCTCTGATAAATATATTTAATTCTATTCCCGTATGATGAAAGCACTTCTTTGGTATCATCTACTGAACCGTCATCAACCACGATTATTTCGTAATCTTTGAAGGTCTGATTTAAAACGCTATTAACCGCGTCTCGAATGAATCGCCCTCCGTCGTACACGGGAATAACGACGCTCACTTTCACCAAAGAGGACATCTCCAATCATAACATACTTGGATTCTATTATTAAAAGCGAGCACCTACAAATACTGGCATATGTTTTCTTCTACAACTGTGAGCCAAGGGGAACTTGAACAGATAATTTTAAGGAATTTTAAGGAATTCGACGCTGCTTCTATATCGTTGCTTCGGGTAATTGCGATATTTGCACTTTACTTCTCTACCGTCTACTTTTGGGCAAACTTGACCGCATCAACCTAATATCGCAAAAGAACAAATTTTGGGTTATGACTAAGTCTTCAGTGAAAACCAATTAATTATTCTTCTGAGTCCATCTTCGAAACCAACTTTTGGTTGAAACCCAATCAGTTTTTCCAGTTTGCTTATGTTTGGGCATCGCCTTTTCGGGTCATCCTTAGGCAATGGATGAAAAACTATTGAGGACTTGCATCTGGTAAGCACCTTGATCTTCCTCGCAAGGTCAAGAATTCTTATTTCTTGAGAATTTCCAACATTTACAATTTCCCCCTTGGCAGAATCATTGCTTGCCAACAACATGAGGCTGATTATTGTGTCAGTTATATAACAGAAGGATCTTGTCTGCTTGCCATCACCATAAACGGTAATAGGCGCACCAGACAAAGCTTGTGAAATAAACCGCGACATAGCCCTGCCATAGAGCCCATCCTCTCTCAAACGTGGACCGTACGAATTGAAAATTCTTGGAATTCTCACATCCAATCCGTGTTGCTTGTGATATGCTATCAACAACGCCTCGGCAAACCTCTTTCCCTCATCATAACACGACCTTGGTCCAATGGGGTTAACTTTTCCCCAGTAGCTTTCAGGAGTAGGCACCACTTCCGCATCGCCATAAACTTCTGATGTTGAAGCAAACAAAATCATAGCATCATTTTTTCTTGCAAGCTCCGCCATTCTTGCGCTGCCAAATGAACTGGCTTCCAAAGTTTCAATTGGGTGCGTTTGATATTCTTCAGGAGACGCATGCCCAGCCAAATGAAAAATTAGATCAAATTTTTCATTGCTTTCAAAATTGACTATATCACATTTCACTAGTTTAAATTTTGGATTTTTTCTCAAATGGTCTATGTTCTTTATTCTTCCAGTTGAAAGATCATCCACACAAATGACCTCGGTGTCAAAATTCGCAAGAACATCGCATAACCAGCTTCCGATGAATCCCGCACCTCCAGAAACCAATGCTTTCTTCCCAGCAAAATCTTCCTTCAAGACAACTTTTTTTATTGTTTCAATATCTTCAAGAACAATGCTATCCTTCAACTGTTCTCTTCTCCTGCGAAAATACGTGTTGGGTAATTGTAACTCTGTCTAGAATCCATAGGAACTGTGACTTCAAAGATAATTCGAAGCCTCAAATTATATAGTGGCTCAAAAAACACTTGCAACGTAGACTCAACCAATACTTCAATTTTTGAAGTTGCAGCTAAAATAGGCCGTAATTCTTTATTTTCTTCTCTGACAGTACTTAAGAGATTCTTCCCAAAACCTGATGCAAGGATTTCACCTTTCTTAATCATTACGCTTCAACTCATATCATTTTTCAACATAATCAATAATTATTTAATGTATCGTTTTCACGTATCATCATATACTTCCGAAAGGGGTTGTAATTTGAAAAAAACAAAAATATCGGTCCTAGGAATAGGCTATGTAGGATTATGCACTGCAGTAGGGTTTGCTAGTAGAGGATACAACGTCGTCGCTTCAACTCACGATTCAGAAAAAGCTACCAAAATTAACAACGGCACCCCACCATTCTACGAACCCAATCTTGAAGCTCTTCTTGAGCAGAGTATAAGAGATGGCAATTTAACTTGTCTAGTCAACCAAACAAAAGAAGCCGTTCTCACGACAGACTTGACCTTTAATGCGGTTGGAACGCCGAGCAAATCAGATGGTAGCATAGACCTTCAATTCATAGAAAAATCGTCTCAAGAAGTGGGTCTAGCCCTTTGCAAAAAGAATTCCTATCACCTAGTTGTCGTTAAAAGTACAGTAGTGCCTGGAACAACGCAGAATGTTGTTAAGCCTATTCTTGAACAAGAATCTGGAAAAAAATGTGGATCTGACTTTGGTTTATGTATGAGTCCCGAGTTTCTACGTCAGGGATCCGCATTTCAAGATACAATTCATACTGACCGCATAGTCATAGGAGAGTATGACCAAAAATCCGGCGATATTTTGGATAGAACCTATCGGGATTTCTATACCAACGATGGTCCTCCTATAATAAGAACAAACCTCTCGACGGCAGAACTAATAAAATATGCCAGCAACTCCTTTCTAGCAACAAAAATCAGTTACGTAAATATGATCGCCAATCTATGCGAAAAAATACCCGGTGCAGATGTAAAAATAGTAGCCGCCGCAATGGGACTTGATAAAAGAATTGGCTCACTGTTTCTAAATGCTGGTCTAGGGTATGGAGGCTCGTGTTTTCCTAAAGACGTGAAGGCACTTATAGCTCATTCAAGAAAACTCGGTTATAACCTTGAACTTTTAGAATCTGTCGAAAGCGTTAACAAAAATCAACCTTTAAAGGTAGTTGAGTTCTGCGAAGAAATTCTTGGCAATCTAAAAGGCAAACGCATAGCCATCCTAGGTCTCGCGTTCAAACCGAAAACTGACGATATGCGAGAAGCGAGATCGATACCTATAATAAAGAGCCTGATAGAAAAAGGCGCCACTGTAGTAGCCTATGACCCGATAGCAATATCTAGGGCAAAAGACATTCTAAAAAACAAAATCAAATATGCACCATCCGCAATTGAATGCATAAAGAACGCGGACTGCTGTGTGCTCGTAACTGAATGGAACGAGTTCAAAAATCTCACACCTAGCCAATTCATCAAAAACATGAAAAAACCAATACTCATAGATGGTAGAAGAATATTCAGCTCAAAAGCTTTTAGCCAAAAAATGAAATTCAAGGCTATAGGCCTAGGAAAGTAATGTAGCTCAAGAAATTTACAAGTGAGTTCTAATCGAACTGAAGAACCTCGAAGTATTATATATAGCAAACGCATTACAAAAAATGCAGGTCCATACTTCAAACTAGAAATAAAATAGCAGAAAATTTTCACAGTGTATATCGCGGATTGTAAAAAGAATTATGGTGAGATCAAGATAGCTCCAGCCTTCAAAAATTTGAGATTAATCAAGGCTATTCTTGAAAGTCCTTATTCAAACTTTCCTAGTTTTGCTCAATTGTTAATAAAT
>JABAOC010040919.1_pt2 | contig 17691 bp, 13 predicted proteins | sample 7062161 | NCBI WGS metagenome assembly JABAOC01 (sample SAMN14538625, study PRJNA623070) | marine sediment metagenome | biome: marine biome [ENVO:00000428]; feature: marine pelagic biome [ENVO:01000023]; material: deep marine sediment [ENVO:00002113] | place: India: Gulf of Khambhat ... | reverse complement strand
AAACCTGCATTTCTTTTACAAAGGAAAAGTCTTTATCAAGTGAGAATTGATCTTGTATTTCATTTAGATTTTTCCCGCTGGCTACCGCACTCTTAACGCTGTTCCACAGTTTCCTTATATATTCCAGGTGAGTATGCGCCCGTTCTCTTGACCACTCATTATTTGAATCACATATCACTCCTTCTACTGTGCTTTCTCCCTCAAGAATTTCTTCCAATACCGAAATCCAATGCGGCACATCCAAATCTGAGTATTCATTATGAGGATGCGGAGCAAGATGATGGGAATGCAATATAAAGCCAGGTATAATCGCTAATTTCTCCCCGGGGATAACCACAACAGTCATACCATTATAATATCCAGCTATACCAAACCAGATCAGTTTGAGTGTGACATCACCAAGATCGAGTGTCATTCTGTCGCTATAAAATATAGTCGGAAGTACCAGGGAAAAACCGGCCTCAAGCTCATCAGCCCTTTGCTTGCAGGTATTCATCCATCTCTCTTCATTGATGGCTTCTTCCGATCCTTTTTCATGCTTTTCCAGACGTTTGCGCGAAACATCTTCCTTCCACCTCCACATGTCGATGAGTCGCTTAATTTCTGCATCAACATCTTTTTCTTTACCCTGGTACTTTTCCAGGAAACTATCGTGACCGATTATCTTTGTTTCTTGATAGGCTGCGTTCCCTCCAAACATATCCAGCCGATCTACCATGTCGATGGTATAGGTAAAATCATCTCGATTTAAAGCTTTTGCGATTTCTTTCTTATATTTCTGTGCCGTTATCTCTGACCAGAAGGTATTGAAAACGACCAGTCCTTTTTTTGATTTGATAACCAATTGATTTTCTCCACCATGAGGATCAATCACAATAAATATTTTGTCAGAAATTTCTTTGATCTGAAAGTTTTGAGCAGATGCATTTGTGAGACTGATAATGGACTGAATAATAAACAGCGTAATTAAAATGATTCTTTTCATGACTTTTTCCTCCAATTTAAACTTGTATTAAATTTATCCAATAATTTTGTATATAAAAAGTCAATTTCGTGCTCAATGGGCAAAAATATTTTGACCGCGAATTTCGCTAATTTTTCAAATTATGAGAATTAAAAATTAGCGAACTTCCTTAAATTCGCGTAATTAGCGGTCCAAGGTCTTTTTGGCTCTGGCTTGATCAAGTTGGGTATAACGCTGATTCCTGCATCCAGCCAGCAGAAGTGACCGCTTAGAATGAAGTTTATTTTCCCCATAATTTTGGAAAAATAGCCCATACATTTGATTGATATTCAAGATATTCATCACCAAACTTATCCATTAAATATTTTTCTTCAACAGGTATTAATGCACGAAAAATAACGTACATAAAGATCGGAATGGTAACTCCTAAAGTTGAACCTCTTAATATTACGAATCCAGGCACAATAAAGGAAATCCATGCTGCATAGATAGGATGTCGTAAATATGCATAAATTCCTTTTGTGTATAACTTTCCTTCATAAAAATATTTGTCAATTGTAAAAGCAGGAATTAGAAAGATAATGAATCCGATGAGTATTAAAACAAAGCCAATTAATCTGTTGATCAAAGTTGAATAGATAACAAATCTGAATTCTGAAAATACGGTATTTTGAATAGCAAATACGATTGCTGCGTATATCAATGATATTATCGTAAATTTTGGGCCAATACCCCACCTTGTCATTTGTTTCATCCAGCCTATCTCACTTTAATAAATTCAATGCATTGAAAATGAAATTTCTCATCCGAAGGCGTCAGCGTAAATCCGATGACCTCTCCATTTTGATTCCTGTTGAATTTCAAGAATCCTAAAATGAAGAAAAATTCTTCCGCATCTATTGGTTGTACTCGCATATCGCCATATCTCCGATGATGCATAATGGGCTGACCATTCTCAACACGAAAGTTATAAACAGTGCCAAAAGCCTTGCTGTAATAGCTCCCTACATAGTCAGGAAGATGATTTTCCAAATCTTTCGCATCCAGCATGATGCGGTTGGCGGTCATTTTATCCTCCCTGATCGTGATTGTCACTTTATCGGGTATACCATTCTTATCTTCGGAAAACTCGATGAAATTCACTCTCGAGCGGTTGGCGAATTTTTTCTCGGTGAGAGGATAGAAAAAATCTTCTCCCAGCCCCAAAAAAGCGCCGTGGAGAGATTCCTCCCCCACATTTACAGCGAGTTTGGCATTCAAGCCCTCAACGACATATCCGCCGGCGAATCTGGCAGCCGATTCGGGATTGAAGGTAAGAAACGCCTGCTCACTGCCCGAGGCTGCTTCAGCGGTGGCTTCCTTGCCAATATAGAGGTCGAAAATCGTGTTCGCAAGACCTTCCGAATTGATAGACCGCTCATTGGCCAGAACTGTGATTCCCAGCTCCAGCTCGGGACAGTAGAGCATGGCGGTTTTATAGCCTGCCGTCTGGCCGGAATGACCGATAATCTGTTTCCCGGATCTTGTCAAAACCCCAAGCCCGTAGCCGTAAAAGCTCTCACTGCCGTCATTCAACTTCGTTTTTTGGAACATTTTACCAATGATATCCTCTCCACCGACTTTCATCATGCGGAAATTATCCATCCAAAGGATCATGTCATCAATATTGGTAAATAAATATCCCATGCCCACCGCATTCACCCAGGGACCGTTGTCCTTGACAAGCTCGTCCCTAACCTTTTTATAAGGCTCAGCCTCCCCTGCAATTATTTGGGAACTGTTTTTCATAAAAAATGAATTTTTCATTCCAACAGGTTCAAAGATATTCCTCTTCGTCCATTCCTGAAAGGACACCCCTGTGATTTTTTCTACAACCTGCGCCAGCAACAGGTAATTTGCGTTACAGTAACTCCACTGGGAGCCGGGTTCGAAAAGCAGTTGTTTCTGCTGTTTCAGCAACTCCATGTCTTCATCAAAAGTGAAATGGTCATCCTTGTCGTAACCGCAGTAGTAAACCATCGTGGAATAATACTCCCAAATGCCGCTGGTATGGTTGAGCAAATGCCGGATCGTGACCGGACTGGAATATTCCGGTAAATCTGGTAGATACCTATGAATATCATCATCCAAATTAATTTTCCCCTCTTTTTACAGAAGTAAAATGGAGAATGCCGTAAATTGTTTTGCAACAGAAGCAAGGTTGAACATGGTTTTTGATGTGATTGAAATGTTGTGCTCCACATCTGCCAGTCCATAGCACTGTTTAAAAATGGATTTTCCTTTTTCTGTAACCACGACTGCCGCCCCGGGGATTGATTGTGTGATCTGCGCTTTAAAGAGACGATCAACCTGCTTCAAAAAATGGCGGTGCTCGGTGGTTTGTCCTGATAACTTAAGAGAAAATAACAGAAGAATGATGATAGCTTGAAAAAAAGTTGTTTTCGAGTTTTTAATTTGCTTTTTCATCTTTAAGTCCTCATAATGATTAACTGTTCCGATTCTACTTGGATTTATACTGTTTTACAGTTGCCGAAATTGGGCTTCACCTCTGCCTTTTCGCCCAGCAATGTGATGGACACCTCGCCAATCATAGACTACTCATATCGCAATGATTCCACCGGATTGGCAGTAGCCGCTTTGATGGATTGATAACTGACCGTTAAAATAGCGATGACGAAAGCGAGACCAGTAGCAATAACGAACGGCCACCACTCGATTTCGATGCGATAAGCGTAATTCTGAAGCCATCGGTTCATCGCCCAATAGGCAATGGGACACGCAAAAATCGCAGCAAGTAGAATCCATCTGGTGAATTCTTTTAAAAGCATGGATAAAATATTGGGAACCGAAGCCCCCATAACTTTTCGGACGCTGATCTCTTTATTTCTCTGTTCGGCCGTGAAGGAAGCCAGTCCGAACAATCCAAGGTATGCGATAAAAATAGCTGCTGCCGAAAACCACAATAAAAGCTGACCCTGCCTTTGTTCAGACCGGTAGAGCCCGGCGAAAAGATCATCCACAAATTCGTACGGCATCGGCAGGTTAGGAAATAAACGGTTCCATACGTTCTGCATATAAGAAAGGATAGAGGCGATATCCTGGGTCTTAATTTTAACCAGTATAACGCTTAAAAACAATGGCTCGTTCATGATTAACAGCGGTCGGATCTTCAATTGCAGCGAGGCATAGTGGTAATCTTTGACAACACCGATGATTTCGCCATACCTCGTTTGGAATGCGGCGTTTCTCCAATCGATCCGTTTACCAATAGCTTCCTCTGGACTTTTCCAGCCAAATACTTTCAACGCTGATTCATTGATAAGATAAGTTCTTTCCTTCTCCAGTATATATGATCGAAGATACGATTGTCTGTCATTCTGATGGTCCGTATCGGGCAGTTCAAAGGTCTTAGATACGTTAAAATTACGGCCTGCCACCAATTCGATCTCCATGAAATCAATATAATTGGCGTCCACAGACTGGACTGCCAGCGCAGGGGAACTTGAATCTTCCGGGAGGCCTTCCACGCGGCAGAAACCAGCATCCAGGATATCCCTGGAAGGCACGTCCATACATGCGCTAACTCCGACGATCCCTGGATATGCGGTCAATTCATTTTTTAAAACCGTATATTTCGACCGGGTGGCTTGGGATATATTCCGAATGGCAAGCAGTTGATCTTTGTTCATTCCCAATTTGGTGTTACTCAGAAACCTGAACTGATGGCTGCTGATCAGTGTACAAACTATTAGTGCGATGGACATTGTGAATTGGAGCACAACCAGCGCTTTTCGTATGTTGGCTTTGAATCTTCTGCCAGATTGAGTTGAGTGACTACTTCCGGTTAGAATATTCATCGGTTGAAAGGCAGACAGGACAAATGCAGGATAACTCCCGGCAAAAAGTCCTGCACCAAGGCATAGGCCTAATAATCCCAATACGAAAGGCCAGTGGAAAACAAGACCAATTTCCGTCTTATTGTCCAGCATCGCATTGAACACCGGAAATAAAAGGATGACCGCAAGTACTGCAAGTATAAAGGCGACGAATGAAAACAGCATGGACTCATTTAAAAAATATTTGATGAGTTGACTCCGCGAGGCGCCAAGCACTTTGCGAACTCCAATCTCTCGAGATCGTTGCATGGACCGTGCCGTGGACAGATTCATGAAATTGAAGCAGGCAATGAGCATGATCAGAACAGCAACGACGGAGAAGATGGTAATGTATCGGCTATCCCCATTCGGTTCGATTTCTCTGTCCAGATGAGACTTTAGATGAATGTCGATCAATGGCTGAAGATGTAAGAAGCTGTATCGGGCTGCATCGGGATCGGCATACTTTTCAATAAATGACGGACATTTTTCTTCCAGTAAAGAAGGGTTTGTTTCTGGCTTCAGTAGGATATAAATCCATGCCCATCCCTGCCTTGCCTCTTCACTTTGATACGATGCCAGGAAGTCGATCTGGAAATGGGAATTGGGAGGCAAATTTTTCATGACGCCTGTGATTTTATAGGTCTGAAATGTCCCTGGCTGATGTCCATAAAGTACGATCTCTTTTCCGACGACATCAGTTGAGCCAAAATATTTGAAAGCCATGGCATCTGTCAGGACCACTGAATTGGGTTCAGCAAGGGCAGTTGCCGAATTCCCATGTATCAAAGGAAAAGAGAATACACTGAAAACATCGCTATCGGTAGTAAACCATCGACACGTCCTGAATTTCTCATCTTTGATACGCAAGTCTACCTGGGGTTGATATTGAAAGCGGATCAGGGTTTCAATTTCTGGAAATTCGTCTGGTAAATTGTTCACCCAGGCTTCGGGACATCTGGCAAAATGGGGTCGATATCCAGTCGGGGTATTGTATCTGCGTGTGACACGGTATATTCTGTCGGCATTTTCATGGTATCGATCGTAACTTAATTCAAAGCGGAGATAAAGCAGGATAAACATAGTTACAGTCATACCAACTGCCAGTCCTGTAATGTTGATGAACGAATACCCCTTATATTTTTTTATATTCCGTAGAGATATTTTGATATAATTTTTCATCATGCCGATTTCTCTATTGGTTATTTTGTGGATTTTTTTACCAGATCGTGTAAAGGATTTGAGCGATAAGGTTCTAAAATACGACAAAAAACTGGGCCATAAATATCACAAAATTATTCATAGCAGTTCTCTTTTAAGGATTCCATATAATATTTGGCAAACGTCTGGGCAACATACGCCTAAATTCCCACGCAGGATAACCTAGAGTGAGGAGAGTGTGTATTTCTTTGCCTTCAGGCACTCCGAGTATGTGGTGCTGGAAATGGGAAAATTCTTCGAGAAGCAGGTGAATGCTTCCAATATGACAAGTACCCAGGCCCATCCGTTCAGCCGCAAGTGTTATATTGTAGGCTGCGTATGTTGCTTCTTCTCTGGCACAAACAGCATTTTTCTCACAATACCCTGCAAGGACTACCGGAGCATTGAAAAAAAATCGCTTTTTCTTTTGCACCGCCAGTTCAATAAGATGATCGACATCCGCAACAGTAAGACCTCCCAGGAATTTTGAAGCATCACGACCCTGTTCTACACTGCGTCTGAGTTCCATAAGGATCAGCTCATTTACCTGTTCTATCTTTTTTGGATCATCTAACACGATCCAGTCCATAAATTGCCGGTTTTCACCGGTGGGAATCCATCGGGAATGAGAAATCAAATCACATATCATTTTGCGCGGTACTGCACGGTCTTGGTATTTACGATACGAGCGGCGAGAGCGGAATGTGTCTATCAATGCATCTATGGAAGGTAGATGTTTTATATCAATCTGCGGGCAATCCTTTAGAGGTATTTTATCATGATTGATTGAATCCGTGGGGCAAACAGCGATACAATGTCCACATAGACGACATTTTTCTGGATGAACGACTACTGGTCCATCTTCTTTCATCTCAAACACATCTCGTGCATAGCAAATATCTGCACAGGCGCCACATTGTATACAAAAAATTTTGTTAATAATAATGTTTACCATGTATCCTCCCAAAAAAGATACCGAATAATAATTCTGACAATTCTTATCTTGAATAAATCAGATCTGTCCTTACCTTTCGAAAAAAGACCAGGACTCAACAAATTCTTAAGTATCGGAAGATGCCCTCTTCAATATCCACGGTGATATCATGGAATTTGGACTAGATCATTTCCGGAGTTTGGGCAATAAGATTCCCAAATACAATAAAAAAACTGAACCAAAAATGTTATTATTCTCGTAGCTGCTCTCCTCTGATTAATTGTTCCGATTCTCCTTCGATTCATGATCATTGCTGCCGAATGAATTCTTCACCTTCTTTCCCGGGGAGGTGAGGAACACGCCGCCGAGCGGTGAGCAAGAGACATTATTTGTATGTATTAAAAGTACCCTCAAGCAGCTCCGGCACCTTCAGTGTTACGGCATTGTACTGGGGGAAGGGATAACCACGGAAAGCGCCACATGCATGAGTTTCTGATTCGGCTCGAATATTACCCTGTGATGCGTACCGTTGCCATCGGCAACGCCTTCGAGCAATTCCCATGCTTTTTATCGCTACAAATGGTCTGAGCCGCCGCTTGCAACAATACCCTCCAGCCGTTAGCTGAGCAGGGAATAACGCCAGCAATCAACGGACGGCTTGCGTTCCTTGCAGTGATTCGTGCAAATCTGGTACAATTTGGATGCGTCAGGTTCACGTACCGTCACCCAATTTTCAACTGAAATATTGCCGTCATACTCAAATACCACCGAACACTGATTATCACTATTGTTCGGCATGGAGATTATCAGGTTTTGAGGAGTTGCAGTCATCCGGGTCTTGAGTACATTTTCCACATCGTTCAGAGCCGCACCCGCATGGGCGGATTCAATCGCTTCCAGGTATATCCATATCCTGGGATGAAATCCACTGATTTGCGCAGCTGGATAATCATTTGTAGCATTGTTATTCAATGTCACACCTTCGGCAGTCATAACCGTGAAACATCCGATGACTCCAGGCCAGTTGATGGTGACAAAACCCAGCTTGCTGCTTCCCGCCGTCGAAACGTAAACGAATACAAATTGCTTTTCAAATACACCCGGTATTTCCTGCCAGTCAAAATTTCTGCCCGTCATGGTGCCGCCTTCGGTCGTTATAGATCCCCATCCCGAGAATATTGAATCAAAATTTCATCCAATCATGAGGTGTCGCACTGATAAAATTTGAATCATCGGCGATGGTGTGAAAGAACGAATCGAAGTCCTCTTTCACTGCCCAATCGAACACATTATAAATCACTTTTTCCACGTTATCTATATCAATCACTTCTGGACAAATAGGTTCTCATACGATCATAAAATTCATCTTCATAATCACATACACTGATACCGAAATGATTCTCAAAAGAATCAGTAAACGATATTCCCTGTCGTAAATCATAAAATAAGCTCAACACATCCTGGTATGATTTTCCCATTCCTTAAAAATTGATAAAGTATTTTCTTCATAAGACTTCCTATTTTTTATCGACCAGGTTCACCAGTGGCAACGGGTGAAGTGGTATTGCCGTTCGGTGTGCTGTGCCTGTTGTATGTTCTTTCCATTCCTTCTCACTCTAAATAAATCTCTTTTCAAATCTAGATTTTATTAAAGCATAAAGATATCCGCTTTTCATTTGTTAAGGGAGTTGGATTAAATAACATGGACATTTGAATTTTAATTGCCTTGTAAAAACAATTATTATAAAATCAAAATGGGTAACTTATTTTATCCTACTCCCTAAACTTCCTGGGAAAACCAATCAATCTCGGAGTTTTATTTATATACTCCTGGTAGGCTTTTCCATATCTAACAAAACAGTATCTTTCTTCGATAAGCGCCTCTTGATAAAAGCATAAAGCCATCATTATGCTAAAAAATATGAATAGCCATGATATAGTGGCGATGCCAGAACCCAAACAGATGAAAAAAGTGGCTGCATACATTGGATGTCGTGAGAACTTATATGCTCCTTTTGTAATTAACTGATCCACGGGTGTCGCAATAAAGTTATAAGTGGCTATTGCCATTAATGTCAAACCAATAATAAAAACAGAATGGCCAATATAAAACCAGATAGTGTCAAGTTGAAAAGGTAAAAAAACAGAATAGCCCATGGCTACTAACCAAATAAAATTACCAATGATGCTTATATATCTCTCAAACTTGTTTCGTCTTGCCTCTGTGGGGATGTGACTTTTTTCCCACACACGCTTGTCGATAAACAATATTGCTAACATCTGTAATAGAAATACACTCATGAATATCCAGGCGTTGCATGTACCTATTTTGAAAGCTGGTATTAAGGACATTTTGTTACTCTATTTTATAGTTAAATTAGATTTTCACACAACGGAATGATATAAAGCCCAGTTCAACCAATTATCATTCTCGTGATGATTACTTAATCGAGTTTGATTGCTTCCGTCCGCGTTCATGAGATAGATTTGAAAATTTACTGCTGCCGAAGGTTTTCTTCACTTTCGTTTTTTTTAAAACGAGGTGAGGAAAACAGCACAAGACCTCAACTACTCGAAAGTGTAAAACAACTTTGTTACTCCAGCTTCAATGAATTAACTGGATTGGTTCGTGCAGCTTTGATCGTCTGGTAACTCACTGTCAGGAGTGCGATAATGAGTGCCAGTACGCCAGAAACTGCAAAAATCCAAACATCAATTCGCGTTCGGTAAGCAAATCCTTGCAACCATTTTTGCAAGCCATAATGAGCGATTGGCCAGGCAACTATATTAGCCAGTAGTATCCATTTCACATATTCACCGGATAACAACAATCCGATATTCGTTATTGATGCTCCGCAGACTTTGCGAATACTAATTTCCTTCGTCCGCTGCTCAGCGGTGAACGAAGCAAGTCCAAACAGTCCCAGACAAGCGATGAAAATAGTAAGGATAGAAAAATAACTGAATGCCTTGTTTGCCTTTTCTTCACTTCTGTATATCCAGTCCAGGTTTTCATCGAAAAATTTGTATTCGAAAATATCATTGGGAAAGAATTCTTCAAATTTTGATCCGATAAATTGCAGCGTCCCTTTGATGTTCTCGGAGGCTAATTTCACCGACAGTTGATACCGATCTCTCGTATTGGTTCTCGATCTAAATGGACAAAGAACCAGGGGACCAATCTTTTCCCGAAGAGATTTGAAATGAAAATCTTTCACGACGCCAATGACTCTAAAATCTTGACCAACACGTTTTCCGACAGCTTCATTGACATCCCAACCGAATAGCTTAACGGCAGTCTCATTGAGGATGCAGCGCCAGAAAATTTGAACATCGTCATCTGTAAAGTTCCGACCTTGTACGAGTTTTATACCATAGGTGTTTAAAAAGTGTTTGTCCACGTCATTGGTATTGATCCAGGCATGTTCCTGGTCGCCCGCTCCCTCCCAAGTATCTAAAAGACCATCATGTGGCGACGGACTGGTGGGCAGGTATCTTGAAATGGAGGCATATAGGATCGATGGGTTTTTACTCAGTTCCTGCCTAAGTGATTCATAATTTCTTAATGATGCCTCGTTCGTTCTTCGATACTCCATGACCACGATGGGTGTTGTGTCATAACCCAAGCTCCTGTTTTTCAAATATAAAGTCTGTTTTCGAATAGCCAGGGTGCTAATGATTAGAATGATAGTAATTGAGAACTGAACGAAAACCAGTGTTCTTCTTATATACCGACCTCCTTTTTTTGTCGGCACTGATTGTCTAAAGACGTGAGACGGTTTAAGCGCTGACAGGAAAAAAGCGGGATAGCTTCCTGAAATAATGCCGACAAGTGTGGCAATCATCACTACCCCCAGGAAAAAAATCCCATTGTTAAGAACATCCCAGGATAAATTCCTTCCCACCATTCGGTTGAATTCGGGAAGTAGTACATAAGATAATATGATTGCCAGGAAAAGAGAAAGATAGGAATGCAGAACAGATTCAGCTATGAATTGACGTACGAGCCTGCCTTTTGTTGCACCGACGACTTTACACACTCCAATTTCTCTCGCGCGTTTTACGGAACGAGCTGTGGCAAGATTCATGTAATTAATACATGCGATGAGCAACACACAAATACCGATAGCACAAAAGATGCGGATTTTGTTGATGTCGCCCTTTTGGCCAATCATATCTGCTTTTGAATAAAAATGAAAGCGCGGCATTGGATTTAAGCAAGGAAAGCCTTTGAATTTTTCTATCCAGTGTTTTCTTAGAATATCGGCTATTTTGTGATTGATGCCTTCGATTGACGCATTCTCGGAGAGGAGCACATACGTGTAGTTGTTGTGCCATTGCCACCAATTTTCAAAATAGTCTTCTCTTACAATGGTTTTGTACGAAGCGTAAGAGACAAGAAATTTGTATTGAATATGCGTGTTTTTCGGGCAGTCTGCGATGACACCTGTGACCTGACAATCGTGGGTATCATTAAACCTTATAACTTGCCCTAACGGGTCCTGGTCCGAGAAATATTTCTCAGCCAGTTCCTGAGACAACACGATAGAAAATGGCTTATCGAGCGCCACTTCTGGATTTCCTTTTATCAATGGATAGCTGAAGATTTCAAAGAAGGCACTTTCGGTCCATAATCCGCCTTCTTCGTAGAACCGTCTTGCTTCATCGGCCATCAACAGTTGACTGCCTATTATATCTGAAAGACGCACATATTGGATGATCTCAGGATAATTCTCTTTCAGTGTTGGACCCAATGGCGTGTTGGAAAAGGCGATATGCCCACCTCCCTCCTCGCGCCAGTCCTGATCGATCCGACAAATTCTGTTATAATGTTTGTGGAACTTATCGAAACTGAACTCAAACTGAATATAGAGGGCAATGAGTATGAATAGGGTTAGACCCAATGCCAGACCGAAGATGTTGATGAATGTATAGATTTTTTGCTTGTTCATATTCCGTAGTACGATACGAAAAAAATGAAGAAGCATGACTTCCTCCTTTGAAAATTTGTTAATGATATTAAACGGTATAGAGGTATAATGGGAATATTTCATACCATATACCTATATATCCTTATACCTTAAATATTTTTTATACCAAAGCTTTGAAATTCCGATACAGTTAAAATGTCAATGTTCTGCTGATCGGGCAAGACGAAGTCCGATGGCATTATAGTCCCGTACATGTGTCTGATATCTAACTATCCATATATAGACGGTGCAAAGCTCTGGTTTATCATACCAATTACCACCACGGATGACTCTTTCCATACGTTTTTCTTTTACATTCGGTTGGTTTGTTGAGCCTTTTTCTCCAGTATCTTCATCGTACCAATCCCAACACCATTCCCAGACATTTCCACTCATATCGTATATGCCCAGTTCATTAGGCTTTTTTGTTCCGACTGGTTGAATCCCTTCTACGAAAGCAGAATCTACTTCACACCACGCAACTTCATCAGCAATATTACTTCCACTATATCGAGTATTTTTACTTTTATTTCCTCCACGAGCCGCATATTCCCACTCAGCCTCGGTCGGCAGGCGGTAACTGTTGATGGTAAAATCACAGATGATGTTTTTATCATCAATTGTATAGCAGGGAGCCAGACCTTCTTTTTCACTTTTTTTATTGCAGAATTCTATCGCTTCAAGCCAGGACATGTGATGGACTGGCAGATTTTCAGATAATGGCTGTATAAACGGACTCCGTTCACAAGGATTGTATCCCATGATTTCTTCCCATTCCTTTTGGGTCACTTCGTATCTCGAAATGTAAAAATCAGAAACTTTTACCCTTTGTACACGATGCCTAGAACTGATTTCTTTGTCAAAAGTATTCCCCATATCAAAGGTACCGCCTCTTACAAAAACAAAATCTTTATCTATATTTTGGTGATTTGCAGTTGACCTTTTATCACAGGAAATATTAAAAAAATAAAAACAATATAGCAAAATGGTTATCAACATAAGATAATTTTTGTTCATTTTAAACCACCTTTTTTCATAATTGACCTCCTCATTTTTTGTTTTGAATCTTAACGCTTCGATTATTTTTCGATTTCAATAGTCCCTCATTTTCTGACGATGGTATAAGATCGCCTGATAAATAATAATTGGGCATGATGAAGTTGACCTTCCTCGTCCCGCGTGAAAATCAAGGTCCACGGCGCCTGTTTGAAATAAAAGAAGTCCTTTGCCACGGGATAGATCTCATCAGGCCCGAATTCCATGATTTTAAGCCGATTGCCTTCTCTCCAGATTTCAAGCATCAAATAATCTCCAAGATAATATTTGCCGATGTACTCATCCAGTTCTACGGGAGAAAGCTCAATTGGATTCGGTTTTTTAAAATACAGATGCTGCGGATATCTTCCCGTATTATCCTGTACCTTTAGAGAAATGCCTCTTTTTTTAAGTAAATCGATCACGTTATCATGACCGCTTCGAAACGCATAATGCATGGCAGTCCAGCCTTCGTTGGTCTTTATCATCGGATCTGAGCCGTGATCCAGGAGATATTCGACCACATGAATACATCCTCGCCAGATGGCAGTATGTAATTCGGTCATACCCCATTGGTTCTGGATATTGAGTTTAGCTCCTTTTTCAACCATCAGTTTGACGATCTCCACATTATCATGATGAACAGCCCAGTTAATCTGTGTCCCCCCGTCTCCGCCGACCATATTCAGGTTCGCACCTTTTTCGATCAAATACTTAGCGACATCCCAGTGGGCACGCATGCAGGCCCAATGCAACGCGGTATACTTATCCTCATCCGTTGCATTAAGTTTCGTGGAGTCCTGTGCCAGTATCGTTTTTACGGTTTGTAAATCACCGTTTTTGGCGGCCTCTACAATCTGCTCTGTTGATGCGATGTTGGTCGTATGAACCATAATAAATATTGCCAATAGGATAACTCGTTTCATAGCTTTTTCCTCCAACTTTTTTGATGAATATATAAATCCAGATCAACTTTATTCATTGCTGCCAAAGTGATCTTCACCTTCGCCTTTCTTTACAGCGAGGTGAGGATTACCTCTCCAGGGGAAATACAACCTATTTACTCAGCTCCGGCTCGGTTCCATATTTTGGTGGATATTTTGACCATAAATTTCTGTTATATTCTGCAGGTTTCAGCCATTTTGCTTTCCAAAGATAAATCGTTAAAGCAAGAACTAACATTCCTGGAATAATCTCACCTAGTACATCTTGCCCATGGATAAAAAAACATTCCGATGGTTTGTAAGTAAACATACTCATTCGCAAAAATTTGCTTTCACTTAAACCCATTCCANNTCTCGTTTTAAAATATATTACTCCAAGAAAGATTCCAGCAATGATAGTAACTGCAATTGAAAAAATCGTTATGCCTTCATTACTCAAATGTGCTGCACCAAATAATAGAGAATATATACCCAGAGAGATCCAGAAGCTGCTTCCTTCAATCAATGATTGGAAAACATATCCACGGAATAAAATTTCTTCATAGGCTGCGGAGATAATAAGTATAACAAGTACGCTTAATAAGTACTGGAGCAAACTTAATGAAAATCCGTTGAACGAGAAGGATGCACTGCCAGCCAACCATAGAATAAAGACACTTATGATAATCAAAATAAATCCCATCAACATTCCTATCGAAAGTTCCCTCAAGGTTCCTTTATAGAATCCAATCCCTAAAAGGGTAATAGGTCTTTTATCTACCCACCCTAATAGCACAATACCTGGGATGAGTACGGACAGCAATTGAAAAAATTTACTTACTAACCGATTCAATAATAAAATATAATCACTGAGATTTTCACCTTGAATTAACAAGAATGAATTCTCAAATAAATCCAGTAACTTGAAAAGAATTACTACGACTGCAATGTAAATAAAAATCCTCCATCCAGCACGATAATGACCAAACCGATTCTTAAATATTTTTAACTGTCTGAGAATGTTTTTCTGTCGAATAGACATTACATAGATAGCCTCATATAATTAATGGTTCCGATTTTAATTAGATTTATTTCTTGTTCCCAAACTCCAGTTTGGTCTGTCTGCCGCAGGCAGGGAACGCTCATGCTCATGAAACTCTGTTTCCTGTTTGTTTCAGAACAAAGATGTGTCTCATTTAATTATCGATTGATCGTCCAATGCACACTTTTACACTGCTTTCGATTCATCGATGTAAGTAGTCTGAAAGAATCAATTTTCTTTAGCAAAGGAAAAATGTTGTTGGACTACCCTCCATTTCCCATTTCTTTTCTCAAGAACACCGGTCCATCTCACATTCTCCCAGTTTGCCGGCTCACCTTTCCACTCGTTGAAATCATCCACCACACAGTAAAACCAGGCAACATCCCCTGAGCTTGAAAATTGAATTTTCAAATCATGCACTTCATGCCGGAGAGCCTTGAAATGAGGACTGCCCCAGAATGAACTGTCTTTCCTGACATCATTGAATCCAAACTTCACCCGGTTGTAAGGTGTCACACTGATAAAATTGGAATCATCGGCAATGGTCTGGAAGAATAAATCAAAGTCCTTTTTCACTGCCCAGCCGAATACATTGTGAATCGCCTCTTCAACTGCTTTCAGATCATTGGTCTTTTGGGATGCACTTCCCGCAACTTGAGCGCTAATGGCATCCTGAGACATGATCAGAATAATAAGAGTCATTAAACACCCTATAAAATATGTGTGCTTTTTATTAAAAGCTGCTTTCTTCATAATATCTTCTCCTTTGAAAATTTATTCCATCACACATCAGAAGGTGACCTTATCAAAGAAAGTTACCTTCCAACTCTTAATATTTTCATCGTCTTGGGTAACCCAAAGGGTCATGAAGACTCCTATGATTGATTTTCCGCCTTTGCTTTAACTCTTTCGGTTTCAACTCATCGATTATTTTTGCATCTACTCGGAATATTCTTAGACACTTCTACTAATTAAATCAATAGATTAACTCATCAATAACTTTACCGAACTGCTTCACCGGATACTCAAATGCTACACACAAGTCGATACTCACAATTTCTCAACCTCAAATGGAACATTGAACGATTTTGATGGTTCAAGAACGATTTGTTCGTTAATATAGTCAAAAATGAGATTAAACCGCTGTAATAAAGGCAGCCCGATCATCGTGTTTCCGTAAACATCCAAATTTTTCTCGACGACAGTAAAAGCGGTGGGCACATTGTTCAGCATATAATTGCCGAAACGAACGCCTTTGGTCGTTCCGAGATAGCCTTTCTGATTGAACAGCCCTCTTCCGAGCGATGCCTCGACCGCATCAGGAGGAAGCGTGATCCGATCGTCTCTGCCAATGGGCAGGTACAGCGCGTGAAGCCCTCCGAGGTCGATCAGCAGCTCCAATGTTACAGTCTCTCCATTTTGCATCACAATATCCGCAGTCATAGTCCTGGAAGCGAAAGGCCCCGGATGCATGGTGAATGCCCGTCCTGTTCCAGTATAGGTGAATTGCTCCGGCGGTATCAGCTCGATGATAGCCTCGTCGAAATCGATCCTGACAACGAAATGTTTAAAAAAAGTAGCGCTGATCTGACCATCAAATCCTTCCCATGGATTTGGAAGGTTAGGATCATAACGGGTGATCACAGCTTTTTGCTCTTGGAATACCACATCCTTGAATCCGACGGTGATATTCTTAGCGATATCCGCTTTGGTATTGCCGATAGCTGTTTCCCCTATGATCTCGAACCCGAGCGAATCGACCTTAGGACTCCCGAAGAAAAGAAGCTCATCCCATAGCGAACCGTTATCGAGCAGTATGTTGCATACACGATCGTTGATGGTAGCCTTGAAACGGAATTTATTCCGGTAAAATTCGAAAGGAATGATAATCTGTCCGTTTTTTGATAAAATTTCATAAGTTCCGCGAGGTGGACCTAATTTGCCAGTTGAGCGGATTTCCTGTCGATCCTTTTCCTCGTTTAATAAACCTTGTAAACCGCTCTGATCATCCGATTGAAAAAACAGAACAATTAATGCGACGACCCATATTTTTATTATCATTACGGATTTCATATTGTCTCCCATCATTTTAATTCTTTCAGTTTCAATTCTTCAATAATTTTTGCATCCACCCAGGATACATTCCAGACTTCGGGAGATGGATGGTAGGCAAAATTCTACAACCATAGAGCCATTGGTTCAATGTTGACGTGAAATGATTTATAACAAAAATTTTTAATGAATTCAGAGCTTCATGAACATATGTACAGAAACATATGTACAGATTGGTCTGTCCTTCTACTCAAGTAAAGAATGTATCTTTGTTGCTATCTCACGTGCCTTAAGGTTTCTGATGTTGTTTATAATCAATATAAGATGCTGTTTGTCTACATCCCTGTAAATAATACTTGCTGTTCCACCTGTGTGCCAATATACCGTTCTTCTTTCCTGTCCCTTTGTATAATAAGAGATGCATTGCGCATATGCGTAACTCGCGTTTTCCCCCATTTTTATGTGAGGTTTTAAGTATCTCTTCATATAATCAGAACCCAGGAGCTTATTTGTATAAAGTGCCCTGTCCCATAAAAAAAGATCATCAACCGTTGTAACTATACAGCTGGCTCCAAAAGCATTAATAATGTAGTATGGCTGAAGCCGATGGACTAATTGTTTTCCCTCATATCTATAGTCTACCGCTTTTCTCTCTATCACGGTCTCAACATCGTAATAGTGTGAATTCTTCATTCC
>JABAOC010008871.1_pt1 | contig 17704 bp, 20 predicted proteins | sample 7062161 | NCBI WGS metagenome assembly JABAOC01 (sample SAMN14538625, study PRJNA623070) | marine sediment metagenome | biome: marine biome [ENVO:00000428]; feature: marine pelagic biome [ENVO:01000023]; material: deep marine sediment [ENVO:00002113] | place: India: Gulf of Khambhat ... | reverse complement strand
CTGACGAGCCCGAAGCATCGGTGCCGATATAGTTCCCGGAGACTGTGTTGCTCATCGTGTCGCTGCCGACGATGTTCACGCCCATCCTGTTTGCAGCGATCACATTCCTCTTGCCTTCAGTGGCGCCGCCTACCGTGTTGTTCCGAGCGCCCGCTGAAATCCTTACACCATCATTAGTATTGCCCAGCCCTTGAGTGCCGCTCACGACGGTGCCGATGAAGTTGCCGGAGATGGTGTTGCTCGTGGTGCTGCTGCCCTCGATTCTCACCCCGTCCATGCCGTTGTCCGAGATGATGTTCCGCTCCTCTTCGGTGTCGCCCCCTACGGTGTTGTGCTGAGCACCACCATAGATGATTACGCCATCAAGGCCGTTGCCCAGGCCCGGCAGGGCGCCCGTCACATCTGTGCCGATGTAGTTTGCGGAGACGGTGTTGCTCATGCTGCCGTTGATACTCACCCCATATTGGCCATTCTTGGAGATCACATTCCGCTCCTCAGGGGTGTCCCCACCGACGACGTTGCCTTGGGCACCCTCACGGATCTCGACGCCAATCGTGCCATTGCCGACGAGATCTGAGGAGCCGGAAGCATCTGTACCGATGTAGTTGCCGGATACCGTGTTAGTCGTGGCGCTGGCACCGACGATGGTGATGCCATCATCAGGACAGCGGTTGATCACCAGTCCGTGAATGACGTTGCCAGCCGATTCAATTCTCAAGCAAGCCCCCGAACCCATGTCTGCCCCGCTGATCTCTATCTCCGGGCCGTGAGGATTCCCTTCGGGCTGGGTGGTCCCGCTGATGATCGTACCACCGCCGGTCAGGGTGGGCAGGGAACTGGTAAGAGAGATGGTCCACGTGCCCGTGATCCCGCTCACCTGATAGCCCGTGTCGGTGAGAGGGATGTTGAACTCGATGGTGGAGCCGGGAGAGCTATTGGCAGCATTTATGGCCTCTCTAAGCGAGCAATGGGACGTGTCACACGTAAGGTCGTCCGTGTCATCGGTCGTATTGACAGTGAAGGTGCTTGCCGAGCCGCTCGCGGTTCCCAGTGCCGCCACTAGGCACAACAGAACCAGACCAATGATAGCCAATACGTACTTCCTCATCTTTCCCTCCGTCGGTTTCGCTACAGTATCTGCTCTTGACGCCCCCGGCGCTGTCCACTTCGACACCTGGCAAGTAGGTCAGCTCCATTCGGGTACGTAAGCTCCTCCGTCACAGGAACTCAAGCAAAGCAACAATGCCTCTTGGTTGCTGTGGGGGCTGAGATTGCTTGTCGTCACTCAAAGACGAAACAACCGGATAGGTGCACAAGAAGCTGTGGGCGAGTCCGTGTATCAAATCACAACTGTCGAGAGAAATCAAGCATCCTCCAAATGAGGGTGTGGATAAGCGCTCCTCAACGCTCGACCCAAATCGCGAATCGCTCTGCACCACGCACTACTTCAGTCCGGGAGGGACTTCGTGGCCTTGGCGCTGGAATTCATTCCGGCGCGCCCCCTGGCACGATGCCAAGAGACCACCGAGGAACTCCATTTCCTGGCTCGAGCCATATTGTGCGTAGGACAGGTTGGCAACCTGTCCTACGTCTTTCTTCGACACGCGGCTTCTCAGAGGAGGGATGTGACGAAGAAACCGTATCAGGATACAATCTAGGTGATCACCGAGGCCGCGCGACAAGGTGGGAAGACGTCCACCTAATCACTGGTTAGGCCGACCTCGACGTAGATGCAGGGGATTCGAGATGCATGTTCTCTAGAGATGTGTTTGAAAATGAGCAAGTGTGCATACATATCTTCACCTCGGGTATCTCGATTCCGAAACCACTGTTGAAGAGCTACCGGAGAGTGCCCAGGCGCCCAAAGCGGGAGCGGCTGTTCCAGGTGGGAATCCCCGAATTGCTGGTTTGCACGACAGCAACGGGTTTCCTCAACCTGTTCCAGTACTTCTGGCCGGTTTCTCGAGACGAGTTCAGACAGTTGCAGGAGCAGATGTCGGTGCTGTTTGAGAAAGAGGAGGTGAGGGGAAAAGGAGATGTCGATGAGCTGGCGCGGTATCTGGAGGCTGAGGGAGAAGAGCTGAGGTCAGGGAGTGGAACGTCGGCAGTTGTTCTGACACTCAATGATTACACCAGGTATTGGAGTTCCGAACTGATCGCTCTTTGGCACGATTCAGGTCTTGAGGAGTTTGTTGTATTCAAAGATCCGAGGCGAGGGCCGTATCTGTGCGACTATCCGTCGCTCCAGAAGGGTTTCAAGCGTCCCCCGCCATAGAAGGCGGAAGAGATGGTGGTTTCGCATGGCAGGTGCGGGTTCGGCCCAACAAGCGGGTGCAGGCGACCGTTGGGCGGCTTCTGTACAGAAACACCCTGCCCATAAGGAGTTGGACTATGATGAGCTCAAATCAAGAGCATACCGCCAAACTGCCGATCAGGTGTAGTCTCACACTGGCATATGCTGTCTCGCTGGTGATCGCCGCCCTGATGGCCATTGCCTCCGTCGGCGGTCTCCTGTACCAGACTCTCATCTATCCGACGGACGAGTTGCTTCAGTCGTTCGTACCCAACGACGTGGTCAATCTCTTCATCGGACTGCCAATCCTGCTTGGTTCGATGTGGCTCACGCGGCGCGGCAAGCTCATCGGGCTGCTCTTCTGGCCAGGGGCGCTTTTCTATGTGTTCTACACCTACATCGTCTACGTCCTCAGCATGCCGCTCAATGTGGCGTTCCTCTTGTTTCTCACGCTGGTCACGTTGAGCGCCTATACAACGATCGGGCTCGTCGCAAGCATCGATGGGAACGCGGTACAACACCGGCTGGCCGGCGCGGTGGCGGAGAGAGTTGGCGGGGGCGTAATAGCCGGCTTTGGCATCCTATTCTTCGTGCGCGTCACCGGCGTTTTGGCCAATGCCCTCATCACCCAGACGCCGGTCGCCGAAGTGGAACTCGCGCTCCATGTCACCGACTTCTTGATAGCCCCGGCGTTGGTCATCGGCGGAGTGCTGGTTTGGCGGCGCCAGGCGCTGGGCTACGTGACCGGCCTGGGACTGCTTTTCCAGGCCAGCATGTTATTCATCGGGTTGATCTTCATATTGCTGATAGGGCCCTTCATAACCGAGGCGCAGTTCGTGCTAATCGACGTCCTGGTGGTCTCCGTTATGGGCATGGTCTGCTTCATTCCCTTCGCCCTCTTCGTGCGCGGCGCGTCATCGAGGGACGACGGGCGAACCACGGCCGCCCGCACTCATGTTGAGTAGCGGCGCATCCTGAGTAGGCTCCGCACCCTGAGTAGCCGCGCAGCGGCGTATCGAAGGGCGGAGCAGCGTATCGAAGGACGTATCGAAACAGCGTGCGTCGAGGCATCCCGTACCCCTATCATCGCGGCATCCATCTCCGCACACCCCAGCAGTTCTCCTGACCGCGGGACGATGCCACCACCTCCTGCTGGGGTGGAGACGGTGCCCATACGCTGCCAGCACCCTGCGTGATCTTCCAGCAATCTCATGAGACCGCCACGGAACTCCATTTCCTCGGTCGAGCGGTGTTGTGCGNNNTGCACCGGGGCTCCAGGGGCCGCAGGCGTCTGTGCCGCACTTGTCGACTTCCGGTATCCTTTGCTCCGACAGGTTGCAGGGCACGCGTCCCAAGTTGTGACCTCCGGCCCGTGGCGCCGGCCGACCGGCATAGGGGAAAGGCATGGCGTAGGCCACTAGACCTCGGAGGTTTTGGAAACCTCCGAGGTCTGACGAAGGATTCCATTTCCTCGCTCGAGCGGTATTGTGCGTAGGACAGGTTGACAACCTGTCCTACGTTTTCAGTAGGGGCACGGCATGCCGTGCCCCTACCACCAGAGCGCAAATCTGCCCCTGATTTCCGCAAATAGTACGCATTGCCAGAGAGAATCCCACCTTCCGAGATGACAAGACTTCAGAAATATGATACAATAAGAATAGTGGGTCTGCGCGAGCGATAGGAGGGAGACTTGAGCGCAGAGAAGGAGAGGTCTGAAGCAACCACGCCCCAGCAAGCTCGCCAACAGGTCGACAGGCTGGTGGAACGCTTCGCGTCCAACCTGGACGCCTACAAGCGCGCCGACTACAAAGAAGCCCACGTGCGCGTGGAGTTCATCGACCCCTTCTTCGAGGCCCTCGGCTGGGACGTGCGCAACGTCCGGGGCTACGCCGAGCAGTACAAGGACGTAGTCCACGAGGATGCCATCAAGGTCAGCGGGGCCACCCGCGCCCCTGACTACTGCTTCCGCGTGGGCGGGGTGCGGAAGTTCTTCCTGGAAGCCAAGAAGCCCTCTGTACCTGTGAAGGGCGACGTGGGACCCGCCTATCAGCTGCGGCGCTACGCCTGGAGCGCCAAGCTGCCCCTGAGCATTCTCACCGACTTCGAGGAGTTCGCTGTCTACGACTGCCGCCAGCGCCCCAAACCTGCCGACAGGGTCAGCGTGGGGCGGATTTTGTACCTCACCTTCGACCAGTACCTCGATCGCTTCGACGACATCTACGACGTCTTCGCCAAGGAGTCCGTGCTCAAAGGCTCCTTCGACCGGTACGTGGAGGACACCAGGCGCAAGCGCGGCACCAGCGAGGTGGACGTCGAATTCCTGAAGGAGATCGAGGGTTGGCGCGAGGCGCTGGCCCGCAACATCGCCCTGCGCAACCCGGCCCTGTCGGTCCACGAACTGAACTTCGCTGTCCAGCGCACCATCGACCGCATCATCTTTCTGCGCATGTGCGAGGACCGAGGCATCGAGGAATACGGCCGGCTGCTGGGCCTCACCAGTGGCCCGCAGATCTACCCCCGCATGGGTGAGCTCTACCGGCAGGCCGACGAGAAGTACGACTCCGACCTCTTCGACTTTGAGGCCGACACGCTGACCAGGTCGCTGGCACTCGACGACAAGGTCATCAAGCCCATCCTCTCTGGGCTGTACTATCCAGAGTGCCCGTACGAGTTCTCGGTGCTGCCGGCCGAGATCCTGGGCCAGGTGTACGAGCAGTTCCTGGGCAAGGTCATCCGCCTCACCCCCGCTCACCGCGCCAAGGTGGAGGAGAAGCCCGAGGTCAAGAAGGCGGGCGGCGTGTACTACACGCCCACCTACATCGTGGACTACATCGTTGAGCAGACGGTGGGCAAACTGGTGGAGGGCAAGACGCCCCGGCAGATCAGCAAGCTGCGCGTCGTGGACCCCGCGTGCGGCTCCGGAAGCTTCCTGCTGGGTGCGTACCAGTACCTGCTGGACTACCATCGCCGGTGGTATGAAGAGCACGACCCGAGCAAGCACGCCAAGGGCAAGCGCCCTGCCCTGTACCAGGGGCCAGCGGCAGAATGGCGACTGACCACAGGAGAGAAGAAGCGTATCCTGCTCAACAACATCTACGGGGTGGACATCGACCGCCAGGCGGTGGAGGTGACGAAGCTGAGCCTGTTGCTCAGGGTGCTGGAGGGGGAGAACCAGGAGACCCTGGGGAAGCAACTGACCTTGTGGCGCGAGCGCGCCCTGCCCGACCTGGGGGACAACATCAAGTGCGGCAACTCGCTCATCGGGCCGGACTATTTCGAGGGGCAGCAGTTAGAGATGTTCGAGGATCTCGAGAGGCGGCGCGTGAACGCTTTTGACTGGCAGGCCGAATTCCCAAGGGTCACAGACGCAGGCGGCTTTGATGTGGTCATAGGAAACCCACCTTGGCTGATGGCAGGCTACTACATGACTGACCATTCTCTCGAGTATCTTCGCCACAATTACAGGTGTGCGAGGGGCAAATTCGATCTCTACTACCCATTCATCGAGCAGGGATGGAGGTTGGTTTCAGACAACGGCTTCTTCGGAATGATAGTGCCCAACAAGTTGTTCCACACCAAGGCTGCATCGCACCTTAGGGCTTTGTTGTCAGAGGGTAAATGCATACGAAGGATCGTGGACTTTGGCGACGAGAAGATATTTGCAGGAGCGACGAACTACTCGTGCATACTGGTTCTTCAGAAGAAAGCCGGGCCAAATCCGCGGTACGTGAGAGCAGAAGCGGGACTCAGGGTTGTCAAGGAGTTTGATGTTGCCTGGAACGTCTTCTCGTCATCCACCTGGCATTTTCAGGATCAGAGGACTCGCGATCTCTTTGAAAGACTGGAAAGGCTCGGGGAGCCCCTCGAACGCATTGTGGCACGGTTCGGAACTGGTGTGCAAAGTGGCGCAGACCGCTTGCTGACGGTGGAGGCTCATGTCGCAGAAGCTCAAGGCCTTGAGACATCACTTCTACGCCCGTTTCTCAGGGGACGGGATGTCCGGTGCTACAAGATCTCTGATGACCCGAGACTGTTGGTCTTCCCGTACACAGTTGAAGCGGACGAGTTTGTCATCCTGCCAGAGATAGAGCTTCAGCAACACGACAGTGTCTATGCCCTGTTGTGTGAGAATCGGGACAAGCTTGCCCAAAGAACCTGGTTCGGGAAACGAGCGACTGAGCTCTCAGGCAAGTGGTACGGCATGATGTATCTAGACTCGTACAGATCCTTTGCGCTCCCCCACATCCTCACACCATCGCTCAGTAATCGCTCTAACTTCGCCTTGGGGACAGGCGCCCTATTTGCGACAGGAACGGCAGGTGTGACATCCATCATTCCAGTACAAGACATAGAGGAGGATATCCTATACCTTCTTGGACTGTTGAACTCAAGGTTGATGAGTTTCTACGCCATCAGCCATAGCCCAGTTTTCTCCGGTGGGTACTACAAGTTCAGCTCAGCATACTTGAAGAAGTTGCCCATCCGGCGGATCAACTTCGATCACGCAGCCGAGAGGGCACCGCACGACAAAGTGGTCGCACTGGTGCAGCGCACGCTGCACCTGCACAAGAAGCTGGCCACCGCCACAGTGCCCGCGGACAACAAGCTCTACCAGCGGCAAATCGAGGCCACCGATCGGGAGATTGACGCGCTGGTGTATGACTTGTACGAATTGACGGAGGAGGAGATCAGGATCGTGGAGGAGAAGACGCGATCATAGGTAAGTTGGAGAGAGTGACCCTCGCGGAGTTTTGGGACCAGGAGACGTTGGACTTCACTAGCTGGCTTCCGGACAATCCGGTCGTGTTCATCAAAGGGCTCAACGTGACAGTCTGCAGCGCGGAGGGTCAGCGGTCAGCCGGGCTGTCTCTCATGCTCTAGGGTGGCTCTGACGAAGAAAGGGCACTCGGCGATTGTCTACTGGAATTGTAGTCTCGTTATGGGGGACTCTCTGACCTTGACTGTGCATGGGCAAGATTCTCGGCCGCTCTGTGCAGATGGGCAATCGGGGGTCAGCAACCGAGGAGGGCCAGATGAGAGTTCATGGCGTACGCGCCCAAAACTACAGACCATTTGCGAGTCTAGAGGAGATGAGACTAGGTAGACTAGCCACGATCGTGGGGCAGAACGACGCTGGCAAATCGAACGTGCTCAGGGCGCTCCAGCTGTTCTTTGAAACGAGGCCTAAGATTGAAGATGACGATGTACACGACGGCGCGGGACCGGATGATGACGTAGTTGTTGAGCTGGCGTTCTCCTCGTTGCCGGAAAGCATCGAGTTGGAAGACGGCATCGAGACAACGCTGCAAGAGGAGATGCTGGTGGATAGAGACGGGCATCTCAGAATCCGAAAGGTCTATCCCCGTAGCAACCTTAGCAAGTTCAAGATTGCGTTGATCACTCAAGACTTCGTAGGCGATCAGTTCGCTGGGTTGGCTGCCCTCAAGGAGAAGGAACTTAACGCACGCTGTGCATCAGTCGAGATTGAGGTCACAAAATCCGGGCGGGGCATCACAAACAAGAGCAAGAGAGAAGCGCTGCACGCCAAAGCCAGAGAGGAAGGCGTTGAACTCGCAGAGCGAGAACTACCGTTAACCACAAACGATGACCTGTGGAAACGCATCGCTTCTATCCTACCCGAGTTTGAGCTCTTTGAGTCAGATACCAGACTTGGCGTTGGCGAAACCACATTTCAAAGTCAGTTCCGCCCCATTGTGAAGGCCGCAGCCGAAGAGGATGATGTGGTTGGCGCCAAGAATGCTTTCACGGGAGCAATAGGTGAAGCCCTCCAAGCCGAAGTCGACAACATATTTGAACGGCTCCAGCGACACACAGATGCATTCGCAGGCCTCACGGTCAAACCTCGGTTCTTCTGGGACAAGGCCGTGAGCTTCGAGATATTCGGGAAGGATTTGGACGGAGTGGAGAAGTCCCTAGAGCAGAGAGGAAGCGGGATGAGACGACTTCTGATGGTCGCCTTCTTTCAATACCTGGCCGAAAGAAGTCGGGAGCGAGGGGGCGACTTCATCTTCGCGGTTGAGGAGCCAGAGAACTGCCTTCATCCAGGAGTTCAGCGTGAGCTTGCTGGCTCATTCCGGCAACTGGCTGATGAAGGGTACCAAATCATTGTCACCTCACATTCCCCGGTTTTCGCGGGGGCATCACCGATCGACGATCTGGCACTCGTCAAGCGAACCGCGGGGGTTGCCACGGCGATACAGACGCCTGACCTGGTACTGTCAGAGGTAGCCGCTGAACTCGGCGTTGAACCCGCTGATCAGATCACTGGCTACGATGCCTGCGTGTTTGTCGAAGGTCCGTGCGACATCTTTTCCTGGAAGACAATTGCCGCGAAGCTAAAAGAGGGCAGGCACGTAGATGCAGACTTCGACGACAAGAACATCGGATTTGTCCTGACTGGCGGAGAGTGTCTGAAGCACTGGATCGATCTCAGAGCGATGGGCAGGTTGAATAAGCGCTTCGCTGTCGTTATCGACAGCGATCGTAAGGGGGCCGAATATGCTATTCCGGGCCGGAAACTCAACTGGAAGAGCAAATGCGAAGCTCAGGGTGGTCTGTTCTTCATTGTACGCAAGCGTGAAATCGAGAACTACCTGCACAGCGAGGCGATCGAGAGATCACAACGCACGGTGCAGCCTTACGATGAGTTTACCGATATGAAGGAAGCCTTCGGCGACAACGTCTACAAGGTTTTCGCCGATATGTCGTGCGATGAGATTCTTGACATGGACTGCTACGCTGAGAACGGCGTCGAGCACCACGAACTGAAGGAGATTGTCGAAGCCCTCCTGGCGTTGCCGCAGACCAATTAGCCGCGGGAGCTGCTACCCGAGATAGCCTGTGCCCCGCATGTTCATCCAGGATCTTCGTACTATCGAGCTGTGCGGCGCGTCAGGTTGGATTCAGGGGTGAGAACCATGGATATACCGACAATCAGAAACGTAGCTTGGATTCGTGTTATTCCACTGATGCTCGTCATACTTGTCGCCGCGGCCGCCTTCCATGCACTCGGCCTATGCCCGGAATGGGCGTGCAACTTGCTTGCAGCTGTTATTGTCGTTGTCGGCTATCGCTACTTGACTAGATACACGGTGACCAGACACCACGTGAAGGGCTTGCGGCTAGTGCGTGCACAACGGTTTGACGAAGCAACACGAGCTTTTGAACAGAATCTCGCTTTCTTTGAGAAGCATCCCAATCTCGACAAATGGCGTTCGCTGATCTTCCTGAGTCCTGCCAGATATGGCCACAGGGAAATGACTCTTATGAACCTGGGGTACACATCCGCCATGATGCGACGAGGGGCCAGATCAGCGCAATACTACAAGAGGGCTCTGGAACTGAACCCGAAGAACGGGGCAGCTATCGCTGCACTGAATCTTCTCAACTCCGCGCTAGAGCATTCAGATGCGCAAGTTGCGCAGTAGGTAGGTTGCGCTCTCCAGCAAAGCACCTCGCGTCGATGATCGGCAGCGGTCGCTGGCGGTCAGTTGGGTTGTGAGCTGCACAATCGGGACACCCAGGCCACTGATGAGCAGATTGACGCACTGGTGCATGAACTGTATGGATTGACCGAGGAAGAGATCGCGATTGTGGGGGGGCGGGACAGCTAAGCGATCCGAATAACGGGACAGAGGGTCCAGCGAGCATGGCGACTCCGTGGGGACGAACATGGAGCCGATGCGCCGCATGGGGTCCCTACGTGGCTCGATGTCGCCGTAACCAGTAGTTGGACACCACCATTATTGCGCTTGGGACTAAGTACAATGCCAGATGTCGTGATGGGGCCAGCGTGCCAACCGATCTTCTGGGCTATCGGCCTGCTCGTCTATGCCGTCATCACAGGGCTCCTCGCCGCAGTCTGTGGCGTGTTTGCGGGTGCTATCGGGTATCTCGTCCTCAGAAAGTCCCGCGGGCGGCTGGTTCGAATAGGCCTGCCTTCCTTAATAGGCGTTTCCACTATCTATCTCGTTGTCGTGCTGTGTGGGGCCTACTCATCGCGGTGGTGGTGGGCCTTTGGTGGTTCTGCGACGCCCGACGAGAGGCTGTTCACGCCGATTCAGCCAGTATCCGAAGAGGACATAATAGGAACGTGGGCTCTCGATTCAGCATCCTTGGAGCGCATGGAAGACGAAGGAGGTTACCAGATCTCGACCCATACGCTGACGTTCAGGGATGACGGAACCTTTGAGCTGGTGAACATGCCGGATTGGTGCGGATTCGGAGGCAAACCGACTGGTGGCTTCTATTCCAGCTCGGGCACCTGGGAAATAACGGAGTACTCGGGAGGGCGGGAGATATTTGTGCATTTTGCTTCTCTGCCCCACTACGAGGATGGCTTGTACACGGTGTTCGACATTGGCGGCCGGCAGCCGCCGTACTACATCTGGATGTACGCAGGGGACCCGGACGCAGGCAGGGTGATGGTGTTTGAGAGACAGTGAGGAATAGGCACCGCCTGAAAGGTATGCCCGTGCTGCCTGATTACTCGCTGGACGCGGCGCAGTGCGTTTGTAAGACGGGGAGGCAGGGATGAAGCAGACAAAAACCAGTAACAAATCCCGCGGCGCTCTGGGGATCATCGCACTGGTACTGATTGGGTCATTCGTCATACCACTTGTCGTCATGAATCTGACCCCGGGACATGTCGGCTTTCCCGATAATGTCGGGTGCGCGTGCTTCGTCGCTTATACGACGTCTCCTTCCCTACCCGCCTGTGAAGGAACCCGCCCCCTGCATTGTGATGGACTGTGGATTCAACAGCTCCTGGCACACCTCTCTCGCTTCGATTTGACGCAGTGATGCGAACTATTCGAGGCTCAACGTGCCTGCATGCTATTCCAGCTGGCATAGGCGGCTCGGACACAACATGGTAGTGGTGCCGAACGTCTTGCCTGCTGCTCTAGATCGGGTGACAAGGCGGACAGATGTCCGCATAGTCAGTAGTTGGGGCGCTTGGCCGAGGTTATCAGAGAAGCTCTCAATGGCTGAGAAGGGCGATTGACGTTGCAGAACGCTGGAAGTGACAAGGGTGTGATCGACACCCTGATCCAGTGGGCAGAGCATCAGCCTGCTGTTCGCGCCATGCTGCTGACCAGCTCCCGGGCCATTCCCAACGCTCCGGCCGATGTTTTCTCCGACTATGATGTCATCTTGGCCGTTCGCGATGTCCAGCCCTTCTATGAGGATCGGGCCTGGCTGGAGGCATTCGGCCCGGTGCTGCTGGTTTATCGTGATCCGCTGGAACCCTACTATGGTTTCCCCAAGTCAGCCTATGTCACCCAGTACGAGAACGGCCTCAAGATCGATTTCACTCTCTGGCCGGTCGAAATCCTGCAGCGGATCGCGGCCGATCCGCAGCTTCCAGACGAGTTCGACGCCGGTTACCGGGTCTTGCTCGACAAGGATCACCTGACCGACGGGCTGAAGCCCCCAACCTATCGGGCCTACATACCGACGCCGCCAACCGAGACCGAATATCGGGACGCGGTTGAAGGGCTCTTTCAAGAAGCCACCTATGTCGCCAAGTATCTCTGGCGCGACGACTTGATGGCTGCGAAACATTTCCTGGATCACTCCATGAAGCAGGAACATCTGCGCCTCATGCTGGAATGGCGATTGGAGATCGACCACCATTGGTCTGTGAAGCCCGGCCTCTATGGCCAGTGGCTGAAGAAATGGTTGAGCCCCGACCTGTGGGCCGAACTGGAAAGCACCTACATCGGGGCCGGACTCGAGGAGAATTGGGACGCGATGTTCAGGACGATTGCCCTGTTTCGCAAAGTGGCGATCGAGGTTGGCGACCGGTTGGGGTATGCCTACCCTCACGAGTTGGATCGACGCGCGGTCGCGTATTTGCAGAAAGTGAAGAACCTGGATCGCAAAGCAGAACGCTTCTCGTAGCACCAGAGGAATGGTCTTACAGCACCTGTCTATGTAGATTATCAAACCGGCCCAACACAGCCTGCGGCTAGCATAAGCGTGCGGCAGCAAGCCCCTCCAGCCCACTGAGCGGGGTTCGGATATACTATGGTCGTGGGGACAAACGTAAGCCTGGTGGGCCGGTGGGGTGACTGGCTGAAGTGATGTCCCCATTATCAGCAGTTAGGCCGCCGCACTGAGACACCAATGTTGACGACCCGTAGAATGATATGAGTAGATCTAGCAAGGAGACGTTGTGCCGTATCGCGAAGTAGCCAAGAGAGATTGGTGGAGAGTTGGTGGGTACACCCTGCTGACGCTTGCGGTCATTGTCGTTACCGGGGCGATCCTGATTCCGACGGCCTGGCCGGTTGGACTTGTCGTGTGGCTCGCTATATTCGTCGGTGGCAGTCTGTTTCTGCTGGTGAGATGGCACGCGAACAATACTGCATATCGTTGCCCGGCGTGCGGCTACGAATTCGAGATTTCAGTGTTGACCGACTTCGCCAGCCTTCAAGTTCCGGACAAGAAGTATCTGAAATGTCCGGAGTGTGGCAAGAGGAATTGGGCGACGGTGCTCATGAGGAAGGACGAGTGAGGAGATTGTGGCACCCATTTCAAGAAAGGACGTGGACACAAGGTAGGGGCACGGCATGCCGTGCCCCTGCTAGACCTCGGAGGTTTTGGAAACCTCCGAGGTCTGACTGTGCAAACCTGGGCGCGCCCTTCCGGCCCCCCGCTTGCCGTATCCCTCATTGTGCCACGACTCAGGCCAACTCGCAGGTTGTCACGTCGAGGCTCCTATCAGGACCTACCCGCGCCCAAGTTCCATAGACCTCCACTCCCTTGCCATCACCAACCCGCCTCGCACCGGCGTTGTCCTTCTTTCCCATCACGGCTACAATACTGGCGTTTCCCGTCGCCATCTCACGCTCCCGACTGCCCACTTGTAGCCAAGAGCCACACGGAACAAGAAGGTCTATCGAGCGGATGGTGCGAAACCGCACACCAAAAACCCACGGCTTTTTCCGAGACGCTAACCACTGCTTGGCGCACCCGCCCGCATCCCGCACACCCAGCAGGGAACCCGAATGGGCCAATACCACAAAAGCCACATACCCGACACAAGCCTTTCCCTTGAGCGAGCCACCGAAAACGTCCCGCCCGACGGTTCTGCAAGAAGACCCGATGAGGGACATTATCCAGAGCGGAGTAGCGTCGGGTGCAAGCCATTGTTGGCCGCCTTCGACATGACGACAGAGTACACGGTGAAATATCAAAAGGAGTTTGAGCATGGGCGATACATCGCCACAACTCGATCCTGACTTAGTGTATGACCTCTTTTGGGGCATTTTCAAGCCCCAACTCATTCGGCTTGCTTTGCAGCTCGATGTGTTCACCCCGCTTGCGGCTGGCTCAAATACTGCAGAGCAGATTGCGCAATCCTGCCACTGTGACACCTTTGGATTGAAGAGTCTGTTGGACTGCCTTTGTAGTCTGCAAGTGCTTGAATGTCGCGGCAGCAACTATACTCTCACCCCCACAGCCGCCACCTTCTTGGTCAAGGGTCGACAAGCGTACGTTGGCGACATGATATTGCACTACACAGACAAGGCGCTGTTCGATAACATTCAGCAGTCTCTCCTTAGTGGTACTCCTTCTTCTTTGGGAGAAAACTTCGTCCAAGATGCGTGGCTTGAAAGCCATCTTCCGTGGCGCATTCCGAAAAGCCTGGAGATGTGGCAAGCCGCAGGCATCAAGACGGGGCGTCAGGAACGTTTGCAGATACTCGATATCGCCTGTGGCAGCGCCATCAAGAGTCTGGCGCTTGCTCAGGCTTCGCCAAACGTGGAGGTTACGTGCCTGGATACTGCTGACGTGCTTGTGGTTGCGCGTGACTTGGCGGAGCGAATGGGGGTTGAGTCTCAAGTTGTTTTGAAGCCAGCGAATCTATTGGATGCCGACTTCGGTAAGAACCAGTTTGATGCTGCTCTTGCAGGACAAATCACGCACTACCTCACGAAGGCACAAAACGCCAGCCTTTTCCACCGCATCTATTCTGCCTTGTCCCCAAACGGCGTATTGGTCATTGACTGTCCCATGGCAACGGACGAGCCCTCTGAGACAACCAGTTTCCTGACTCTGGTTGCGTGGGCCAATAGTGGCGGGGCTGCTCATTCGTTTGAGATGTATCGGGGTTGGTTGAGTGACAGTGGGTTCCGCCACATAAGGCAGTTGAGCGAGCGATGGGTCGCAGCAGTCAAGTGAGGCGGCGGGTAACACTGGCTTGCAGCCGACGCCACTGCACTGCGCTTCGCTGCGCGGGTGAAGCGCGGGTCGTTGGGCGGCGACACTAGCCGATCACCCCCCGGAATAGAAAGCAGACAACGACTTATGAGTCAGGTTGCTGGTGCAAGGGCCCCCGACCCCGCTTACAGGAGTCTGCATAGACTTGGGGGAGTGGCAGCATTGATCGTGGCATTTCTGACCGTGGCCGAGATCATGGCCTTCGCTCTCTTCCCGCAGCCCAGCACGATAAGTGGTTGGTTCATCCTGTTTCAAGCCAACCCGATCATTGGACTTCTGGACTTCTGGGGTTTAGAAGTCCCGATGTACGCAATGTTCGCAATGGTGTTCCTCGCCCTCTACGTCGTGCTCAGAAAGGTCAACGAAAGCGGGATGGCAATCGCTTTCACCTTGGCCCTCCTGGGGATTGCGATATTCTTCGCAACCAACAATCCCTTCTCCATGCTCTCCCTCAGCCGTCGGTTCGCTGAGGCGACGACAGACGCCAACAGGTCCGCGCTCCTGGCAGCAGGGGAGGCGCTTCTTGCCAATACGAACCAACGAGCGATGGGTGGCTTCAACATGGGCCTCTTCCTGGTGTCCGTTGCGGGCCTGATAATCTCATCGATCATGCGTGGAGCCACTTCCTTCCGCAGATTGACCGCTTACGTTGGTATTCTGGCATTCGGATTCTCAGTGGCCGACTATCTCCGACAAGCTTTCACGTCATCGGTAACCATTGCTCTTCTCCTGATCCTTCCGGGTGCGTTTCTGCTGGTCATATGGTTCGTATTAGTCGGTAGAAGGCTCTGGCAGTTGGGGCATCTTGGAGGGTAGCCACATCCGGCACTGCCGCAATCGGGGGGAGTACGGGGTCGCCGCCCAAGGACCCGCGCTTCACCCGACGCCCTTCGCTTCCCTCAGCGTGCGGCTGAACCGCACAGTTCGGCAACACAGGCCAGGAGGTTTCAGTGAGCGACTCGACACGTGATACGTTCATCGCAAGCATCGACCCGCGCTTCGTGCGGCTCGGATCGAACGACTTCGTAGCCAGGTACTCGGCAGAGAGACGCTCATGACGATCCGCATTCTCAATTGCGCGCCGATGTCTCCTTGGTTGCCACGCTGGCACCTGGGTGCACCCTGTCTGCTTGTCGACACCGACCGGGGTTTGGTGCTCGTCGATACGGGTCTCGGCCTTCACGACTATGTCACCCCAGCACCTATGGTCCGCTTCTTCCGATTGGGTTTCGGCATCCATGACGATCCCGAGCATGCCGCTGTCCGCCAGCTATCGCGCCTGGGGCACGGCCCCGAAGCAGCCCGGCACATCGTCATGACGCACCTCCATTTTGACCACGCTGGTGGACTGCCCGATTTTCCACACGCTCAGGTCCACGTACACCGCCGGGAGTATGAGGCGACGCTGCATCCTCGCAGTTGGATTGAGCTTGGCTATGATCGCTCCGATTTCGCCCATGCCCCATCCTGGGTTCTCTACGACCAGCCCACAGAGGATTGGCTGGGGTTCCAGGCCATCCGGCTTCCGTTTAGACCTGAGGTGTATCTGGTCCCGCTCTTCGGGCACACCCGCGGCCATTGCGGAGTAGCTATTCAAGACGGCGGTGCTTGGGTCTTCCAGTGTGCCGACGCCATACCGACGAACGCTCAGTTTGACCTCACACCCAGATGGCTCAACCGTTTGGTGATCGGACCCCACGTCCCCAAGCTGCGAGATTGGGCTTCCCGGCATCCCGAAGTTCGCTTGTTGGCTGGGCACATGCGGCAATCCTTCTTTGATGCCCAAGGCCAACCGTGCTAACAACTGGCTGAAGCCGACCCGCTCGCCTGGGGGTCGAGTTTGGCACAAGACCAGGCCTGGCTGGCCAGGCGGCTCAGCTCGAGGCCGCTATATGAAATTCCTAAGTCCATCTTCAACGAGATGAACGCGTGGGAAAGCATTTCCACTATTCAACAATGTTAGCAATTGAGAGGATATGATGAGTCATCAAGAACCCCACGAAATAAACTTGGCAGGCCCATGTGGATTCTATTGCGGTACTTGTAGACACTACCTCGCAAGAGCAAAAGGATTACTAAAAGAAAAGAATCTAAAACATGGATGCAAAGGTTGCCGAATACAAGACAAGAATTGCGCTTGGGTTAAGAGAGATTGTGCATTATTAAGAAAGGAACAAATACAGTTTTGTTTTGAATGTGAGGATTTCCCTTGTGCTAATCTTAAGAGACTCGATCAACGTCATCTTCGCAATGAGAAAGTGAGCCTCGTTGATAATCTACTACGCATAAGAAAGATTGGCGTAGAGCAATGGCTCAAGGAACAAGAAGAGGAATGGAGATGCCCCAAGTGTGGAGGAAATATCTGTGTCATGGATAGGGAATGTTATGATTGTGGGTACAAAACCGATTGAAAAAAGGAGAGATTCGGATTCTCATATGACGAGGCGCTGCACCTGACCGCTATTCTGCTGCGCTCCATTGCGAGCCGGCTACCCCAGCGATGGGCCGCCGGTGTCGAGACAACCTGCAGGGAGGACTTCAGAGATGAAAGCCAACGAAGGGAAGGGGCAGATCAAAACCTCGGGGCCGCTGCTGATTGCGCTTCATCTGGTGCCGGGCATCATATTCGCTGTATTCTTCATTGTCCTCTCGTGGATGCTGATTCGACGTGGACTCACCGCCTACCTCGCCCTCTTGATCGCAGTTCCGGCTTGCCTGGTGCCTATAGAAATCGGTGTGATGCTTCTCTGGAGCGCCAGGTTCACAGGAACAAGATCTTTGTCGGCGGCAATCGGGTATCGCCGCAAGGGAACAGTAGTCGACTATGTCGTATTGCCACTTCTCCTGTTTCTTTGCTGGGGAGTCTTGTCGATTGCACTTGGTCCCACCTCCCAATATCTTGAAGCTCATCTGCCTGCCTGGCTTCCAGTATGGGCGACCCAAGAGGCGCTCATCAGTGGTGTGACTAGCTCTCCTCCAATCCAGCGCAACATCACCCTTCTTCTGGCTGTCCTGCTCTCTGGTTTCGTCGCGCCAGTAGTTGAGGAGCTATACTTTCGCGGATTCCTTCTCCCAAGAATGGAGCATTGGGGATGGGCGGCCCCTGTCGTCAACTCGCTCTTGTTCGCTGTTTACCACTTCTACTTTCCGGGGAATGTGCTG
>JABAOC010014430.1_pt1 | contig 17710 bp, 20 predicted proteins | sample 7062161 | NCBI WGS metagenome assembly JABAOC01 (sample SAMN14538625, study PRJNA623070) | marine sediment metagenome | biome: marine biome [ENVO:00000428]; feature: marine pelagic biome [ENVO:01000023]; material: deep marine sediment [ENVO:00002113] | place: India: Gulf of Khambhat ... | reverse complement strand
TATCTAGTATGAAAGTTTTTTCCATTTTTGGAGTTTAAGAATTAAAGGGGATTTTTCTCTATCTATATCTATATCTCCATCTCTATCTCTTACTCTTACTTCCCACTAATATCAGCTAATTGGCATATCTCTTTCGTATCTTCTTAACAGTATAAAAAATACAGACACCCAGAAGTCCATAGAGAATATTTACAGGCAGGAAGACAACCAGAAAGTAAAGTACATTTTCCAAAGAAAAATGCAATCTCAAGCCCATAAGAGCTACGGTCAAAGGACCAATTGGCGCAAAAAGTATACCAGCAAAGATATTAGAGATTACTTTTACAATAACTCCTACATAAGCAGAAAGATAAATATAGGGAATAATAATTCCTAATACAAATCCTAAATTTTGGGGCTTTTTGAAGAATTTTTTCATTTTTGTTTTGCTTATTTTTATTTTGATTTTTATTTCTCGACCAATAATCATATTATCATATTATATCAAAAAAATCCCTAAAAGTCAAGGTTTTTAGCTCTATTTCAATATTAAACCAATTTTAAAAACAAAAAAACCCTGCCTCATAGAGCTGAAACCGACACGTTAAAGACTCTACAAGGCAGGGCAAATTAAGTTTGTAAACCAAATATTAAATTGTAATTTAAATCACTTTTTCTTTTTCAAAAGCAAATTTGTCTCGTCTAAGATTTTCAGGAATTTCAATAGGATAGACCCCGTCAAAGCAGGCTAGACAAAACTTCTCTCGGGATTGCCTGGTAGAAGCTACAAATCCTTCAAAACTTAGATGATATAAAGAATCTGCTCCGATAAATTCTTCTACTTCTTTCATATTTTTTTCAGAAGCTATTAATTCCTCTTGATTTGCTGTATCTATCCCATAGAAACAAGGATATTTAATTTGAGGACAAGTAATTCTAACATGAACCTCCCGAGCCCCAGTTTCTTTTAATAATCTAATGATTTTCTTGGTAGTATTGCCCCTGACAATTGAATCATCAATAACTACTAAGCGTAAATTCTCAATCTCTTTTCTTAAAGGATTAAGTTTAAGTCGTATTCCCTGTTGACGAATAGCCTGAGTAGGTTGTATAAATGTTCTCCCAATATAGCGATTTTTTATCAACCCTTGATCAAACCGAATACCTGATTTTTCAGAATAACCAATAGCTGCTGAAATTCCGGTATCAGGAATTCCAATTACTAAATCAGCTTCAACTGAAGCTTCCTCTGCTAGACCAGCTCCCATATGTTTTCGAGCATGATGAACACTTCTTTCATATAAAACACTATCTGGACGAGCAAAGTAAATAAACTCAAAAATACAAAGTGATGGTTTTTCTTTGGCAAATATTTTACTATGGATACCATCTTCATCAATCTTTATTATTTCTCCAGGTTCTACTTCTCTTATATACTCAGCTCCGACAATATCTAATCCACAAGTTTCTGAGGAAAAAACATTACCATTTCCCAATTGACCAATACACAGAGGGCGAATTCCATAAGGATCTCTGACAGCAAAAAGTTCTTTCTCTGTTAGAATTACTAATGAATAGACTCCTTGAAGCTGATTCATTGTTCTATAAATAGCATCTTCAATAGAACAATCACTATAACCGGAAATTAACTCAGCAATTACTTCCGAATCACTGGTAGATTGAAATTTGCTACCATTATTTTTTAACATTTGTCGTAAATTAAAAGTATTGATTAAATTTCCATTGTGAGCTAAAGCAAAACTAGTTTCTTTATGATCTCTATGAACAGGCTGGGAATTTTCTTTAGATGTAGAACCTGTAGTTGAATAACGAACATGACCAATTGAAGCATGACCTTCTAATCCAGCCAGATCTTCTTCTTTAAGAGTCTGTAGTAGAAGCCCTATATTATTAGTACCCCAAACACCCGTTCCATTAGCTACGGAAATCCCCCAGCTTTCTTGACCTCGGTGCTGTACACCATAAAGACCAAAAGAAGTCAATCTAGCAACACCCATGCCCGGAGCATAAACTCCAAAAATACCGCAAGCTTCATTGAACTTATCAAACTTTTCCATTCTTTATCATCCTTTCAGTAAAATTTATTTACATATTTTCATTTAAAAGAACAAAAATATATTCATCAATCCTTCAATTAATTCAGGATAAAAAAGATAGATATTAAAATCTATCACAAAAATTAAATCAAATCAAAAAATATAATTAATTTCTCTTGTCCCTAACCCCTAAAACCTAAATCTAATCTATGCTTTTCCTGCACTTCCAAACAATTTTATTTTTTCCTCAATTACTTTTTGAGCTTCTTGAGCTGCAGGAGGAAGAATTTTATAAGGAACAACTTCATGATCATTTTCAGTTAAAACACTACGCAAAGTATTTATATAAGCTATTCTAATTTCTGTATTAACATTTACTTTGCAAATTCCTAACGAAATTGCTTTTTTTATATCCCTATCTTCTGTACCAGAAGAACCATGTAAAACTAAAGGAATTTTTACTTTGCTCTTTATTTTTTCAAGCCGTGGAAAATCTAATTTTGGCCTTCCTTTGAATACACCATGTAGATTGCCAATAGATATAGCCAACATATCAATGTCAGTAGCTTTGACAAAACCGGAAGCTTGATCAGGATCAGTAAAAAATTTCTCATCAGTTACTTCTTCTGCCTTTTCTTTATGAAAACCAGAACTGCCTACTATATGACCCAATTCACCTTCTACTGATGCTCCTTTTTTATGAACAGCTTCAGCAACACTGTGGGTTAAATTAACATTCTGTTTATAAGACANNAATATGAATAGAGGTATATCCTGCCTGAAGACAATCAGATATCATCTTTAAAGATTTTCCATGATCTAGATGTAAAGCAAAAGGAGTTTTAGCCTCACCAGCAGCTGTTTTCACAATGGAAGCTATAAACTCTACCCCACCATATCGAGCCTCCCCCTCTGAAGTCTGAATAATAACTGGGGCTTTTAGGTTTCCTGCTGCTCTAACAATAGCCTTGGCAATCTCTAAATTGCAAGCATTAAATGCTCCAACAGCATAACCCCCTTTTTGGGCTTTATCTACTAATTCTTTGGTAGTAACAAGCATAAAATCTCCGATTTTATGTAAAAATCCAATCTAATAATTTCTAATTACTAATTAACCTAATGCCTAATCAATGTCTAATTTTAAAATATCTAATTAAGAATAAATTCTAATATCTAAACAAATTCAAAGCAGGAATAACCAAAATACTAAACACCGTTTTGAATATTTGAATTTAGAATTTTGTATTTGTTTAGGATTTCGAATTTAGGATTTAGGATTTTATTTTGTTAATTAATAATTGGGATTTAATTAGAAATTAGTAATTGGTCATTAGTTATTCTATTTTTCACTAACCTTCTTAACTATCCTCACAAACTCTTCTGGTTTTAGGCTGGCTCCGCCAACTAAAAATCCATCAATTTCTTTCTCTTCTACAAAATTTCCTACATTGTCAGAATCCACACTACCACCATACAGGATTCTTGTACTATCGGCAATATCTTTTTCGGCGCCATGTACCCTATTAGCTGGTACATGAGTAAATTTATCGCTTATTATTCCTCTAATATATGAAATAACCTCAACTGTATCTTTTGGTTTGCAAATTTCCCCTGTGCCAATTGCCCAGACCGGCTCATAGGCGACAATAAAAGTGGTTAGTGACTGGTGACTAGTGGCTAGTGACAAGTCTTTTTCCAATTGTTTTTCTACTGTTGCCTCAACCAATCCCTTATTTCGTTGTTTTCTTGTTTCTCCTACACAAATTATGGGAATAATTTTATGATCTAGAGCTGCTTTAACCTTCTTGGCTATTATCTCATCAGTTTCTCCAAAATGTTCTCTCCTTTCTGAATGGCCCAAAATTACATATTCACAAAAGTCAGAAATCATTTTAGGAGAAATCTCGCCTGTGTAAGCTCCTTCCTCTTCCCAGTATACATTCTGAGCTCCTAATTTAATATTAGAACCGGTTAGAAGAGGATACAAAGAAGCCAAAGAAATATATGGCGGGCAAACAACTATATCCACATCTTCAATATCTTTTAAATTAGGCTTCAACTGTTCAACTAAAAATATTGCCTCTTTGACCGTTGTATTCATTTTCCAATTGCCAATAACAATTTTCCTCCGCATATAAACTCCCTATTTTATAAATTATCTATCCCATCACCTATCTCATATTCCCTACTCCTTATCGCCTATCGCTTATTGCTTATTTTCTATCACCTCAATCCCCGGCAATTTCTTGCCTGCTAAATATTCTAACATTGCTCCGCCGCCAGTGGAAATATAATCAACACCACGGATCACATTCATTTTTTCCAAAGCGGTGACAACATTCCCTCCACCAACCAATCCAAATGGTTTTCCATAAGATACTTCAGAGAAAACTTTCCCTATTTCTTTTGTGCCTTTGGCAAATTTTTCTATTTCATAAATTCCCAAAGGTCCATTCCAAATTAAAGTTTCAGCTTTTTTTATTATATCAGAAAATAAATCTATGGTCTTGAGTCCAATATCCACAATTACATAAGGCTCCACACATATGGTATGAGGGTTAGTCTGAATGTTTACATTTTCTATTTTAGCGTATTTATCTATACTATCAGCAACTATTACATCTTCTGGCAGAATAATTTTGTCTTTAAATTTCTCTAATAAATCTTTTGCTAATTCCAATTCTTTGTCTTCCACCAATGAACTCCCCACTCCATATCCTAAACTTTTTAAAAAAGTATTGGCGATTCCACCTCCAATTAATAATTTATCTACAGAAGGCAATAAATTTTCAATAATTTTTATTTTGTCTGATATCTTGGCTCCCCCCATAATAGCTATAAATGGATATGCAGGTTTTCTAAGAACTCTATCTAGGGCAGAAATTTCAGAAAATAAAAGCAAACCAGAAACTGTAGGCAAATATTTGCTTATTCCAACAACAGAAGCATGTTTCCGGTGGGCTGTGCCAAAAGCATCAACAACAAAAACATCAGCTAGCCCGGCTAGTTTTTTGGAAAATTTAGAATCATTTTTTTCTTCTTCAGGATAAAATCGAATATTCTCTAACAAAAACAAACGAGGCTTGATTTCAAAAGCATCAAAGCTATTAATTTTTTTGGTCACTAATTCCCTATTCCCTATTCTTAATAACTTAGAAATATTCTTGGCTACAGGTTTCAAACTTAGACTTAAATCCTTTTTGCCCTTTGGTCTGCCCAAATGAGAGATAAGAATAACTTCTTTGGCTTTCCTGCCAAGCAAATATTTAATTGTAGGTAATGCCTTTCTAATCCTTGTATCATCCGACACGACAAATTTCTTGCCATATCTATACCTTCCTTTATTCTCTTGTGTTAAAGGAAGATTAAAATCACATCGCACCAGAACCTTTTTGCCTTTTACATTTATATCTTTTATAGTTTTTTTAGCCATAGAAATTCTTAGTTAAATTACTGTTTTAATTCTACTATAAAATATAACATAAGCAAAGAAAAACTGGCCTGATAAATCAAGTATACTTCTTATCTTCGCTTTTAGTGAGCCTCTTGACTAAGAGAACTGTGTCGCAGGCCGAGCGAGCATGGTCCCCGATGGTACATCGGGGGAGCGAGGCCAAGACCCAAGCAGTGATTTTCTCGCTGGGAAAATCAACTGCGTGTTTTCGTGGCAAGAGGCGAACATTTAAAATATTTCATCAATATGGCTTGTATTTATATAAAGAAAAAACTGGCTTTTGTAAACCAAAATAGCTTAAAAAGCCAGTTAATTTAATGGAATTGTAATCCCTTCTTTCCTCTCCAAATTTCTTTTTACTCTTTTAAATATCGGGCTGTGACCAGAAATTATAGAAGATTCATCTTTGATATTGAAAAACCAGAAGAAATAATGAATCATCTCATGAAGAACAGCTCCTTTGATTTCCTTAATTTTGGCTTTTTTAAGAAAAGGGATAGAAAATTTAAAAAAAGGATGGGGATTTTGATGGGGATTTTGATGGGGATTTTTATAAAAAATTGCTCCTTTAAAATAATCTTTGTGAGTAAGCTCTATAGGAATTGGTTGAAGTTTTCCCTTAAAGTATCTCTGATTAAATTCTGTAAAAGTATCATTGATAAAATCAAGCAATTCCTTCACCCTCTTTTCTTTTTCTACTTTTCTAACCGGATTGGTTCTTTAATACCTTTGTCTGAGAAAAACTTTAAAAGTTTTTTTATTAAACTATCAAAAGCTGCAAATTCTTCAGGTAAAATAAATATATCTGCTTGATGAAAAAATGACCTTCTCTCGGACAAATATTTCTTCATCTCTTCAAAGCTAAGAATAGATACATTTTCCGGTTTATCCTTAACCCCATTTTCTATAGTGAAATCAGTTTTTATTTTATTAATATAGAGACGTCCTGTAAGATTGGCACATACCCTTCCTTTATCTTTATCTTTTAATATACGAATAGGTATTCCAACCTCTTGTACCCCATTATCTCTTTCCAAGTACACAAAAATATCTTTACTTTCTTCCCCCTCTTTAATCTTAAAACCTCTCTGAGCGGCAATTCTTCTTATTTGTTCTTGCACTTCTCTAACTTTCTGATCTAACACACTTATCCCTCCTAATTTTTCAAGTAAAGATTTTCTTTCTATTTATACTTTTATCTATTATCACTTCTTTTAACATTAATTTTAAGTTATTAAAGTGCTCAAATCTTAACCCCCAATTTTTTTAACTCTTTCCTACATTGGGAAGAAGATTTAAATTGGAAAGATTTTATCCCTAGTTTTTTTGCTCCTTGAACATTTTCTGTTAAGTCATCAATAAATACACATTCAGAAGGATTGACTTTTAATTTTTTGGTTATAAGCTGATAAATTTCAGGATCAGGTTTTCTTAATCCTACTTTTGCGGAAACAACAATGATATTAAATAATTTAGAAAGGTTATACTTTTTTTCTAATTGCTCGGCCCATTCTTTAGAATTATTAGTCAAAAGGCCTATTTTGTAACTTTTTTTGCATTTTTTGGCAATTTTCCAAACTCCTTTTTGAAGGATGAAATTTTTAAAAACTATTTCTTTAAAATCAGAAATATCCTGACCCAAATCAGAAGCTAAACCCCTCCAAAGAACTTCTTCAGAAATTTTACCTAACTCTAAAGGAATAAGATATTTATTATCAAATAAATTCCTTAGAGAATCCTTAGGCATTTTATGTTTTTTTTCATATATAGGTATGGCTGTATATATTCCATTTTTTAAAACTACTCCCCCTAAATCAAAAATTACAGAACGAATCATAATTTCCTTTCTTTTCTTTACATCTCTCTTTTTGCTAAATAAACTGCTAAGTCACCTAAGCGAGAAGAATAGCCCCACTCATTATCATACCAAGCTATTACTTTAACTAAATTATTACATATGACATTAGTAGAGGGGGTATCCACAATAGCTGAGGCAGAATTTCCTTTATAATCTGAAGAAACTAAAGGACGATTAGAAACTTGTAAAATATCTTTCATATCATTTTCGGACATTTTTTCAAACGCCTTATTAACTTCAGATGTAGTTACATTTTTTTCAACTTCACAAACTAAATCAACTACTGAAACAGTAGATGTAGGAATTCTAAAAGCAACACCATCTAGCTTGCCTTTTAGTTCTGGGATAACTTCAAAAATTGCTTTGGCTGCACCTGTTGTGGTTGGAATAATATTAGTCACCGCTGATCGCGCTCGACGTAAATCCTTATGAGCATTATCCTGTAATCTCTGATCCATAGTGAAAGAATGCACAGTGGTCATAAATCCTTTTACAATTTTAAATTCATCATTTAAAACCTTGACGACAGGAGCAAGACAATTTGTTGTACAAGAAGCATTAGAAATAATGTGATGTTTTTTAGGAATATATTTATCTTGGTTTACTCCTTTTACCAGAGTTATATCTGGATTACGAGCTGGCGCAGAAATTATAACTTTTTTAGCTCCGGCAACCAAATGCTTCTTAGCTCCTTCCCTGTCTGTAAAAAATCCTGTTGATTCAATAACCACATCAATCTGCAGATCTTTCCAAGGTAGGTTCGTAGGGTCTTTTTCAGCATAAACTTTGATTTTTTTGCCATTTACAATAATTTGGTCATCTTTTGCTTTAACATCTGTCTCCCAAATTCCATAAGTAGAATCATATTTAACCAAATGGGCTAAAGTTTGAGCATCGGTTAGATCATTTATAGCCACAAATTCTATCTCTTTGTGTTTTTCTGTTGCCGCTTTGAATGCCTGGCGGCCTGTACGGCCAAAACCATTTATTGCTACTCTCATATTAATCTCCCGGGTCCCGATGTAACGTCGGGGCGAGGCCCTGTTGGAACTTTAGTGGATAACAGGGCATTAAATTAGTTAATAAATATATAAGTTATGAGTTGATGGGTTATGAATTGCTAATTTTCAGTATACACAAAAAACAAAAGAATATAAAATTTATACTCGTAAAAATACTTTAGTATTTTTGCGAAGAAGGAGGAGTCTATGAAACGGTGTAGCCTGCGGTAGCAGGATGCATAGTAGAATAGACTTGGACGAGAGGGTCCGGAGGGACTCGAACCCTCAACCAATGGCTTAAGAGGCCACTGCTCTTCCATTGAGCTACGGACCCGTGCCCTCGGCAGGATTCGAACCTGCAACTTCGGGTCCGAAGCCCGATGTTTTATCCGTTATACTACGAGGGCTCATTTAAAGTGGTATTAATAGACTATACCCGAGACCTAATTATCATCATCCTGTCTCTTGTATTTCTTCTATTTTTATCAGATTTATCTTCAAAGTAACCCATTTTCCTAATCGTGAAGATAAAACTCTGGCTATATTCTGGGTTGCATCTTTTGATATAGATTCTTTTCCTCTTACAGTTACTTCTGTTAAAATATTAAACTGCTCTTCTGTAATATCGATATCAGTAATTTGGAATTCACGTAGTTCCAAACTAAAAACTTCACTTATAAGTTCTTGCTGAAAATTTTGTTTTACAATTCCTTTGGTAATAATAGAAAGAGGAATACAAGTTATCAAAAGAAATATGCCTGTCCAGATAAGAGCTTTTTTTCTTCTCTCTTTTCCTGCTTCTGTTTTTGGTTTTCGAAAACCCATTAAAAAGAAAACAGAAGTTGCCGCTAAAATAATAGCTAGGAGATTGGTAAGATATAAAAGAAAAGCACCCCCAGCTTCTACTATCTGCCCTTGAGCCAGGCTGATTCCTAAAACTGCTAGAGGTGGAATTAAGGCTGCCGCAATAACCACTCCAGCAATGGTTGTAGAAATTTTAGGATAAGTAGCAATAAAAGCACCAACAAAACCAGCAGCCAAAGCAATAAATAATTCAAACAAAGTTGGCTTGCATCTTATTAAAAACTCATCACCTAACTCTCGCAGAGGTGAAGTAAGGCCAATTAAATAAGCAACACCAAGGACTGCTAAAGTTGCCCAAATTAAATTCAAAAGTGATTTCTGAAATATTTTTCTCCGTCCATAAATAATACCTAAAGCAATAGCTAAAATTGGCCAAAACATAGGAGCAACTAACATTCCTCCAATAACCACTGCGGAACTATTGATAATAATACCTAAAGCAATAATAATTCCTGAAAAAATATTCAATAAAAAGAAATCTAAATCACCTCTTGCTTCTTCCCTAACCTGTGTATAAACCTGCTCCTGTCTTTTTTCTGGAATTTTAAAAAGAGCTTGGATCTTTCCTAAAGGTAAATTTTTTGAATTTGTTGTCATCTTTACACCTCTGAATTTTAAATTTAACTATTCTTTTAAATTAATTAGTGCTTTCGCACAGCTTAAGCGTAATTAAATAATTCTTATTATATTTTTCAATGTAGTTTATTTAATTAGGGCTTCCATTTCATTCCAGCGTAATTAAATAATTCTTATTATATTTTTCAATGTAGTTTATTTAATTATAACTCAAGTTTTTGGTTTGGAAAAGAAAAAATCTCTTACTGTTGAGTCTTAAGCTCGACATATGCCCAAGGCATACATCCAGTAAGAGATTTTTTATATTTTTAGCTTTTGTTATTGTTGCGAGACACGACAAAGAGTTTTATTGCAGTGCGTTCCTCTCCATCGATTTGAACATCAGCAAAAGCTGGCGTACAGAAAAGATCAACACCGCTGGGAGCAACAAAGCCTCTGGCAATAGCAATGGCTTTAACTGCCTGATTTAAAGCTCCGGCACCAACTGTCTGGATTTCAACTCCTCCTTTCTCCCGTATCACTCCAGCTAAGGCTCCAGCCACAGAATTGGGATCTGAATTTGTAGCAACTTTTAAGTATTCCATTTTCTCTTTTATCCATCCTCCTTTTCAGTGCTACAACTTCTGCTACAAAAATCTGTGTTTTAGGCCCCTTTACCCCCTTTATCTTTTAAATATCAATATATCACCTCACTTTATTTATTTTTACATATTACTACAGCAAAGCTGCAAGCTGGCAAGTATTCTTTTAATAACAACCAATTTGCAGCCTTACTAATTGTGTCACGTTTAACGTGATTTTATTAAAGTCCAACACTTTCTTATTTTACTAGATTGTGATATAAAAGTCAAAAGGAAAATTAAAATAAAAAAGCGGGTTGGTTCCAAAAGTCAGAAAACTTTAAGACATTGGAATGCCCGCTTTAAAAGATAGTCTATTTTATCTATTTATTTATCCTCCATCTTCTTCAAAGATTTTTAATGTTTTCCCCCAAACTAAGGATGCTCTCCAGCTCCTCCATTATGTTGGTATTCTTCTCCACAATCACAACGTGCCTAGATTGCTCCTGTATGATCATACCCTATAACTATTGCTTTCTTTCCTTCGCAATGTCCAGATGGCATTTTCTTACCCAACAAACCCCACGGATCACTGGGATTATAATTCCTCTTCATCTCTTAAACCCCTTTCTTAAAAAGTCCCATTTTCACTACCAATACTCCCATTTTTCCTCATATCACCAAATTGCATACAAAATGCCACAAACAACCCAAAACAATAAAAGAACACAAAAACTAAAAAGTCTAACATTTGAAGGTACTCCTGAAAAAAGCGACAGGAACAAGAGAAAAACACTTATAAACATCACAGGTATTTTTATCACAGGATGATTCATTGGATTTTCATAAGGAGAAAAATTAATACCTAATATTCTTTCAAGATCTTTTTTTAATTCCTCTGGCGTTTTCACTCTCCTCATCCCCTCTCAATTCACAATATTCTTCCAAAACTGGATACATTCTTTTATTTCTTCTTTAGAGTAATTATGATTGCCAATTTCCAAGACAATTGGTCCTTGACATCTTCTTAGTGCTTTAATTACAGCTTGGAAATCACCAACATTATCAAATGTTGGCAAGTGATGTTGATCAGCTGATCCATCATTTCCATTCAGATGGACAGAATAAATAGGGCATGGAAGTTTTATGATATTACTCAAAGGCTCTTCAGCCATTTTTGAATGACCAGTATCAATACATAAACCAAGATCAAGACTATTATTCTTATTTAAAATATTTTCAAAATGTTCAGCCTTATATCCCAAAAGTTTGTATCCCGGATTTCGATCAGGATCATGCATTGTCTCCAAAGCCAACTTCGAATCAAGATTTAGTTCTTTAAAAAACTCTAAATTTTTCTTCCAAACAATTTCTTCATCAACATCATAATCCCAACTAGGATCACCAAACTTTGCTGGATGAATCGTAATTAAAGGATATAACCCATATTTAAAAATCATACTATCTAACAACAAAAGATGATCCAGTCTAATCAAAATTTTATCAAACCCTGCTTGATTATTTTCAGATGTTTTTCTTTTGCCACTGGACTTTAAATCATAAAGGTGTAAATGATATACCACACCATATTCTTCCTGAAGTGTAGTCAACTTTTGGAAATCTTTTTCTACCGTTTCATCGCCCATAACTAACAACATATCTTTTGTTTGTTTGATCATAATGTGATTTATTCCCAAATCAAGCCAAAATTCTGTCACTTCCTTAACCGTCTCACCAAAATATTTATTTTGACCAGCAAAAATCTTCCTGTCCACCTGTATCACTCCTTATATTTTCATCTATCTAATTTTCAAAGAACACTTTATTCTAAATATCTCAGAACAACCAATCTTATTATATCATTATATCAACAAAATCATTTTTAGGCTAAATCGAATATTGCTTTTTTTTAAAATCTTTTCTGTGTTTTTTTATCCTAAAACCAACGATTATAAAAAATACAGTCAGAATTGCTAAAGATAAATAGGTGTATAAACTGGCCGACTCAAAAGCCAATAAATTAGCACCAATAATACCATAAAATAAAGTGGCAGGGACCGCACCTACTGCTGTTCCTATAATAAAATCTCTATCTTTAACATTCAGGAGGCCGGCGGCAAAATTTACCAGATCAAAACTTCCCAGAGGAAAAATTCTGGCAACAAGCACCCCCCATTTTCCATAACTTTGAACAAAATAATCCAACCCAGCTAATTTTTCATATTTGATAAACCTCTCTACAAATGGCCTTCCAAAATACTTAGTCAGTTTGAAAGCTATATACCCAGCTACAATCTGAGAGGCTAAACTAATAATCACACCCCAAAATAAACCGAAAACCACTGCTGATGCCATCATCACAATAAAAAGAGGGATAATGGTTATAAAAGCCTGAAGAAGAGTTAATAAAAATATAATAAATGGGGCAAAAACCCCATAGGATTTTATAAAATTATTTAATTCTTCCGGATTTTTAATATTAGCTAGAGCATCGTTAACAAAATTTCTAAAGGGATGAATATAAAAATAAGCACCGAAAATAAAAAAAATAAATACGATGAATATTATAAATCTTTCAATTAGATTTTTTTCTTTCATTAAAACTTATTAAAATTTCCTAAAATAAAGACAACAACGAGAACAAATAGGAAAACGACTTTTCTTTTTTATTTCTTTGCGAAAATGACGAAACTTCTTACTGTTCCATATTTCTTGAAAACTGCTGCTACTCAGATTTCCCATTTCAATTTCTTTGCAATGGGTTACTCTACCGTCTGTCTGAACACTAGCGAAAAACCAGGAGCAAAAAGAAGGAGAATTAAAAATAAACTCTTCTAAATTTGTGTAATACTCTTTTGTCTGCTTGAAATTTAAATCAGGAAAAATATTAATAAAAGAATGTTTTTTTCTAATTTTTTCAATTTCTAAAAATAATTTTTCTGTATCAACTGAGTTATTATCCACTTCTAGTTTAACTTTATTGTTAATTTTAAAATCAGAGGTACAACTATTATGTTTTAAATTCATATTTTCCGTCTGCAACCAAAGATGTTGAAAATTAATACCATCAGCTTTTAATTTATTAGCTAAATTAACCAAGTGCTCAAAATAATTTAAGTTCTCAGCCAACATAGTGGTGTTTAAAAAAATCAACGGTCTGGGAGTTTTTTTCTTTATTTTTAGCTTATTTATTCCACGAATTGCCTCAATTGCTCTATTATAAGTACCAGAAACTCCCCGAATGTTATCATGAATTTCTCCATTTCCATCTATTGAAACGGCAAGAATATCCAGACCAGCATCTAAAATTGCTTCTGCCTTTTCTTTTAACAAAGCCCCATTGGAAACCATGGTGCAAACAAAACCTTTGTTTTTTATAAGCTTAATTATTTCTTCAATTTGAGGGTGTAAAGTTGGCTCACCACCTGTAAGAGTAATATAAGGTTTTATCCCCTTCCAATTTTTTACCAAGTTTTCAATAACTTTTATATCAACTATGTTTTTTTTATTTATTTGAGGATTTAATTTTACTTCTCCAAGGCTAGAATGATAAAAATGACACATTTTACATCGCAAATTACAATTTTTTGTTACCAATACCGAAATTCCTTTGGGATTAAAACTGTAACCATCTTTAAAATTATAATCTATTTTTAATGTGAGGCTACGTAAAAAGTTTTGCATCACAGGTACAATACTTTTTGGATAACGCAAAAGTATAGCAATATTTCGTTTTGCATTCATTTATAATCCTATAACTTTTTTTGCTTATTTTTGCTTATTTTAGTAATATAAATAAATTATATCTTAATAACTTAATTTTTCCAAAAATTTTCTTATAGCCACTTCAACACCGGTGGTTGAAGTGGTATTCATTTCTTTAATATTCTTTATATCTTCATTATATCAAAAATAAACACATAAGTTACAAAATTTCTGTTTTTGGGCAAAAAAAGAGCACCGATAGATTCACATTTGAAAATGTGCTGAGTGGCTCGGTGCCAACCCTCAGAAGAAAGAGGTAATTTTTTGAAAGAAGGGTTTATGGCTCACTGTTTAGGTGTATTTTCAACAATAATTTGGATTAATTTGTCTGGCTCTATATCCCAGTCTCTACACCAATCAACAAAAACTTTATTTTTTGAGAAATCAACATTCTTGACAAGATCTTCGTAAAGTAAGTAATGTACGCAAGCTCCCACATCTTCACCATGTTTATACAAATCTTTCAATTGGACAAGAGGCCCCTGAGTTGTTTTTGCATACTTTATGATCACTTGAGCTCTTGCCTTAGGGCAAAAATCTGAAATATCAATCACTTTTAATGCAACTATTGATTTTTTTTCGGGATCTTGGCTATCAATTATGCCTAATTTACTACCTTTAAATTCAGACAGAACTTTAACATGTGCCATCTTCTTCTCGCCTCCTTTATTTACAACAAGACTAAAAGCCAATAGTTACTTTTCTCTTCCCAAAAATATTTATTTTTAAAAGTCTTCTTAATGAAGACTTATAATAAAATATGTTAAAGAACTTTCATTCAAATCAAGAACTAATTCTACCAAACAAATCAACAAATGTCAATAGTTTTTCTTGGAGAAACAAAAAACAACTTAAAAAGTTGTTTTTGAATTAAGTCAGGGTTCCGCTCAGCGGAACTTACCCACGCTCAGCGTGGGGTCTAATATGTAATGATGTTAGAAATTATTTCTTTATATGGTGATTAAATCACTTCAACTCCGGGGGTTGAAGTGCTATTTAGGAGTTCCTGTTTTTTAAATAAAAAATTATTCTGGAATTTTTAGAGTTGACAATAATTGTTGGTATTGATCAGCTTTTTTCTCATAATTTTCTTTTTCTTGAAAACTAAAAATTAAAATATATCTTCCAGTAGCAACTAAAGCGGAATAACATGGATCACCTTTCGTTTTAATTACATTCCAAATATATTTTACACCATTAGAACTAATTTTCTCTTCACATTCAATGGTTAGGGGATCATCTTGTTGACACTTGATCTTTTCATACTGTATATCTATTGGCATATTGTCATAATCCAAAAGAGTATGATCAAGATGAGATAAATCTGGTAAATTTAGCGAAAAACTAGTATATGTTTTGCCGTCTTTCATAATATCGCCTCTATCGTCTGGTTTTAGAGTTTGCCAATCATAAGGATACTGAAATTCAATCCCTATATGTTCATTTCGATAAGTTTTCCAATCAGTAACAGGAGTTTCATCTTCTTCTGCATCTTCAGTGGTTGTGGCTTCTTCCTCTCTAAAACCCTCTCGCAATTTGTCTAGTTGTACCTGTTGTGAATTAATAGTTTCTTTTTGAGTTTCTAGGGTTTCATTCATATAATACCAAGTGATACCACCTACTATTGTGGCAGTTAGAAGAACAAGACCTAAGGTGATTGAAAATCTTTTCCAATTGAATAATTCTTTTTCCATTGATTGATCCCTTCTTTAATTATCCTCTATATTATATCACAATATTGAAATAGCTCATTTGCATATATTAGATTGAATAGGTTCATAACTTTATTCTTGTTTATTATACCTTTTAAATAAAGTCAGGGTTCCGCTCAGCGGAACTTACCCACGCTAAGCTGGGGTGACCGAGCGGGCTTGAACCGCCAACCACCAGATCCACAATCTGGTGCTCTGCCAATTGAGCTACGGTCACCATAAAATCAAAATTTATTTTTTATTTAAGCTTAATTGTTGGTTCTACAATATTCTGAACCTCCTGACAGCCATGTGGCCGGCCTGAACCATCATCATATCCAGTCCCACAACTAGAAACAAATAAGAGGTAATTTTCAGATATTAAAGAAGGATATCTATCTCTTCCAGCAAAACAGATATCAAAATCTTCTTTAAAATCCTCTAAATCAGCATAGCCAATTTTATTAGGGATAATTGTAACAATCCATTCCCCCTTATCCTGACTTTCTTGTAAATAGTTAAATTTATATTCCAATCCTTTATCATCTTCAGAAAAATGGTTTAAAATTTCTTTGAAATAATGTTCATCTTTATCTCTTCCACATTCTTCGGCTAAATTCTGCAATTGAGAAGTATTAAAACGATCAAGAACCTTAAACTCATTTTTTGTTACAGAAAATATCTGATTATTTTCTCCATAGGTTAAGGGATCTATTTCTGATATTACTTCTTTTTTAGCTATTTCTAAATATTGCCAAGCTACAACACCTCCAACTAAGATAATAAAAAGAACAATGATTATTATTGTTATTAGAGTAGATATCCCTTTGTTAAAAGATTTAATCATAATTATCTTTCTATTATTTCAATAAAAAAGATAATATAAAATTTTTTATTTTTAAATTGTAACTTTTAATTTTTATTTTAATTTTTGAATTTGTAAAATGGTGCCCTCGGTGCGACTCGAACGCACAACCTATGGCTTAGAACACCATTACTCTATCCAATTGAGCTACGAGGGCACGTCCAAACAAACTTTTAGCTTTCATAATTTCCCACGGAAAATTATTCTCGCTTTCAGTTTGTTTCTCCTCTTCCGTGAAAATACTTTAGTATTTTCACGGTATAAAAATATTAGATTTTTTTACCTCTTTGCTTTGACGAGAGCGGGCGACGGGAATTGAACCCGTGTCCTGGGCTTGGAAGGCCCATGTTGAACCACTCAACTACACCCGCACGTCCAAGTCTATTCCACTATGCACCCTGCTTCAGCAGGCTGCACCGTTACATAGACTTCTCCTTTTCCGCAAAAATATCAGAGGTATTTTTGCGGTGTAAAACTTTGTTTCCATCTCCGGCAATGCTTCCGTAAAAATTCTGAAGAATTTTTACGGTTATTCACTCGAAAAAATGCTTTGGCATTTTTTCGAAGAGGAGGAGTGAACGGAAAGTGAGAGTTCCGACGTTCCGTCGGAGCGAAAGCTTGAAGTTTATTCGGACGAGTCGGGGCACCCAGACTCGAACTGGGAACCCCTGGCTCCCAAAGCCAGTGCGCTAGCCAATTGCGCCATGCCCCGACGATAATCAATATACCTCTAAATTAAAGTATATCCAATCCTTCACCTCTCGTCAATTAAACAACAACAAACAGGACCCTCATATACTGGGTCCTGTATTGTCCTTGATCTATCAACAATTTTATCTTACAGAGCTTTTTAGTGCTTTACCTGCTCTAAATCGAGGTACTTTCATAGCAGGAATTTGAATTGAAGCACCAGTCTGAGGATTTCGTCCTGTTCGAGCTGCTCTTTGACTTACATCAAATGTCCCAAACCCAGTAATTGTTACTTTGTTCCCAGAAGCTAGAGATTTTTCTACTGCTTTAGCCATAGCATTAATCCAATC
>JABAOC010000554.1_pt2 | contig 17711 bp, 20 predicted proteins | sample 7062161 | NCBI WGS metagenome assembly JABAOC01 (sample SAMN14538625, study PRJNA623070) | marine sediment metagenome | biome: marine biome [ENVO:00000428]; feature: marine pelagic biome [ENVO:01000023]; material: deep marine sediment [ENVO:00002113] | place: India: Gulf of Khambhat ... | reverse complement strand
GAAGCTGAGAGCCATCCCTGCGAGGACACCGTTGACCCTGCGCCTCGGCCCTCCCCATGCACTCATGATGAGACCGCCAGTGACTCCTCCGACACCGAAGGCGGACTGCACAGTCCCAAGGAGGACGGTGTTGTCTCCCGTCCTAGCTAGAATCATCGGGGCGAGCAGTGTGAAGCTAAGGCTTAGAGCCAAGTTGACCGCGAGGAATATGAGCAGGAGGCCAAGGAGGCTGGGGCGCTCATAGATATATTTAAAGCCGTAGACAGAGTCACTCCAGAGGCTGTGTCTTTCCTGTCCCTCCCCGGAGGAGGCTGGTTGTGGGATGTGGACCAGCAGCAACGCGCCTATGGCTACGACGAAGGTGACCACGTCGAAGGCCATGATACCGGCGATGCCGACCGTGCCTATCAAGATCCCGGCCAGTATGGGGGCCACGATGTTGGAAGCCGAACCGGCAAGGCCGATCATCCCGTTGGCCCTGCCATACTGCTCCTTCTGTATCATCATCGTGACGGCAGCGGAGTAGGCGGGGAACTGGAACGCTTGGAAAGCCCCTGTGAAGGCGCCGGTGACGTAGAGGTGCCATATCTCGAGCCGTCCGCTCGCTTGGAGGAGTAGGACAACCGCCGTTGCGAGGCCCGCCGCCAAGTCGCTGAGCATCATCACCATCTTGCGGTTGGATCTGTCGACGATGGCTCCGGCGAACGGACTCATGATCACCGTCGGGGCGAAGGAGAAAAACCCGACGAGCGCCAGCGCAGTCGCCTCTCCGGTGACTTGCCAAGCCCAGATAGTTAGTGCGAACCTAGTCATGCCAGTCCCGAGGAGGGAGACCAGCTGCCCCACCCAGACAACGGTGAAGCCCCGCATCCCCGATAGGAACCTTCTTTGAGCGACTGAAGATAATATGGTCTGTTGATCCTCGCCCATCTCAATAGCCTCTTCGACCGGGTTTTTCTTAGCCGACAAATCGATTGTCTCAGATACGCGAAGACGCTCCAATAAAGTCTTCTCAAGATCGATGCGGAGAAGATAGTATCTGTCATGGCAGGTTAAGATCAGCCTAATTCAGTACATGCTTGATCCGTTCGAAGACGCCCGCCCACATCTTCCAAGTGAGCCTCCCCGTCTGGGTGTTCTGTCTGCTTGGGTGGTAGGAGGTCAAAAGGATACGCTTGTCTCCCTGATCGTTGAATCCTCCATGTCTGAATCGTGGCTCACAGTTGCCTCTTTTTGAGAATATATATCTCATGTATGCGTCGAAGGCTACCCTCCCCAGGGTCAAGACTATCTCGACTTTATCAAGGAGGCGTACCTCTTCCCTCAAATACTCTGAGCAGTTCCTTATCTCCTCCGCGAGGGGTCTGTTCTTGGGCGGGACGCAGCGGACAACAGCTGTGATATAAACGGACTTCAACTCGAGCCCGTCGTCCTTGCTGATGCTCTCCGGTTGGTTGGAGAGGCCAACATCGTGGAGGGCCCTGACCAACCAGTCTCCCGAACTGTCGCCGGTGAACATCCTCCCCGTCCTGTTGCCACCGTGCGCGGCGGGAGCGAGGCCGATGATGAGTAGCCTCGCCTCAGGGTCGCCGAAGCCTGGGAGGGGGCGACCCCAGTAGTCCCAGTCCCTGTATCTCCTAACCTTTTCCCTGGAAACCTTCGATGCGTACTCCACAAGCCTCCGACACTTTCGGCAGGAGACGATCTTATTCCCTAGGGCTTCCAGTATGGTTCTTCTTGAACAGGCGAATCTGATCAAGGCATAGGAAGTTGATCCATAACGGTGTTAAATAAAATGGGTAAGCGCGAGGTTCACTACCAGCGACTGGTTTCACTCAACGCGGAGGCACACAGTGAGCTCCATCGATAAAGATTTACAGTCGTGTGGCACAGTCCCTTTGGGCCGGGGTAGCCAAGCGGATTAAGGCGCCAGTCTTGAAAACTGGTGCTCCTCGGAGCGCATGGGTTCGAATCCCATCCCCGGCGCCAAATTCTTCAGTACAAGCACAACTGAAATTTTAAATTAATAAAAACGCTCACATTTGAGGATTAAACCATGTCCATTTTTGTCTTGGTGATCTGGGCCTTCGGAGTGACAATTGTATCGGCGATTTCATGGTTCCTCTTCTTAAGGAAACTGATAAAGAGAAGAAGGAACAGGTGAAGGTGAATCAAATCATGAAAAAAACGACCATAGCCCTTTGCGTCGCCTGTCTGGTCTCTGGCCTCGTATTTGGAGTCGCTCTCTGTCAACCCGAGATAAACAGACAACGAGCTGAACTTTCCTTGGTAAGAGCACAGATAGGCGAACTTCAAAACCAAGTAGACGAGCTTGGATCGACACGCCTAGACTTGATGGGTCAAATCGAAATTCTCCAAGGAGATCTAGAATCTACCAATTCAGAACTGCAAGAGGCGAGCCTTAAACTCGAGATTCTAGAGAACGGGCTAGAATATTTGAGCGCTTACACAGAGAGGGACGTAGAGTTTTTATCGCTGCTCTCAGAAAGACTAGAGAACTACCATTTCACGGATCTTACGCTTCTTGCTGAGATTAGAGAAGCAAGTCACGACATTGATCCTTCAACAGCGTCCACGATAAACGCGATCATAGACGACATAGAAACGCTCCTAGACTGGTCAACAAGAATGCCACCAGAAACTGCAACGTACGAGGAAAGATATATGTGGTTAATGCAGGGGTACCAAACAATAGGCCGATACCTGATCGACTATCGAGAGTTTATAAATTCGTTCTTGGAGCAAATCAAAACACATCTTGAGGCAGTTAGAGGATTGTCCTTAGCAGATTGACAACGCGCTTGGGCTCCTTTAGCGCGCGTTACTTTACTCAGAAGTTCGCTTAACAATCGATTTACTCGCGCGGATCGAGTTAACTTTTCCGGAAAATAATGGAAGGGACGCAACTTAGAATACTCTATTTGAGTAACCCGAACGTACTATCTAGGACTTCAGGCAGAATTTCGAGCGCACGGTAAAAGATACTGTCCGGATCATTGATATTCTTGGGGTCGAACGCATCGGAGTCTGTCTGCGGTGTCTCAATCACTTCCTCCATAATGAGCTCGCTATTTGATCCCAATCAGTTTTCACCTCCATTTCACCGAACTTGCGCTAAATGTGCGAAATAAACACTGTTCAAGCAGTATGGTGGAAGTACAACACCGATTATGGGAAGTTAGGATCAAGTATGGAGGCACATGAATGAAAATTAACCCTTTTTCCAACTCCTAAAAGAGGAACCGTCACTTCCTCACGAGCCTTACCGCATTGGAAGAATGCATTCAAAATGGGTACGATATGTGCAAGCGCGTCGCTCTTACGCGATTACGACGCAGGCAGACCAAATAACCAGAGAAAAGACAACCCCGCCGCGATGCCTTTACACCTTGCACATATCGAATACCCACAATAGACCCGAATATCTCAGTAATTATAAGAAAAATTCGCATAAAAAATGCTGGGACGATAACATCAATATTGAGAAAACAATATCGATTTTCAACCAAGCCCACAACATTCCTACAATGCACGGCTATCTGCATGCGCACTCATGAGATGTGACCACATGCACCAGATCGTGCACTCATGCAATTACTGATGCGTGTGCATTTTCACGAATTAATAACACCGTGCCAAGTAGATCATCCGGACCACAGAAAACTCGAAAGACAGCCCCAGAGAGACCTCGCCATCAACAACAATCTCCAAATCATCAGCACGTTAAAAACACGCCAAACGACGATAGCAACCCGAAAAACGCCCCACCTAGGTCCGAATCAACACAATAACGCATTCCCAAATAACCAAGAAAAACGCAGAAACCCAGAACAGTGAACTACAAGACCACCTTAACCACTGAGTTCACACGGAAACTAAAAAAACCTGAAACCTTTATGACCACCCACCGAAACGAAAAATCACCTCATCAACCGTGGTTCCGAACCCCAAACGCGGGGGGCAGAAAAATTAGGCAATATCTGGGCCAGAATTCCTTTTCAATATATCCAATTTCTGTCTCTCCAGGATCGGCCTCATCTCGTCGTACAGATACTCAAGGTACCAGTCGACTGGAAGCTCAAGCCTCCTCCTCATCTCCATAGAAACCGGCACTATCTTCTCCCAGTACATGACGATGTGCCTAGACATTAGATCCCCAACAAGCCCGATGTCGATCAGCCCCCTGTGGACGAGGACTCCGATCCCCTCAAAGAATGCACTCACAGCACCGAAGGAGTGCCAAGCCTCAGGGTTCGCCCTCCAGCCGTATTTGCCCATGAAGTCGTCGTAATCCTCCCACCTCCACGTGAGGATGTTAGTGAACTTGTCGAAGAACTCCGCATCGTGGAAGCTCCTGTATATCTGCATGAAGAACTGGGCCTGCCTCGTCTCGAGGGTTGTCTCGTCGTTTTTTATCGAACTCCTGTTGGACAAGATGGAGTCCACGACCCCTATGAACAGGGTCACGACACCAACCACGACCCCCACCGCAACCGAGATGGTCTGCAGGTCGACCATATATCACACCCCCTCCATTAATCAGATTGATTAAGGATAAAATTATGGTAGCACCCATCACATGACGCAAATCAACTTGGGCTGCATAAAAAATGGAACCCATAACTTGAATTCGAATCGTAAAGTCAAAAGTATCCAAATCCCATTCTAAAGGTTTATACCATCTAAATTCGCGTGACCCGTGTCTTTAGGATAGCATGGAACGAGCGAGCACGAGCTCTACTTCCGGCCTCTCAAGCGGCTAGTCCACCTGGACCCTTGGAAGGTTGCTCAAGTACCGCACGACATCCAGCCCCAGCTCGCCGGCATGGGCCCTGCAGAATCGATCGTGCGCCTCGCAATACCTCCCGCCTACCTCCGGGTCCGACTTTATAAGGAGATGCATCCTCAGGGCCCCTGGGCCCAGCCTGGTGGTGAAGTCACAACCCTCAACGGGGCAGACGAACCTTTCGACGCATGAGCCGTCGTCGGATAGCTGGCAATACTTCATAAGGTTGGCTTGGATCTCCAAGGTCAAGCAACAATCCCCCTTTATCTTTAACACACAGTAGAGATTTAAATTTCACCATTAATTTTTATTAAAAAACACAGGTTTTCAATATAAATGAAGGTTTGTTAGGACAAATTTCGAGACAGTCACGTGAACGAGATTTTAGCACAATTTGAAAAGTCCTATCAGAAGAAAAAATTCAAAAAATGAATAACTTGCTCTCACAGTGTGTATGAAGACCAATTCTAATACTACCTCCATCAATAACGCGATATAGTTCGCGTGCTGATTGGTTATCTAGCTTTCTGTATCTCGTTGTCAATGCTTTGATCAAACAGCGTAAAAGGTTCGTACCTCACATGGCAGATATCAATTTTTATATTGCATTTCTTTGAGGAGATTAACTAGCAATCGATGTCGTTGCTAAAAGGCAATGATCGCGTTCCGGTGTCAAGCATGGAGAACCTCTGTGATCTTCTGTTTGAGATATCAAACGAGGACAGGCTCAGGATACTCCACAGGTTAAGCAGGAAGAGGACGAACGTCACAAACCTCTCAAGGGAACTGGGCCTAACAACCCAAGAGTCCAGCAGGCACCTCTCAAGGCTCATCGAAATAAGGCTTGTAGAGAAGAACGCCGACGGTCTCCACGGCCTCACACAATACGGCGAGTTGGTTCTAAGACAGCTCCCAGGGTTGGAGTTCACATCTAGGCACAGAGACTACTTTGAGGTGCACACTCTAACCAATCTTCCCACAGAATTTGTGCTAAGGATAAACGAGCTTTCGGACAGCACATACATCGACGATGTGATGGTCGCCGTACACAGCGTGGAGGAGACGATAATGAATGCCGAGGAGTATATACTGAATATCAACGTCCCGTACATCGCGAGCACCTTCCCCTTGATCCGGGAAGCCTACGAGCGAGGAGTTACGGGGAGGTTCCTGCGCACCCGGGAACTGGCCGTGCCTCCGAGTATGAGGGAAGAGATGGATCGCGTATTCGACGACGAATTGACAAGAAAGATAAGGATGTCAGACCTTCAGGAAGACAAGCTAGTAGAACAGATCGACCTGATCCTATATATGTCGGAGAAGAGCGTGGGCATACTGGCCTTCCCCCTTCGGGACGGGCGATTCGACTTCCTGGGTTTCAGCTCAAAGAACGTAGAAGCACGAAAGTGGTGTAGCGACCTGTTTAACTATTTCTGGGAGAAGGCTGAACCAGAAAAAAATATCTCATGACTATCATGTTTTTTATTTGTCACTCAAGATAGAGAATGAGACATCTTTACGATCCAGAACATAATAATCATCGAGAGAGTCTGATGACCCTACGGATAAAAGGTAAGGTGACATGCGGTACGGGGAGGGCAGCCAAATTCCTGAGTATTGATTGGGTGTTGATCCAGATCAAAGAGAAATTAGGTTTTTTCCCCTATAAGGGGACTCTCAATTTGATACTAAATGGGAGAACCAGCGAAAATTATAGAATCTACATCCTGATGCATCCAGGGATCCTTGTTGAACCTCTAGTTGAGGGTTACTCATCTGGGATGTTTTTCGGCGTCAGAATTGACGGCTGCATCGATGGCGCTATCGTCATCCCTCAGGTGCTCGGATACCCCCGAGACCTAGTTGAGATCATCGCCCCCGTCAACCTCAGAGACAGGCTAGGCCTGAAGGATGGCGATGAGGTCACGATAGAAATCTTGGATAGATAGGAACTTGTATCTTTCGACATTCATTATTTAATCTCAGCTCATGTAAATATTCCTCTGATGTAACCCGTGAAGCCTTGGTTTTTTGCAATCGCGACAAGTATAAGACCCATAACTATCATCTCGAAGAAGGCCTTGACGATGATTTGGACAGTGAATGGGATGAGGAAGAGTGGGTCCATCGGAAAGAAAACTGGTAGAATCTTAATGAAAACAAATGCCGTGAATAACCCCTCAGGAATATAAGATATCGCCGTTGCAAAGACTTTGGAAAGTTTCTGCCCCTGAAAAAGGTTCATACGCCCTAGTATGAAGCCGGCTGTAACTCCTGTCATGGCCTTCCCTATAGGCAATCCTATGCCTGTAATGATGTTTGCCTTGGAGAATCCAAACTCGAAGGCGGCCACAGAGCCCCCAATTAGCCCTGTCAATCCACCTAAGAGGGGCCCTCCAAAGAGAGCCGCGATGAACGTGGATAGATGTGATAGATCTAGTGCCAACGAAACGGAAATCGGGCCAAGGGGAACAGATGGCAATATCGGCGCCATCCTGATGGACACAAATGAGAGGACATTCCCTAAGGCTGCCATCACTGCTACGAAGGTCAGGCTCTTGGAACCGAAATCGGTATTCATGGAATCTCAAATACGTACAATATCTACCAATAATAAAGTTGCTACTTAAAAATTAGTAAATTGAGGACGATCTTTTGTTTTATACGCTAACGATTTCACGCAATGGACGACTTGGGTATTCCATCATCCGAACGTCTCGTTTTGATGAGTCTTTTATTTTGATGGTGGGATCTATCAAGAATGGTGCAGCCTTTTGGTCGAGAAGCGTTGCTGGGACATCATCGTGAAAGCCCTACTTGAAGAGAAGGTCAAGTTCGTCTTCGGGCTTCCAGGCAACCCGAAAGCCCTCTATGATTCTTTGTACGACGCCTCAAGCATCGAAGCAGTTCTTGTCAGGCACGAGACATCGGGCGTCTTCATGGCGATGGCGTACTCGAAACTTACCCGCCAACCTGGCGTGTGCTTCGGGAGCCCGGGGCCCGGCGTCGCCAACCTCGTCCCAGGAGTCCTAGAGGCAAGATCTGGTTGTTCACCCCTAATTGTGCTGGGCTCATCTGCCAGCACGTCCATAGAGGGCAAGGGTGCATTTCAGGAGGCACCACAGTTTGAGATCCTCAGGCCAATATCGAAGTGGGCCTTCAGAATAAAGTCGGCAGACAGGGCGAACTGGGCCCTGAGGAGAGCCTTTAGCATCGCCTCCAATGGTAAGCCCGGCCCGGTCTACCTAGACATACCATTCGACGTCGGCATCTCTAAGACAACAGACGCCCAGTACGTTCCTTCGGATCGTCCGATCAGGGTTCGGCCCGATCTCAAGAGGGTTAAGAAAGCCGCAGACCTCGCTCTTGCCTCCGAAAGGCCCCTAATTGTAGCAGGCGGTGGAGCCGCTGCCTCGATGGCCTCTAGCGAGCTCATATCCTTTTCAGGGCTACTCGGCATCCCAGTTATGACTACCCCCTGTGGTAGAGGGATCATCCCCGAGAGCCACCCTCTTGCACTGGGCCTCGTGGGCCTGTACAGGACCTGTGTCGGTAGGAGGGTGTACGAGGAAGCCGACCTGATAATTTCCCTTGGATCCTCGAACGAGGAGTTTCAGACCGCAGCGTGGAGCTACTGGCCCGAGGGGGCGAGGTTCATACAGGTTGACATCGACCCCTTCGAGGTGGGAAGGAATTGGATTCCAGACGTTGCGGTGGTCGGCGATGTTAAGCTATTCCTGCAGGACCTACACTCCATTGTCCTAGATAGGTCGAGAAGAATGCCGCTTGAGGAGATGCCAAGGGTCAGGGAGATTGTAGAATCGAAGCAGGTCTTTGAGCAGGAGGTGAATGCCGATTGCATGGACGCGTCGGCTCCCCTGAAGTCCAAGAGGGTCGTCCACGAGGCGAACAAGGTCTTCGGTAGCGGAACTGTGCTCGTCAACGAGAACGGGTCCCAGGATCTCTGGTCCTATTATTTCCCTTACTACAAGGTCCTAGACGTTGATGGCTGCGTCTCGCCGGCAGAGCAGACTTGTATGGGCTTCGGCGTCGCAGGAGCCATCGGGGCGAAGCTTGCATTGCCGAATAGGAAGGTTCTGTGTACAACTGGTGACGGTGCCTTCCAGATGTTTATGAAGGAGCTGCCGACTGCAGTCCAGTACGACGCGCCCGTCACATGGATCGTCCTCAACAATTACAGCCTCGGCTGGATCAAACTACACGAGAAGGCATTGGGAGAAAGGTACATCGCGGTCGACTTCGAGGCTCAGCCCGACTTCGCAGCGGTCGCAAAGGCGTGTGGTTGCTACGGTGAACGAATAGAGGATGCCGATGATATACACCCTGCTCTAGAGAGGGGACTTAAACAGAATCAGTCCGGCGTCCCTTCCGTCCTAGACTTCGTCGTAGACCCCTGGGACTTCCCCGAAGGGTTCAAGGAGTTCCACCCAGACATCTGGGGAAGTTGAGATCCAAGAGTCTGTACGACTTCAATGATTCTCTCGTGATCTGAGTTTCTTGGAAAGATTGCCTTGGCTCACAGAGGCTCTTTTAACACGCCCCGGTTGTCGTAGGTCTCAGGCTCCTTCAACTACAGGTCCCTTGGGACACCAAAGACCTTGCAAGCTGCATCCGTTTCTGTATCTCCCAATTAAACGAATATGAAGGAAAACATAGAGGGAGATTTCAATAATAGGAAACACTACATGAATATTGGGGAGGAATTTTTATTTTTTCATAGATTCATCTCGCATCCTCGAACATGGAGAGATTGATAAAGAGAACGTAGAACACGACCTTTATTGGTAGCAGTTCGATATGTATCTCCATAACATCCAAAGTTGCTATAATTTCCTAAAATATATTTTTGGTGCGGCCGCCGGGATTTGAACCCGGGTTGTCAGCTCTCCCCGACCTTAATCGTGGGGGGCTGAAGTCTTGCCAGGCTGGACTCCGCCGATTCAAGTCCACGGCCGCCTGGTCGTTCCAGCCGCAGAGTACCAGAAGACGAAGGAATTCTACGATCTAATAAGCCTTTTTGGCCGATTCACCTCCATATCGATTTTCCGTCCATATTGAGACTTCAAATCCTTTTTGAGGCTTATAGATCGCCCTTTCGTTACATTTAGATATTTTTTTTAGGATTGAGACATTTTGGGGTCAAAATTAACTAAATAGTGCAAAACCCTAAAGTGTTAAATACCATGTTGACCCAAAGGGGTAAACGATTCAAGGCCTTGGGCCTGTAGCTCAGCAAGGCAGAGCATCGGGCTTTTAAGGCTCCAGCCGGAGACACCCGGTGGTCAGGGGTTCAACTCCCCTCAGGCCCGCCATATGAAGGCCGCGAATGGAAGGATGGAGATGGAGACCCGAGTCAGAGAGTTAAAGTATCGGATGATGATCACTGACCTTCTCAAGGTCGCGAGCGAGAGTCACACATACCAAGAGCTCTCGGACATCCTTGGCCTCAGTCCCCCTATCCTCAGCAGGTATATGAGGGGGCACGTCCTCCCCAGCTACAGCAGAGCCCAAGGCCTCTACGAGAAGCTGATGGAGATCACCAACATCAAGGAGGAGCTTAAGAAGCGAATCAGCTTCGACGAGTACGGTTACTTCGACAACACGCCTTTGGTCTCAGAGATCACCTGGCTGAAGATCATGTCCAACTACGCCCTAGAGAAATTCGCGGGCCGGAGGGTGACTAAGGTCCTCACTGCGGCCGTGGATGGCATCCCTGTATCCACCCTAGTCTCTAACCTCCTTGAGGTAGACCTCATCGTCGCTAAGAACAGGAAAGAGGTGGGAATCAACGACTTCATCGAGGAGTCCTACATCCCGAAGGGGTCGGCAATCAGGCAGACTCTCTATGTTCCGCGGTCGGCTATACGGAGGAGGGACAGCGTTCTCATCATAGACGACGTTGTCCGGACCGGCGAGACGGTGAAGGCCCTCGTGGACCTCGTCGTCAACCAGAGAGCGGACGTTGCCGGCATCTACGTCCTGGTCACGGTTGGAGGCGATTGGAAAGGTTACCTCAATGACATAATCAGCAAGTATTCCTTCGAGACCCTAATAGAGCTCTGATCCAAAGACTCTGCGAAAAGACTTCTATCGTGATATGAGACTTATAGGCGTGACATAAAAAGCAGGAATAGCCAAAGGAGAAGGATGAATAGGAACTCAAAGATCTTTCCTATCCACAGGAAGTAGACTCCGAAGATCCCGATCAGCAGGTGTATCGGTTCTAGTTCCATCATTTAAAAAACATGTGAAATCTCTCTAAAAATTGTTATGCTCTACTTAGATCATATCCTTGAATAAGGCGTTGCTAGTTTATTTAAGAGTCAATCGTCGAACAACACAAATCTACAAAGTACCTATATCACATCTCCAATTAACTTGGATCATTTCGTGTACTCCAATATCTTTTTAAATTAGCTTGAATGGTTGAATGTGGACCTTAAAAAGGAGTCAACATAATGAATAAAACTCCGGCAGCTTATAGTTATAAAGACTTTTATCCGACGATTTAGGTTTAGATGAGGCGAGCTATTGCATGTTCAACCTGGTCACCCTGAGGGACACTATCCGAATCGACCCAACCAGGTTTAATAGGCCTCTCGAGGAGGCGGCCTTCGAGGAGCTCAGTGCCAAATATGAGGGGCTTGTTGACGACGAACTCGGCTACGTAATAAGCGTCATCGGCCTCGACGTGAACCCCACGGGTCGCATCATCCCAGGGGATGGCGGCACCCACCACCCCGTCACCTTCTCAATCCTGACCTTTTTTCCAGAGCTCCAGGAGATTGTGGAGGGTGAGGTCGTCGAGGTCGCAGACTTCGGCACCTTCCTCAGGATCGGGCCCGTCGACGCCCTCCTCCACGTCTCCCAGCTCATGGATGACTTTATTTCATTCGATGAGAGGCAGGGGGTGCTCCTCGGCAGGGAGAGTGGAAGGACGATTCAGAAGGGTGACGTATTCAGGGTTAGGATCGTCGCCGTCTCCTTCCCTCGAGGCAGAAGCTCTGGCAAGATCGGGGTGACCGCTAGGCAGCCCTTCCTTGGTAAACTGGATTGGATAGAGGGCGAGATACGGAAGACAGAGTTGGAGGAGGAAGAAGGATGAGCCGGGCCTGCAGGTTATGCAAGGTCATAACCGAAGAGATGGCGTGCCCGATCTGCAAGGGCACGGACCTGAGTGACGACTACTCTGGTCTCCTCATTATACTCGACCCCGAGGGATCACAGCTCGCCGAGAAGATGGAAATAGAGAAGGAGGGCCAGTACGCCCTCAGAATCAGATAGGGGTCGACCCCTTAAAGGGTGCGGGAGGGTCTCCCTTGTACTCCCAGCGACTATGAGGGCGGAACTGAAAGCACCAATTGGAATGCTCATAGAAGGAGAGCCGTCGGAGACTGTCAGTAGCCTACTAAAAATCGTGAGGGAAAAGCGACCTCCCATGTTCGCCGTCGTGGGCGATTACTCGGCCAAGAACATCCTGGGCGCAGGTCTCGAGCCAGACATCGTCGTCGTCGACCACAGGATAATGAGGGAGGACGTCGACCCTTTAACCCACGGGATGAGGCTGGAGCTGTTTACCAGGAACCGTGCAGGCACCATTGACGCCAACGCCTGGGTTGCCTTGGGGAAGGCGGTAACCCTTAAAAGTGGGACGGCTGTTATCGTTGAGGGTGAGGAGGACCTCTTGGTCCTGCCCCTNNGGTCGAAGTGTCGGAGGAGAAGAAGGGGTGGGCCGAGGCCTTCATGAATAGAATGGAGGAGCACTGAGCTGAGGACTGAGCTCACATCGACCAGGGTCAACGCCCTGATCGGCCGGAGAGAGGTGACATTCGAGATCCAACAGCCGTCTACGCCCACGAGGTCCGAGGTGAGGCGGGAGATCGCGGTCCTGCTCAAGTCCGAACTGGACAGGGTCTGGATAAGGAAGATGGAGACGAAGACCGGGACGAACCTGACGGTGGGCTTGGCCCACGTCTACGACGACTCTGCCAAGGCACTGCAGGTCGAGCCAGAGCACATCATCAGGCGCAACCAGCAGCCAGAGAGACCGGCAGAGGAGGGTTAGATTTGTCGGAGAAGAAGGTCCACAAGCTTTACGAGATAAAGGAAGGGAAGTTATTGAGGAAACGTCCCTTCTGCAACCGATGCGGCAGGGGCTATTTCATGGCAGACCACGGCGACAGGTACACCTGCGGCCACTGCGGCTTCACGATCTTCAAAACCCAGAAAAGCTGATTGAAAGGATTCTAACGCATAGTATGATTCCCATTTTGCTTCTGTCAATTAATGATATCGGAGGAGGTACCATAGAGCTTGGCCGTCGAGGGAATAGTTTTCGATCTCGACGCGACTCTCGTCAATCTCGGTGGCTTCGTCGAGTGGAGAGAGGCCCACAGGAAGGCCGTGGAAGCCTACCTCGAGTGTGGCCTTCCTGAGGAACTGATCAGCAGATGCAGCGATGGGGGGCTGTTCAACATGCTTAACCTCGTCAGGGAAGAGCTCTCGCAGACAGCACCTCTTTCATTTGTTGAGTGGATTCAGGGGAAGGTTTACGACGCCATCGAGAAGTGCGAGGAAAAAGGTGTCGCAATGTGCCACCTTATGCCCGGGTGCGTCTCCTCCCTCGAGTGGCTCAGGGATCACGGAGTTAAGATGGGGGTCGCAACCTCCAACTCCCAGCGGGTCGCTGAGAGGATACTGGAAGCCAATGGGATCTACGCATTCTTCTCGGCCGTTGTCGGTCGTCAGCCGGAGCTGAGGATGAAGCCACATCCAGACCAGATACTTAAGTGCTTCGAGGAGATGAAGGTGGATCCTAGTCGTGGTGTCGTCGTAGGCGACAGCGTCGGGGATGTCAGGGCTGCTAAGTCTGCTGGCGTCTACTCAATAGCCGTGCCATCCTTCTTCACGAAGCGCCAGTCGCTTGAGGAGGCGGGTGTCGATATGATCATCGAACACCTAGGAGAGCTTCTCCGTGTCGTCTCGGAGCTCTGCATCAAGCTGGAATAAGGCCGAAGTAGACCCCTGCATAGTACATCATCGCGAGGACGATGGCAGCGACGATCAGTCCTTTCACTGCCCGCTTCTGATCTATTGCGAAGGCACAAACACCCCCCATTATAAACCCAGCTATGTGGGCATCATGAGCAATCCCGAAGTCGTTGGCCATCCAGAAGGCTGAGAGTTCCACGATTACAAGCATGATACCAACGAGTACAGAGGGGAGAGGGAAGACGAGGGCGAAGGTTAACTTGAAGGGCATCAGGAGGAAGAGGACTGCGATGACACCGAATATCGCCCCCGATGATCCGACAAGAGGCACCCTTGAGTAAGGGTTCAAGAAACTGTGAGCGAGGCCTGCAACGACGCCAGAGATGAGGAAAACCAGCAAATACCGTAAATGACCGAGGTCCCTCTCCACTATTACGCCGGCACCGTACAGGGCGACGCTGTTGACAATGAGATGCAAGAGGCTCCCGTGAAGGAAAATGTATGTAAATAGGCTGTCGACGCGCACTCCATTCAGTATGTCGAAGGGCACCAATGAGTAGGTCTCATAGAGCCTCTCTGCATCAGCCTGGTTCATGGCTAGTAAATATATTTGGATCAGAACCGTCGAGAGCAGGAGCAGATTTGTCACGATTGGGGGAGGCTTTCTCTTCTTCTCCTCCTTGTCCCCCATTTCCAGCGGCATCATTCTTTAGGGGATAAGAGCGAACATTTCTTTAAGCCTGACGAATCGAAATTTACGCTATCCTGCAAAGTGCATGTAGCTTATTTTTTTAATTGATCGACGAGGACAGTTTGCAGAAATACATCATTGAGAAAAAGATAGTGATGTAGCAAGGAACTGTTTTAATTAAAAAATAAGGTTTAACAGGTCTGTGTTTACCCATGATTAGCATGAACCCAACGAGGTTTTTAATTATAGTATCGGTCACCAATGAAGCTTCTTTCCTCCATGAAACGTGAAAAAGGCTTTATCTGAGAGTGGTGTACCAGAGGGCGGAAACCAGCCTGGAGAGCATGATGAGAGATAGTCAAACTAGTGCAAATCGAAAAGTTATCGGGCTTGGCACTTGGTACGACAAGACGGCCGTCGAGCTAATAGAGCGGGAGAGAAGACTAGGTCGAAGCTTGGAACTCATAAGGACGGAGAGCGGTCTCGGCGCGTCTGGGTTCCCCCACATAGGGAGCCTGGGTGATGCGTTAAGGAACTACGCAGTGGCGATGGCCGTAAGGGTTCAAGGGTATAACTCAGAGCTCATCGCCTTCAGCGACGACAAGGACGGCCTTAGGAAGGTTCCGGCTGGCCTGCCTGAAGAGATGGAGAAATGGCTTGGGTTCCCGGTCTCAGACATACCGGACATCTTCGGTGACTGTCACGAGAGCTTCGGCTACCACATGTCATCCCTGCTACTGGAGGCCCTCGACATCGCTGGTGCCGAGTATACTCCGATGTCAGGGACGAAGGTCTACGAAAAAGGGGTTCTGAACGACGAGATCCTCACCATTATGGAGAACTATCAGAGGTGTGGCGAGATCATAAAGGAGGAGCTGGGCCAGGATAAATACACAGAGGCTCTCCCATACTTCCCCGTCTGCGATAGATGCGGCCGTATCTACACGACCAACTCCTACAGGTACCTCCCCGAGGAGCATAAAGTCCTTTACAGATGCCAAGGCATGGAGGTGAAGGGCAGGTGGCTTCATGGCTGCGGCCACGAAGGAGAGGCAGACGTTCTGGCCGGCGAGGGGAAGCTAACTTGGAAGGTCGAGTTCGCCGCGAGATGGAGGGCCCTCGACATTCGCTTCGAGGCCTACGGCAAGGATATAGCGGACTCGGTGAGGGTTAACGATCGGATTTGCAGGGAGATCCTCGACTATGAGCCTCCGATGCACGCCCAGTACGAGCTCTTTCTAGACAGGGGTGGCGCCAGGATTTCCAAATCCGCAGGCAACGTGTTTACGCCCCAGGTCTGGTACAGGTACGGCTCCCCTCAGTCTCTAAACCTCCTCATATTCAAGAGGTTCACGGGGGCCAAGACAGGTTCTGTGGACAGCATCCCGCCCCACATGGACGAATTGGATGAAATAGAGGACGTCTACTTCGGCAATAAGCGGGTTGAGAGCGAGATGGAGCGGGCCAAGCTCACCGGCTTGTACGAGTACTGCTGGATGTTGAAATCCCCGAAGGAGCCCAGCGCCCACATACCATACAACCTGATGATTAACCTAGCGAAGGTCGCCCCGAAGGGATCCGAGGCCGAGTTCATCACAGGCAAGCTCGAAAACTACGGTTACCTCAAAGAAGGGGTGAAAGGTCTGGACCACAGGATCACATACGCACTGAACTGGGTCGAGGATTACGGGAAAGCCAGGGTAGAGAAGGTGGAGCTAACCAACGAGCAGGCGATGGCGATAAGAGACCTCTTGACTGCTTTGGATGATGCCAGCGACGAGGACGGATACCAAGGTGCGGTCTTCGACGTTTCCAGGGCAAGGGGTATCCGACCCAGGAATCTATTCAGACTCTTATACCGCATCCTTCTGGGACGCGACCAGGGACCAAGGTTCGGCCCATATGTCTCCTCCGTGGGCAAGGAGAACATCATAAGGGAACTGCAGGAATCAGTTAAAAATATATAAATAAAAAAGGATCAGGCGTAGGGCCTACCGTCCCGCCCCTACGACGCCTTTTCGATGTCCTTAGAGACTTGGATTGCAAGATTATGAATTTTTTGACACGATAAACACGATTTGCTGAACTAATATTTAGGCGGGCTCTAAACTCAAGATCCTCATCACGATTCAGAGGGGCAAAGTGGTCATCGCCCGCCAGGTGATAATCATCAACGGCTCTGAAAAGCATTATGGAGGCTATGTGCGGTCGCTGCTTGTCTCGTGGGTCAATTCAATAACCTGTTGGATCTTCCTTTCCAGACATGTAGAAGAGGGTGGCGGAGCCGTATGTGAATCCTTGAAGTACGATCCCTAGCCAGAAGGGGCTTTTAAAGCCCGGTAACTGTGATAGGATGAAAAGGGCGGCGCATTGTAATACTATAGCTACGAATATTCTAGTCAACCATGTATCCAGCGAGTAGCACTCCATATTTAGATTCGATGTCTTGGGGAGAGCTTGAACGGAAGTTACATAGCCTGCAGAAAGAGCATCAAAACGTGGAGGGGAGACTTTTCTATATAGGTCCCCTCTTTCACCCCTCTTCAACACCCTGTGAAAGGCTAAAAACACAAAGAACAGCAGCATGAAAAGGACGGTGAGGCTCATCAACCCTAGAACCCACCATGGATGGGACCAAAGCCCTATATCTGAGCACCCCAGGATATTGAAGTAGAATCCTGAAGGTGTAAAATGAATAAAAGATATTTATGGAGGAAAATGATATTCTATATTTAGTTATAAAATAACTAGAATAATGGTAGAAATTTATCGATAGTAAGAGGGATGTGTTTTTTACATCTATATTTTAAGATAGGTTGTCATTTATCGAAGTGCCAGTTACTCACGCGTACTCCCATGGCTAGATTTATCCAGAATGAAGAGCTTGTGATATTGATGGAGACCATCTGCGCGGTGTACTCGGGTGAGAGGGTCGTCGTGCCCGCTCAAAACGAGGCTAACAGCCTCTACCAGGACGGTTATGGTTCCCTACTCACCGACGGCCATCTCCTAACCCTTGAGCCCTTCGAGGCACTCTACCTCGTTGAGTCGGGTAGGATAGCGGTCATCGACGAGGAGAGTCGAGAGAAGCTGGTCTTCCAGGAGCTTCTATGGAGACTCTCAACCAGGGGCCCCACCCTCTGGACTCGGTACGCAGTTTACAGGGACCTCAGGACGAGAGGGTTCGTAGCTAGGGACGGT
>JABAOC010001407.1_pt1 | contig 17713 bp, 16 predicted proteins | sample 7062161 | NCBI WGS metagenome assembly JABAOC01 (sample SAMN14538625, study PRJNA623070) | marine sediment metagenome | biome: marine biome [ENVO:00000428]; feature: marine pelagic biome [ENVO:01000023]; material: deep marine sediment [ENVO:00002113] | place: India: Gulf of Khambhat ... | reverse complement strand
TCCTTTGCCTCAATTGCAGGTCCTGTGGCAACAATTGCGCTTGCTCCACAGATTCCAGTCCCTACCCCTATCAACGTACCCAGCCCCTCGGCCAAACGAAGCTTTCTTGTGATGAGAAGAGTCAAAATGATACCGGTTGCAATCGCCACTACCACGATACCGGTACTGAGAACCCCTATCTTAAGAACGGCAAATATGCTCAGCCTGATACCCATCAGTATGATACCAAGCCTAAGAAGTTTCTTTAAACCAAAATCAACCCCAGACTGACACAGTTTGGGAACACCTGTTGTGTTCTTGGCTATTATCCCAAGGAGAATAGCCATCATGATGGCACTCACGGGACTCTTTGAGAGTCCCAGAAGGGTGGCTATCCACCGCGTCAATTGTATCCCGACTATGGTAACGACAACCGCAAGTGCAAGCCCGGGAATAATTTCTAAGACATGGTAAGTCCCAAAAAGGACGCCCAGGATCCTTTTCTTACCCAATTCTTCTCCTCCTTATGCCTAGGACAAACCTACTTCATTGTGCCTCCTCTTATCGACTGTCTCAAAGCATCTGGGCGGAAATTACCTGAAGCGGCAAATTGCCCTGCTTAACATTATTTTCCATACATTGTTACGGTTTTTTGACTAGCGCATATAAGCGCTTTACATGAGTTGGTTCCCGTTTTCAACTTCTCAGATAATACCATCAACCTCATCTTCCTTGATCTTCCCTTCCTCATCGGCGAAACCCTTGCGGAGCAGATCTTGAGTATCAATAACATTCTTTATCCGTGAGGACAACGTAGCAGAGGTAAGATTCCATGTAAAGTCTTACTATTCTCGCTTCTCTCCTTACCTCCCATTTAACTATCTTCCAATGAATCCTAACCCGGAACGTGCGCCACCGCTAAGGATGTTGGTATAATATTTCCAACTGCCGGGGATTTCCCGGGAATGATCGCTCTGAAAGCGGTTTGTCTCGTGACATTCCAATGAGATGAACGGGAGACCAGTGGAACTCATCTTTGGGAGGAATGCTTCGGTGATCGGCCTTTCGACGGCATGGTTAACTGAGAGGGAAGGCATAAGAGGGCGAGATGTCATTGGGGAGTTCGTGGAGCTGGGATTTAAAGGAGTGGAACTGGAGTATCGGGTTACGGAAAGGCTGTACCGGGAAATGCGGCCCCTCATCCTTAAGGAAAAGATCAACGTGATGAGCATTCATAACTTTTTCCCCCTCCCCGATGAGATTCCCCTGTCCGGGGCCAGTGGCGACCGCTTCCTTCTTTCCTCTCCGGAGAAGGGGGAAAGAGAGTTGGCCATCCGGATGACTATTCGTACCATCGAATGTGCGCAGGATCTGGGCGCGGCAGCGGTGGTGTTGCATCTAGGCAAAGTTGACATGGAACCAGAAAATGAGCGGTTGCACGACCTGTTCGACAATCACGGGCTGGGCAGCCCCGAGGGACGTCATTTCCTCGAATGTAAGCTGAAGGAGCGAAGGGAGAAGAGGGGTCCTCACTTGGAAAGCGTTTTCTCCAGTCTTGATCGACTAAACCGTGAGGCGGAAAAGCGCGGTATTCTCTTGGGGGTTGAAAATCGATACCACTATCATCAAATTCCCGACTTTAACGAAATAGGGCTTATTCTGAAGCGCTTTTCCGGAAGCTCCATTCGTTATTGGCACGATATTGGCCATGCTCACACGCTGGAATGTTTCGGCTTGCTTGAACCGGAATCGCTCCTTCGATCATATGGACCCCTTTCCGTTGGCATCCACATCCACGATGCCATCGGTCACGACGATCACTGGGCTCCGGGTAGTGGGGAAATTGATTTCGTGAGGCTCACTGATGGATTGAAGTGCACCCCGATCAAGATCCTGGAGGTGCACAAAAAATCTGATCGACGCCAATTGATGAGGAGCAGGGATATGCTCAAAAGCATGGGCATCATTTGAACCATCTTCCCCATGACATTCGGTCCCACGCGTTATCTTTTTTGCCCATCCAAGGCAGCCATGAGTTTTGCAAGTTCTCCCTCCACCATGTTATAGGCGTGTTTGTCTTCGGGGAAACGGCTTCCCCTCACATCTTCGACATATGCCTCGAGGGCCTTGATAGTGTCATCAGCCAAGTTCGCATATTTCTTGACGAATTTTGGTGTGAAGGCCTGGAACAGGCCCAAGATATCGCTGACAATCATGACCTGGCCATCCGCATCGACCCCGGCCCCAATGGAGTAAACGGGAATCGCCAGTTCGTCCCGAATGAGCTTGCAGACTTCCGGGGGAACGGCCTCTACCAGGAGGGAAAAGGCACCTGCCTCCTGGATGGCTTTGGCGTCCTTGATCAGTTCCAGGGCTGTTTCGGCCGTGCGTCCCTGGGCCTTGAATCCCCCCAGTTGGCCCGTACTCTGAGGCGTCAGCCCGATGTGCCCCATGACGAGCATTCCACCATCGGATATAGCTCTTATCTGGGGACAAACCCTCAGGCCACCTTCGAGTTTAATCGCATCCATTGAGGCTTCTTTGAAGAACCGGCCGGCATTTCTCACCGCATCTTCAATGCTCACCTGGTAGGAGAGGAAGGGCATGTCTCCGATTACAAAGGTATTGGGGGCACCCCGACGTACTGCCTCGGAGTGATAGATACACTGATCCATGGTTACCGGTACCGTTCCCTCATAGCCGTAGATACACATGCCCAGGGAATCGCCAACCAAGAGCATATCCATGCCCGCTTTTTCCGCGAACTGGGCCGTCCAATAATCATAAGCGGTAATCCACACGGCCTTCTGACCTGATTCCTTCATCTTTTGAAGATCAAATCTCGTAAGCTTCTTTCCCATTGGTCCTTCCCCTTCCCGAATCTCCCACCACTTTCTCAGGCTATATGCTTGTTTGTATTTTTTCCACAGCTCTTAAGAAGATTAGGTGAGACTAACAAGCGGTCTTTTTTTTGTCAAGGCATCAGGTCGCCATACAGCTGATGGATGGCTTGCACGATATTGGAAAACGTGCCTCCGCATCCGGTACATGGAATATCTATCACCCGTACCCTTTAGGTTTGAAACCAATGCTATCGAAGGGATTAACAACGCTGGTCGTAATATTCCGTAAATGGGAACTGATCCGCTTAAGCCAGCGAAAATACAAGCCCAGAGAGACGGCATCGCCACAACGGATGTCTTTATCCTCTTCTTTTACCAACCCGAAAAGACAATTATCACAAGTCCGACTCACCCACTCGTATTCTTTCAAGAGCTCCTGTCCCCCTTTTACATCCGCCGCTTCAAAAGATTCTTTGGAACGGACGAAACTATCCTCTACCGCGGCTTCCACGCGTTGAAGATCTGATTCAAATTTCCCTCCGTGCAATTTCCCCGGGTGTTTCATGGCCAGTTCTACAATGTTCTTCGTGTAATCGCCGATCCTTTCGATATCAATGATGATGCTCACCAAAACCAGGCCTGAGGGAAGCTTCTCCACTCCGCTTACCGCCAGATCATTGAACACGTCCCGTCGCACTTCACGCAGATACCGGTTGACTTCGGCATCTCGATCGTAAATATCGATATCAACCTGATTGCTCTCGGTGTAACGGAGCGACGTCTTGGCCTTGAGAAACATATCTTGGGTAAGATCCAACATCAAGAAAGAACGCTGGTAAGCTCGATCCATCAGCGTATCTTTCCGGAAAACGGACAATAGTTTTCTGTACATCGTTTTGCTCCTTCATCTCAACAAATACACACCTAACAAGGGGACAATAAAAAACAGTATGAGGATGTACCCCACCGGTATCATCTTATTTCGAATGGAGTACTGGGAGAACTTACGGGCCATAAAGATGGGGACACACTGCAGCGGCCACCAGATAACCATCCCGGAAACATTGAAGATTAGATGGGAAAATGCCACGATAATCGCTGCCAGGTTTCCGGTGACGAGGGCCGCCAGGATGGCAGTGACCGTAGTTCCGATATTAGCTCCCACCGTATACGGGAAAATTTGCTCCAGTGCGAGAATCCCCGCACCAGCCATTGGCACCATGAGAGATGTGGTTATTGAACTACTCTGCACCAGGACCGTTAACAGTAATCCGACGAGAAAAGAACGGGGAGCCGTCTTAAACAAAATCGTATCGAACCACATTTCCACTTTCCTCACCACAATTGCTTTTAGGGCACTCACCATTCCTCTTAACGCGAAAAGGAGTACCAAGAAAGAAAGGATTAACAGGATCCATGGGTGAATTCCAACCCCCTTGATTAGGAGGTGAACCACAGGTCTGGTTACGCCCTTGACCGGACTCAGAAACGTAAGCCCACCGACATGTTGAAATGCTTTGCCCATAAGGGTGGCGATGCCTCCCAGAAAGTTTGTCATGATCTGAATGGGAAATAAGACCAAGACCGCGAGCATATTAAAAAAATCATGAACAGTGGCAGCGGAAAATGCTCGGCTGAATTCACTGCTGCGACTGATTTGTGGAAGGGACGCTAAGGTATTGGTAACAGAGGTGCCTATATTAGCCCCCATAATGATGGGAATGGCGGCTGGTATTTCCAGAACCCCCCCGGCCACCATCCCCACGACTATAGACGTCGTGGATGATGATGACTGGATAATCGAGGTTGAGAGAATTCCAATGAAGAGGCCAACAATCGGATTGGTGGTTGCCTGAATGAGCGACCGCGCGAATTCCTTCCCGAACATCTTCAGGGAGGTCCCCATCAATTCCAAGCTTAAAATAAACAGGTAGAGGGAAATGATGAGCCCGAGGACGTTTATGAGGGAAGGATGGGCCCCGTACCATCTTTTTGATTTTTCCCATACCGGTGAAATCCAAGCCCTCATCCTTCCAGAAAATTCCTTTCTTCATGGGGGTCTAACACGCAGACTGCACTGTTTGGCTTCCCTGGATGGACTCCCAGGCCTGCACCACGTGCTCCCGCCGGGTCTCGGTCTGGCCAATGCTGAGACGGAGACAGAAGTGCTCCCCTAACCGTGTCTGAGTCATATAGATCCTCCCCGAACGGTTGACCTCATCCAGGAGGGCCTTGTTCAATCTCTCCAGTTCTTCCGGGGGGAGATCCTGGCCGGAGCGCTTTCCCGGCCGAAAGCGAAAACAGATGGTGTTGAGGGGGACAGGTGCCAGGAGCTCAAAGTCTTCGCTTCCCTCCACCCATTCCTTGAACTCCTGGGCCAATGCCAGATGTCCCCTGAGCCTTTCCTGAAGACCTGCAACGCCGTAATAGCGCAGCACGAACCACAGCTTGAGGGCCCGGAAACGGCGACCCAACTGGATGCCCCAGTCGCGGAAGTTGGGCACCTGGCGGTCCAGGTCCGTCTTCAGGTATTCCGGTAGAATGGAAAAGGTGGCCGTTAAGACCTCGGGATGTCGGCAGAAGAATGCCGAGCAGTCGAAGTTAGTAAAAAGCCACTTGTGGGGGTTGAAGACCATGGAGTCGGCCAACTCGATTCCATCAAAGATCCAGCGCTTCTCCGGTAGAATGGCCGCACTCCCGGCGAGGGCAGCATCCACATGAAACCATAGGCCATTGCGTTGGGCGATCTCACCGATAGGTCTCAAGGGATCTATGGCCGTAGATGATGTGGTCCCTACCGTGGCGGTGACGCAACAGGGTTGAAAGCCCCGCTCTCTATCCTCCTTGAGCCGCCTTTCCAGATCCTCAGGGTCCATAGCATAGTTCTCGTCCACCGAGACCAGGACCAGATTCCCTGCGCCAAAGCCCGCGATTTTCAAGCCCTTTTCCACGGAAGAGTGAGCCTCACGAGAGGTATAGACGCGAAGAGGGGACTGTCCGGACCAGGCAAAAAATCCCCGGGAATTGATCTGGAACTGCGACAGCCGCTCCCGGGCGCACAGCAGAGCACAGAGGGTGGCTGTGGAGGCAGTATCCTGGATCACCCCGCGGAAGCTCGGGGGAAGGCTCACCATTTGGCGTAACCAATCCATGACCAGTTCTTCAAGCTCTGTGGCCGCCGGAGATGTCTGCCAGAGCATGGCATTAATGCCGAGACCAGCAGAAAGAACCTCTGCCAGGATGGAGGGGCCACTGTTGTTTGCTGGAAAATAGGCAAAAAAGCGGGGATGGTTCCAATGGGTGATCCCGGGCAGGATGATCTCCTGGAAATCTCCCAGGATGGCCTCCATTGACTCACCCGCACTGGGAGGGCTTGAGGGAAGTCGCCCTCGAACATCTCCGGGAGAGACGGTAGACATGACCGGGTAGCGTTCCACTTCCTTTAGGTAGTTGGCCACCCAGTCGATTACCTCGTGCCCATACTGGCGAAAAGTCTCGGCATCCATGGTATGCTCCTTCGGTCATAAGGCTGCCTACAACATAAAGGAGGAAAATCCCCTTGTAAAGGAGAAAGTTTTGCCACTTGATTTAGATTTCGGGTGCAAAGGAGACTCCTGGACAACGCTGTTCCCTCGGAACCGGCGAACCTTTCAAGTAATCAAGGTTGAATTGCGGTGTCAGCCTGAAACAGGTGGTGCAACCCCAAAAATTCAATGTGGAATATTCCTCACCGATTACATATAATTACCTTACCCGATCAAAGGGAGCCAATGTGATCTCTCTCGAGGTTAACGGAAAGCACCACAAGGTCAATGTCAGCCCGGATGTGCCACTCCTATGGGTAATAAGGGAGTATCTCAAGTTAACGGGCACAAAGTATGGTTGCGGTATTGGGATGTGTGGTTCATGTACCGTCCATATTGACGGTCAGGCTCGAAGGTCGTGTCAGGTTCCCCTTGGAGATGCACGGGGTAAGAGAATTACCACGATAGAGGGCCTTCCTGAGGATCATCCAGTAAAAAAGGGTTGGATAGAAGAGCAGGTTCCGCAGTGCGGGTACTGCCAACCCGGGCAAATTATGCAGGCAGCAGCGTTGCTCTCAGAAGAATCAAATCCCTCAGAAGAGCGGATTATAAAGGGCATGGATGGGGTTCTCTGTCGTTGTGGCACATACCCCCGTATCAAACGCGCTATGAGAGGGGTTATTAAGGAGAGCAAAAAAGGTATAAGTAAATCCCCATTGGGAGCGGTTGATTGGGGTTTAACAGTAGGAAAAGCCTCTCCCAGCGGCGATGGTTTCAGCCCAAGTCCATGGCTCCTCATAACGCCGGATAATATCGTAACCGTTATTGTTGGGAAGTCTGAAATGGGCCAGGGCGTATCAACCTCCCTGCCAATGATTGTGGCAGATGAGATCGAGGCGGATTGGGAACAGGTGCGAGTTAAGATGGCCCCTGCCGGGGAAGAATACAAGGACCCGGTCTGGGGTATGCAAACCACGGGAGGGTCCACGAGTATACGGCATATGTTTGGTCCCTTGCGGAAAGCCAGTGCTGCTGCTCGTGAAATGCTCGTCAGTGCCGCTGCCCAGACATGGACGGTGCCAGTACTTGAATGTGAAGCCTATCGAGGAAGGGTAAGGCATACAGAGAGCGGCCGCAGCCTGAGCTATGGTCAGCTCTGCCAGAAAGCCGCTAAAATTCCCATCCCGCCGAATCCACCTTTAAAGAAGAAGAGCCAGTTCGGGTTGATCGGAACTTCGATGCCGCGCTTGGACGTGCCGGATAAAGTCAATGGTTCCGCGATATTTGGAATGGATGTCTTTATCCCGGACATGCTCTATGCCGCGGTTGTCCGTCCACCGGCCTACGGGACGAAGGCAATTTCCTCCCATAGGAAAGCTGCTGAGAAGGTACCCGGTGTTCGTAAGGTAGTGGATTTGAATCGTAGAATTGCCGTATGCGCCGATACGCTCGACGCGGCATGGAAAGGGAGAGATGCCCTTCAAGTCACGTGGGACAAGGGTGCGCATCCCCACTTGAACAATGACACCCTTGAGGAAATATTTGTTCGACATCTTGACAAACGGGGCAAATCAGCACGTAACCATGGAAACGTGAACCGCGCAATGAACCGTGCCGTTCAAAAGATTGAGGCGACATACATCTTACCGTATCTCTCACATGCCACCATGGAACCGATGAATTGCACAGCTCATGTTCGCGAAGATACATGCGAGGTATGGGCTCCAACGCAAGACCAGTCCGGAGTTCTCCAGACGGTGAAAGAGGTGACCGGATTGAAACCGGAGCAGATTCACGTCTATACGACTTACCTTGGCGGCGGCTTTGGCAGGCGCCTGGAATCGGATTTCGTGGAGGAAGCCCTTCACGTATCCAAGGCAACGGGAAAGCCGATAAAGCTCATATGGACAAGGGAAGAGGACATGCAAAATGATTTTTATCGACCCGCTACCTGCTCCAAAATCCAAGGTGGTATTGATGGTAAGGGTCGCCTCATTGCATGGGCACACAAACTCGTTGCCCCATCAATCTTTTCCCGTGTTTACCCACAGATGGTGACAGATGGAATTGACCCCGCAGCCGTAGAAGGTGCCGTGGGCATGAAATATGAGATTCCAAATATTCATGTCGAGTATGTGAGGATAGATGTCCCCGTCCCTGTTGGCTTCTGGCGTTCAGTGGGACATTCGCACAATGCCTTTAGCGTGGAGAGTTTCGTTGATGAGCTGGCCCATGCAGCAAGGAAAGACCCCTTGGAATTTCGGTTGGATCTTTTGAAGAACCATCCTCGTCCTCGACGTGTGTTAGAGGTAGCCGCTGAAAAGGCCCTTTGGGGAAAATCCCTTCCAAAAGGACATGGACGTGGCATTGCCCAACACTTCTCCTTTGGGAGCTACGTGGCTCAAGTTGCGGAAGTGTCCGTTAATGAAAAGGATGGGAAGGTAAGGGTCTACCGGATCGTATGCGTTGTTGATTGTGGCCCTGCAATTAATCCGGACACGATAACTGCCCTAATGGAAGGTGGAATCATCTTTGGATTGAGCGCGGCTCTCAAAGAGAGGGTTCACTTTGCACGAGGTGGGGTGGCATCAGCGAATTTCCACAACTATGAAATACTCCCCATGAGCCAAGCTCCGGAAATTGAAGTTCACATCGTGAAGAGCGATGCCAAACTGGGAGGAGTGGGTGAACCGGGCGTGCCTCCGACCGCTCCTTCCGTTGCAAACGCGGTGTTTGCTGCTGCCGGTGCACGGGTGAGGCGCCTTCCGATGAAACCCGAAACGGTTATGGGTATAATTAAAGAGGAATGAGGGGGAAATCGCTATGGCACGATACAGTAAGGAATCGAAATTGGAAGTTGAAGAGGTTCTTCGACGAGCCGATGCTTTCTTCGGATCTGGAGGACTGGGCTTGAATCTGGTCGAACGGAACGAATGCTGTTTGAGCTTCGAGGGCGGAGGCGGACATGTGACAGTGGCTGCGGCCCGCTGCAAACCGGACTGCACGGATGTGGATCTCGAGACCCGTGAGTGGGATTATCAGGTGAAGAAGTTCATGGAAAAAGTGTAATTTCTGGCTCTCACTTGAATCCCTGAAATCGAAACAAATCCTCGTGTAACTTCTCGCCAGGCGGACCGGAAACTGGAACCTTCCTATGGAAACCGCCCTTCAAAATATCTTCGCCATATAATGTATCATGGTGGGGGCTTACTTCCTCAAGAAACGATCGCCTTATCCCCTTGGGTGGTAAATAACCTCTTATTTAATTTTTTCCTTCCGGTTACGGTATTCCACTCGCTTATCGGGGGGCAACACTTTCAGGCGTCCGCATTCACAAAACTGGTCTTCTTTGCTTTTGGGGTTTGCTCTATTAACCGGTCTTTTGCGTTCCTTGCTCGTAAAGCCGTTCGATCTCGGTATGAGCTTTAAAAGGACGTTTGTCCTCGCTTCACCATACGGTAGTCATGTCTTTCTAGGCATTCCGGTTGCTTATGCCTTATGAGGGGAAGGGGGGTTCTGGCGCTCTTCTATTCTATCGGGGGTTACCTCTTCTTGTACATTATCGGCTTCTCCGTCATGACGGGCAGTATTGGCCTTTCCGGTTTGACAAAAAATCCGTTGATTATCTCTCTGATGGTCGGATTTCTTTGCTTTTTCTTACGGATACAAATCCCACCATTGCGCTCTCACACCTGATCCAACATGAATATGACCACGTTTCCCCTGTCAATGATGCTCGTGGGAGGAGGGCTTAGCTTAAAATCCCTCCTGCGATCGAGGAATATTCTCCATGTATTCATGGGAAACCTTATGAAGCTCATCATATCTCCCCTCCTTGCCTATTGCGCTGTGTCAACCTTTTCGTTGCCCTTCGAACAACTGGCCGTCTGTGTAGCGCTTTCCGCCAGCCCAGCCGCTGTACTTGTGACGATATTCTCCGTAAAATACGATGGAGATGTTCCCTTTGAAAACTCAATGGTTACCCTCACTACGCTGACAAGTATCGGGACTTTCCCACCCCTTTTCTTCCTCTTAAAGGGATAGTGGCCAAACTGGGTCCACCTCAGTAAACTTGTCATTTAACCCTCAGGACCGGTTTCCCAAAACCACCATCGCGGTTGACATGGCCTAGGAAATTTATTTTATTTATCTGTCATGGGAGATGAATATCCTCCTCCTGAATGAAGGAGGATAGAATGAAACCAAGGAGGTATGACGATGAATTTGGTTAGTAAAACCGCCCCCGATTTAGAGCTCGAGGGATACTTCAATGGCTCATTCGGCAAGTACAAGTTATCGGACTACCGGGGAAAATGGGTCATCTTGCTCTTCTACCCCCTCGATTTCACCTTCGTCTGTCCCACCGAAGTGCTCAACTTCTCGGATGCGGCAGATGAATTGGCTCAACTCAACTGCCAGATTTTCGGCATCTCAGTGGATTCAAAGTACGTCCACAAGGCTTGGGTGGATACAAAGCGCGAGGATGGAGGACTCGGCGGTGCCCTCAACTACCCGCTCCTCTCGGACATAAATAAGCAGATCGCGCGAGACTATGACATCCTCATGGAGGAGGAAGGCGTTGCCCTGCGAGGGCTTTTTCTCATCAATCCGGACGGGATAGTCATGCACACCACGATAAACAACCTCTCCGTTGGCCGCTCGGTAAACGAGGCCAAGCGGGTTCTCAAGGCCTTTCAGTTCGTCACCACTCACGAAGGGCAGGTCTGCCCCGCAGACTGGGAGGAGGGGAAGGATACCATGGTTGCCGATTCGGAACAGATGAAGAAATACCTATCGACCCATTGAGATCCATGCAACTGCCGAGGGGCGACCTTGAGCGCCCCTTTCTCATCCTTTTCCTTCCGGGAAGTGTTCCTTTTTCGCGCACAGTGCTAGAGGGGAGATATCCCTTTCCATGAAATCGACCCCTCATTTTTGAGGTGGGGCCTTGCATGGGGTACACGCGTCTTTCAGGCTCACGACGGCAGGGAGATGTGCTGTTATCCAAATCCTCGTTCAAGGACCTGGTTTAATTCATTTCTATCAAGCCCAGCTATTCCCAATGCGTGCAGCGACCTCCCCTTTTCCCAGTAGTCCGTCTGATTAATGATGGAGGCTATTTCAACAACCGCGTCGATGATTGGAGTAGCTATGCCAAACTGACGTGCTAGGAGACCTACCGGCACCAAGCCGTAGGGGATATCCTCGATGACATACCTCGCCTCCATTGAGGAAGGTCCAGAGATACGAGCTACCACTGCTTCTTTGTCCAACGGCGCCTTAAAGTAGTGGGACATAATGGTGCTCTTGAACGAGAAGGTCTCTTCGGGATATTCGAGCATTTTCACCCCGATAGCCTCGGCAACCCTCTTCACCTCCTCGTAAACCGCTCTGACTGCCCGAGCTACCGAGAGTGTCGTTCCATGGCGGTAAAAATAAAAGTCCTTCCCTAAGGTGTCGATCCAGCCAGCGTTGAGCACACACCCAACCGGGTGAACAATGGGATTCAAATTGTTCATCGAGGTAGCAAGGACATTTTCACCCGCCGCTACGGGATACAGGGGCCTGAGATCAGTCAGTACGCGCTCGATTTCGCTTGCCGGGAGGGTCGCTATTAGGAGCTTCCACGCTTCAACGAATACTCGTACCTTCCCCGCATCCTCCAGCCGGCATCCCCACGGAAGGGTATGCCCTTCGGCGAGGGTAATCTTCTTGTGCATTTTGCTCTCGCGTAACAGAGCCGAAAACCGCAGTGCGGAATAGTTGCCCGGCCAGCTAAGGATGGTTTGGCCGTCCTCAAGATGCGGCATGATGGCGCTGAAGAAGCGTTCGTGTCCCATAGCCGGGATGACCAACATGATATAATCCACGCCTTCAACGGCCTGCTTGAAATCCGTTGTTGCTCGATAAACCCGAACGAATCTCTCTTCCCTCCAAGCATCAATAAGCTTCACACCCTGCTGCTCTAGGGTAGTACGGAAGTCGGCCTCAAACTCCGGGGCCTCACATATCCTTACTTCACACCCCTTCAGAGCCAAGTCAGCCGCCATGGCATGGGCCCCATTCCCCCCGCCCAACACTGCTATCTTNNATACCTATGAACAAGGGCCTGGGAACATCTCCAAAAAAGATATCCATTGATGGTAAAAAGGGGATGTCAACCCCGAGCGCACGTGTTTGGGCACATTTATTGCAAACCCATATCCAGAGGGGCGGGTTCACTCCACAAGCCGATCAGGTGTCAGCATGCTGAAAAGAGCCTGTCCCCTGGGAATCGCTTTTTACCTCCCAGGACTTTTCACATTCATCTTTCTCCTCTCCCCTTGTACAATTCTTGCAACAGATTACGAAAACCGCAGCGAGGTTCTTCACGTGGTTTCACCCGGGGAGTCGCTTTCCAAGATCGCACGCCATTATTTACCACTGACAGAGGCTTATACGCTAATCGACTTAATTCAGAGAATAAAGGAACGAAACAGTCTCACGGGAACGATGATTCGTCCAAATCAGCACCTCCTGATTCCCTCAGTTCGATCGACTCCTCTGATTTCCAAGACTATTCCCAAGGATAGGGACTTCGAGGCTAAAGGGATCTACCTCAACCGTTTCTCCATGGGTTGTCGGAAGATGAACAGACTGCTCGATAGGTTGATCGCCCTCGGGGGCAACACCGTCATCCTCGATGGGAAGGACATGTCGGGGAAACTCTCATATCCATCGCGGGTACCTCTGGCCAGAGAAATCGAGGCAAGTGCCAACCCCATCATCGCAAATCCAACCGAGCTGTTTCACCATTTGCACGAAAAGGGACTCCACGTCGTCATCCGCCTCGTTCTTTTCTACGACCCTCTTCTGGCGGCAGAGAGACCCGATCTGGCCGTTCGTTCCGCTTCAACCGGAGAACCATGGTTGGAGAACGGCAAACGAGCATGGGTCGACCCGTCTCATCCGACTGTCCAGCGGTACAATCTGGACATCGCCAGGGAATTGGCTGAGATGGGAGTAGATGAAATTCAGTTCGATTACNNCCATGGGAGATACTCGCGATGCCACATATTCCTTTGAAGATAGCTTTGAAGGGCAGGAGACTTCAAAATACCAGGTCATTACCTCCTTTCTCGCTCAGGCCCGGGAGGAATTAGCCCCCTACAAACTCCTCTTATCCGTTGATGTTTTTGGGGTCATGGGATGGGAACATCCGGAGGATATCCAGACGACAGGCCAAAAAATAGGCGATCTAGCGAGATACTGTGATGCAATGAGCCCCATGATCTATCCTTCCCATTTTTATGGGTCCTTTCAAAACATTACAAATCCGGCGGATCAACCGTTCACCGTAGTCTCCGAAACGTGCCGAAGGTTCTCCGCACTTCTCGAGGGAAAAGAGGTGACCCTTCGGCCCTGGATCCAAGCTTTTCCATTCGGGACCAGTAGATTCGGTGAGGATTATATTCTGGAGGAACTCCGCGCCTTAAACCAGTCAAGCGCCCGCGGATGGCTTTTCTGGAGTGCGGGAAATGCATATGATGTTGCCTGGAAGGCCTTGGCCCAATGGAATAATACGGCCTTGGAGCAAAAGAACATAGAAGCCCAGATGTCCCGGCTGGATGAACCCATCATAGAATAAAGCCTCAGGGAATCCCCTTCCCCGCTTTTCCACCGGTTAGGGATATCAATATCTCTCCTTTCACTGATGAAAAAAGTGTCCATTATTGAGACTTTCCCCCTTTAACTTTCCATTCTCTTTTGGTATCCATTTTTACTGGACAAGGTCAAAACCCAAACCCTCAGGCCGAATATATTTGCCAGTTTGGGTTGCATGTTACCTCCTCGGGAGCTTTTCGTTGGTCTCTATGGTTCTCCTCCTATCATTAAGCTCGTTAAGGCAAAGCGCAAAGAAAGTATTATGCCCCTAAAAAAAATACCTCCCAAGTTCAATCTCTTTTACGGCTGGTATATATTGGCCTCCTCATTTGTTATTCTCTTCTTCAACGCAGGGGCCCGATTTTCCTTCGGGGTAATGTTCAAACCGATGATTACGGAGTTCGGTTGGAATAGAAGCTCAATCTCCTTGGCCTTCTTCCTCAATATGACCCTTTTTGCCCTGTCCCTCACCGTTGTTGGCAGGTTTTATGACCGGTATGGTCCCAAATGGGTGATCTTAATCTCAACCATTCTTCTCTCGGGTGGATACACTCTCATTTCTCGCATTGACTCCCTCTGGGAATTCTTCATCTCTTACGGAATCTTTGCAGCCATTGGTTTGGGTGGAACATCCGTTCCCTTGATCGCGGCCCTGATGAGCAAGTGGTTCGAAAAGTGGCGCGGCCTCGCCATTAGCTTGGCTCTGTCCGGTAATTCCTTGGGACATTTCGCACTCGTTCCGCTATTTACCATCTTAGTCCTGCGCCATGGCTGGAGGGCCTCATATCTCTGCATGGGCTTACTCATGTTGGTGGTCAATATCACCCTGGTACTGCTCGTGATCAAAGGCGATCCAGATGACCTCGGTAAGAGACCTTACGGCGCTGGAGATAGAGGGAAAATAGAAGGAGAAGAGACTCAAATATCTTCCGGTGGAAATATTCAAGATTTGAGTTTAGGAGGGGCCATGCGCACCCGCTCGTTCTGGTTCTTCCTCATCGCTATGTTCATCTGTGGTACTGGCGATTTTCTGATTACAACCCATTTGATACCCTTTGTCACCGATTATGGTATTTCACCCACAACGGCGGGCAACATGTTGGCTTGGTACGGATTGATGAGTTTGGCCGGGATAATGGTCGCTGGACCCGTCTCGGATCTGATGGGCAATAAGATCCCCATTGCCGTCACCTTTCTGTTGCGGGTCTTGTCATTTCTTCTGATCTTGAAATATCAGAATCTCGCTTCTTTCTACACCTTTACCTTGACGTTCGGCTTTACCCATCTCATTACAGCCCCGCTCACAGCTACCCTGGTTGGCAGGCTCTACGGGTTCTCTCATGTGGGTCTCATTTCCGGGTTTATTACTACCGTTCACCACTCAGCTGGAGGTTTTTGGGCCTATGTGGGAGGACTGATCTTCGATCAGACGGGAAGTTATCGATTAGCTTTTATCCTCTCGGCGATTATGGCCCTTGCCGCCTTTTGTAGCACTATTCTCATAACCGAGAAACGACATCAGGCCATTCAATAGCTTTCCCTCTTGACTGGGGAATTCACAATTGATTGTCCTATCTTATCGCCCACCTCCGTCCATATTTTCGAGCCGCGAAATTCGCTCGGCAGGGGGCGGGTGGGAATAGTAAAACCAAGCATAGAGCGGATGGGGAACGAGATTCGCCAGGTTTTCAGTCGCCAACCGTACGAGGGCATCGCGCATTGGTTTGGCCGTCCCCAGTAGGGTAACGGCGACAGCATCCGCCTCGCGTTCAAACTTCCGGGAAATGGCCGACCCCAAGGGACGCAGAAAGTAGCCAAGGGGGCTCATGAGCGTGCCGACGAGAAAAAGCCCAACATAAGCAACGGGTTCACCGAACCCGAAGGTCTGATACAAGAAGGGCCAATTCAGCACTCTTGCCACGAGGTACAACCCTATCAAAGAGAGCATCTCCAGGACAATGAGTTGTTTGAGCACGTGTTTTTTCTTCCAATGCCCCGCCTCATGGGCGAGGACCGATATGATCTCCTCTTCGGGATGTGATGCCAACAGGGTATCGAAGAGAACGATGCGTTTTGTCCTGCCGATTCCGGTAAAGTACGCATTGGTGTGTTTGCTTCGCTTGCCGGCATCCATCTGAAATACCCCGCTGACCCGAAGTCCTGCTTTCACCATCAGGGAGACAATCCGATCCTTCAACGCCTCATCGGAAATGGGCTCAAATTTGTTGAACAACGGAGCAATCAGCACCGGATACAGCCATAACATTATCAGCTCGAACACCCCGATCATCACCCACGCCCACAGCCACCAGGTGTTCTTGAAGTAGGAGAGCAAGGCCAGCAAAAGCGAGAGGAGAATACCACTCAAAATTGCCGATATTGCGATGCCTTTAATCCAATCGGCGAACCATAACCGGAGGGTTCTGGTATTGAACCCGTATCGATCTTCTATGACAAAAGTACTGTAGAGGCCAAAGGGGATATTGAGCAGGTTGGAGATCAATGCGAGAATTGCGAAAAAGGCCAAACCCCGGACGATGAAACCGGGCTGCCACCGGCCGACCGTTTCGGCCAACCAGGGCAGAAAACCTGACAACAAGATCGCCAGCAAAAGCGCTTGATCAAAGACCGCAACCACGATGCCGAAATTGCTTGAATCGGCCGTATAAGCGGAAATCCGGGAAAGCTTCTTCCCGTCCACCGAACCTCGAAAAGCCGGGGGGACTTCGCTTCCCCGCTTCCGGAGGTGAGAGATATTGAGCCGGTTGAGGGTAAGCTGAAATACGAACCGCAGCGCGAAAACTGCAAGGAAAGCGATGAGCAAAGAGTTAAACTGGACCATATTTCTCAGCCTCGCTCTAGGGAAACATTCCGTACCTCGTCCCCACATCGCCCTCAAGGCACACTCCCTCCCGCTCAGCCATGGCGAGAATGAGCCCGGCGGTTCCGGTCATCATATTGTCCCCAAAGGGCGCCCCCGGCACGATCCCCTCCACCCCTATCCCTTTCAGGATACTCCTTTTGGGACCTGTTGCCAGAATGATCTCCACTCCATCAAACCCCGGGGCCTTTCGCGTGTAGGCCCCGTGTCCTCCCTCCGCCACAACGCTCTCATGGGAGAGCCTTCCCTCGGCCAGATCGACGACGAGGTCCTGCAGAATCTCCGGGGTGATTGCGCTGGTGTGATATTCAAAGAATCCACCGATCTCCCCGTCCAGTAAGAGGGCACCAAGGGTATGGGAGCTGGCGATGTCCAAAACCATGATCGACCTCTTCCCTCGGGCCGATGGATCGCTCGATGCTCCCAGTATGGCCGCCATCCCCGTATCCATGAGGTATATCTTGCCCGAAGGAATCCCTTTCGCGTCCATCGCCGCAGCCCGCATTCGGCGGAGGTAGGGCGGAATTCGGTCGGCTTCGAATAGAAAGGCAGATGGCCTCGGGTCTCTATCAATAATACCTTTGAATATTTGGTGGCGAAAATCGAGGGATGAGATGTTCCCCTTGAACGTTCCATGGTCCTGGACACATATCCCGAAAAAATCAACTACCGAGGCAATGCCCATGGATTTCAACATAGTCCCGATATCCTCCACCACGATATCTCCGGCCTTGAAGTGGGAAGTATTCCGTTTTTTGGCCTCCTCCTTTGCCGATTTTGCGGAAATCAACTTTACCCCTAGATTCTCGATTCTTTCCCTGCGGTGGTGAATGGTTTCAGCA
>JABAOC010002025.1_pt1 | contig 17720 bp, 29 predicted proteins | sample 7062161 | NCBI WGS metagenome assembly JABAOC01 (sample SAMN14538625, study PRJNA623070) | marine sediment metagenome | biome: marine biome [ENVO:00000428]; feature: marine pelagic biome [ENVO:01000023]; material: deep marine sediment [ENVO:00002113] | place: India: Gulf of Khambhat ... | reverse complement strand
CGGGAAATGTTCTTCCCATACCGGAAGTTATAATCAGGTCACCGATTTGCAGGTCCGCAGTGGGAGACAAATATTTAAGCAAAAGAGCCCTCTCTCCGGTTCCGGCAATCACTCCTTTCTCCCGACTCCTCTGAACCATGGCCGCCAACTCGCTATTGGTATCGGTTATCAACAGAACCTTGCTCATATCGGGACCGCAATCGCTGATCCTTCCCACTACCGCCATTCCATTCTCCCGTAGATTACTGCCCTCCTGCCAGGCAACCACGGGTATATCTTTCTTGAATCCCTGTCTTGTTCCTTTATCAACGAGTAAGGCGGAAGAGAACAGGGAGGGAGTCCACCCTACCACTCTGGCAGAAACCACTTCATAAGGCGCTTCCTCCTGGTAGTTGAGGATTCTCTTTAATCTCTTAATCTCGGAGATGGTCTCCCGTAGCTTCTCCCTCTCCTGGAGAAGGGAAGTTATTCTCTCCTTCAGTATTCTGTTTTCTTCGCGAGCGGAAACGAGATGAGATATGCTCTCCCCGATGCGCCCGGTTTCACTCAATAGTCTACTTACTATCCTGGGGTTGGGAGCCAGTAGATACAGGGAAAGAGACCGCCCCACTTCAACTATCCGGCCCGCGCGAAAGATGAGAAGTAATAGCGAAATGGAAACATAGACTATTAGTAGCCTGAGCAATTTATGTTTCTCTTTGAGTAGCACCTAAATCACCGCAGTGAGAAAATATTCTACTTTTTATTTTCTGTGTCTTAATTTTTCCAGTTCTTCCAGATAGGTGCCAGCTCCCAGGACGACGCAGGTGAGCGGATCGGGGGCGAGATTGACCGGGAGTTCAGTCTCTCTGCTTAATAATTCAGGAAGCCCGGAGAGCAAAGCTCCCCCTCCTACCAGAATAATCCCCCGGTCAACAAGGTCAGCAGACAATTCGGCAGGAGTATCTTCTAATGTGTCCTTGATCAGGCCTACGATGGTCCTGATCGGGCCTTTCAGTGCCTCGTGCATTTCTCCCGAAGAGACCTTGACAGTTTTGGGTAACCCCGTAGCGAGATCGCGCCCCTTGACTTCAATTGTCTTGTCTTCCTTTTCCGGCAAAGCAGAACCAATCCTGATCTTTGTCTCTTCGGCCGTTCTTTCTCCGATTAATAAATTCCTCTCCTTTTTAAAATAGCTTATGATGGCTTCATCCACTTCATCGCCAGCTACGCGAACTGACCTGGAAAGCACCATCCCCCCTAAAGAAATAACCGCCACTTCCGTAGTGCCCCCCCCGATATCGACTACCATGTTCCCTGCCGGGTCCTGAACGGGAACTTCCGCACCGATGGCTGCTGCCATTGGTTCATCGATTAAATGTATCTCGCGGGCTCCCGCCTGTTCGGAAGCATCTCTGACGGCGCGCCTTTCCACTTCCGTAATACAGGAGGGAACTCCGATCACTATCCGCGGATGGAGCAAGCTCCGTCGGTTATGTACCTTCTTTATGAAATGTCGAATCATTTTTTCCGTTACTTCAAAGTCGGCAATAACTCCGTCCCTCATAGGACGAAAAGCAGTTATATTGGCAGGCGTTTTGCCTACCATCTTTTTTGCTTCCGTGCCTACCGCCAAAATCTCTCCCGTGTCTTGATTGATTGCTACTACCGAAGGTTCCCAGAGCACAATACCCTGGCCTTTCACGTATACAAGGGTTGTAGACGTCCCCAGATCTATTCCCATATCATTAGAAAATAATCCTAAAAGGAAATTGAACATTCCTTTCTCCCCTATTCCGACTTCTCCAAAGGGCCACAAAGCTTAACCAAATCTACCCTCGCCCTATCCCCTTGTCGATAGCCCAATTTGATGATTTTCGTATAACCTCCTGGCCTTCCCTTGAATCTTGGCACCAGAGTCTCAAATATTCTATTGATGGCTTCTTTGTCTTTAATCTCTTTGTTTACTTCGCGAAAACTATTCAACCCGCCCTTTTTTGCCTTGGTAATCACCCTCTCGGCGAACCTTCTCAGTTCTTTGGCTTTTGCTTCCGTGGTTACAATCTCTCCGTGTTTGAATAGTGCTGTGGCAAGACTAACCAACAGTGCTCTACGCTCGCTCGTAGTACGACCCAATTTTCTTCCCGCTCTTCCCTCACGCATATGCCGATTCCTCTATTTTTCTTTCTCCTTGGCCTTTTCGGGAACAGCCATTCCCAGGGATAGCTCTACCCCTTTCTGCTTGCCCAATTCGCCAATCTTTTTCTTTATTTCATTCAATGATTTCTTCCCGAAGTTTCGAAAACCCAAAAGCTTATCCTCTGTTTGTTTTACCAGATCTCCGATAGTCTTGATTTTGGCACGATTCAGGCAGTTTATGGAACGGACAGTTAACTCTATTATGTTCACCGGAAGAGCCAAAACGCTTTCCAGGACCTCTTCGGACTTTTCTTTCTCCGGTGGTTTTTCTTCCTCTTCGGGTTGCTCCTCAAAACCGATAAATATATTCAACGAATCTTTCAAAATTTTAGACGCGTACGTCAAAGCATCGACCGGTTTTACGCTGCCGTCAGTCCATATCTCCAGAATCAATCTATCGTAATCGATCGATCGCCCCACCCGGGCATTTTCCACACTATAGTTTACCTTTATCACCGGAGTAAAAATAGCATCAACGGATATCATCCCCAGTTCCTGATTGGCGCGAGGGTTCTGTTCGGCAGGCAAGTATCCACGCCCCTTAGAAACTTCTATTTCCATCTCCATGTTGGTGTCTTTGTCCAGAGTGGCTATGTGGGTGGAAGGATTTAAGATTTCGATGTTACTATTTAATTCAATGTTCTTCGCCGTCACTTCCCCTTTCTTTGTCGCCTTTAAATGGATCTTTTCCGGACCTTCGCTATAGAGTTTGAACCTGAGAGACTTCAGATTCAGGATTATCTGGGTAACATCTTCGACCACCCCGGGTATTGTGGAAAACTCATGCATCACTCCCTTAATTTTTACACCAGTAACTGCTGCCCCTTCCAACGAAGAAAGCAAAATTCTGCGTATCGAATTTCCGATCGTATGCCCGTAGCCCCTCTCGAATGGTTCGGCGCTAAACTTACTGTAACTATCGGTGACACTCTCTTCATCACAGATAAGTCTCTTTGGCATCTGGAAATCTTTCAGCCTCATATTACCCTCCTGAAAAAGTAGCCTGTCCCTTTTTTTACTTGGAATATAATTCTACGATTAGCTGTTCCTGAACCGGAATAGAAATCTCTTCCCTCTTGGGAAATTCCAGTATCCTGCCTGTACTGGTCGAATCATCGAATTCTATCCAGGCGGGAAAACCTCTCTCCTTGGCTTTTTCCTGCGCTGCCTTAACAGTTTCCAGCTGTCTACTCTTTTCATCCAGAGAGATTCTATCGCCAATCTTCACTTGATAAGACGGAATGTTGACACGCCGCCCATTCACTTTGACATGTCGGTGCCTGACTAACTGGCGGGCCTGATTTCTGGAGGAAGCAAATCCCAGGCGAAAAACAATGTTGTCCAGCCGGCATTCCAATAGCCGGAGAAGATTTTCACCCGGTAGTCCCTTCCTGCGCTCCGCTGTTCCAAAATATTTGCGAAACTGTTTTTCCAGAATTCCCGACATTAGCCGTGCCCTCTGTTTCTCTCTCAGTTGCATTCCATACTCGGATAATCTCTCGCGCACCGCTCCCCTTTCCCCGGAAACAGAAGCCTGCTTCTCAATCGGACACTTAGGGGAAAAACATCTTTCTCCCTTCAAAAACAACTTTATCTTTTCCCGGCGACACAATTTACATACCGAACCACGATATCTAGCCACTCCAACCTCCTTTACACCCTTCTCTGTTTTGGCGGGCGACAGCCATTATGCGGAATTGGCGTTACGTCTTTTATACTGGTAATCTCCAATCCTGCTGCCTGCAAGGAACGGATAGCCGTTTCCCTGCCCGACCCGGGTCCCTTCACAAATACAGAGACCTGTTTCATGCCCTGCTCGATTGCCTTTCTGGCAGTTGCTGAGGCAGCCAATTGGGCAGCGAAGGGAGTCCCCTTACGGGCTCCTTTAAACCCGGTCATTCCCGCCGAACCCCAGGCAATAGCGTTCCCGCTCTTATCAGTTATGGTAATTAGAGTATTATTGAAGGTAGCCTGGATATATGCCCTGCCTTCAAGGATATGTTTTACCAATTTCTCCTTCGGGGGAGCAGTCTTCTTCTCAGTCACAACTTTTTTCGTGGGAGCGGCTTTTTTCTCCGCCGTAGTCTTTTTGGCGGAGGCAGTTTTATTCTCAGTCACAGCCTTTTTCCCCGGGGTATCTTTCTTGTCAGCCATATTTTATTCTTCTCCTTCCTTTACTACCTCTTTCTTTACAGTGCCCACTGTCTTTCTTCTGCCTCGCTTGGTGCGAGCATTAGTCCTTGTCCTTTGACCCCGCACCGGCAATCCCCGGCGGTGCCTCAGACCTCTATAGGAACCGATATCAACCAATCTCTTGATGTTCCCCTGAACAGTTCGCCTGAGTTCCCCTTCCACCGGGAAGTTTCTCTGGATTATTGTTTGTATGGTGTTAATTTCACTTTCCGTCAGGTCCTTTACCCTGGTATCAGGGTTGACTCCTGCCTCATGGAGAATCTCGTTGGAGGAAGTTCTCCCGATTCCGTAAATATAAGTTAAACCGATTTCGACTCTCTTCTGCGATGGTAATTCCACTCCTGCTATACGAGCCATACGCTACTCCTTTCTCTTTTACCCTTGCTTCTGTTTATGTCTGGGGTTGCTGCAGATTATTTTTATTACTCCTTTTCTCTTGATTATTTTGCATTTTTTGCATATTGGTTTAACGGAAGCTCTTACTTTCATTGACAACCTCTATTTATGACGATAAACTATCCTACCTCTGGTCAGGTCGTAGGGAGAAAGTTCTACCTTAACCTTGTCTCCCGCCAGTATCTTGATGAAATGCATCCTCATCTTGCCGGAAATATGCGCCAAAATTCGATGACCGTTATCCAGCTCAACCCTGAACATAGCATTGGGCAAAGCTTCGACTACTGTCCCTTCTACTTCGATCTTTTCTTCCTTGGGCATAGCCCCTCCTGAATATGACTAATGGAGTTGGGTAAGTATCTCCGGGCCGTTATCCGTGATGGCTACAGTATGTTCGAAATGGCAGGACAGCCTCCCGTCAGCAGTAACAACTGTCCAGTTGTCGTCGAGAGTTCTTATGTCATATCCTCCCATATTTACCATAGGCTCAAGGGCAAAGACCATGCCTGCTTTCAAGTAGGGGCCGGTAGACCTCTTTCCGAAATTGGGAATCTGGGGCTCTTCATGCATCTTCTGTCCGATTCCGTGGCCTACCAGGTCCCTCACTACAGAAAAGCCGTTACTTTCGGCGCATTCTTGAATTGCTGAAGATATATCGTAGAGCCTGTTGCCCGGCACCATTTGGCCAATCCCATTAGCCAAAGCGCTCTTGGTAACCGCTATTAATTTTTGGGCATCTCCGGATATGTCTCCCACAGGTAGAGTTATGGCCATGTCGCTATAGTAACCCTGGTGAATAACTCCAAAGTCGAGACTGATAATATCTCCTCCGCGCAACCTGTAACTTCCGGGAATTCCGTGCACTATCTGATCGTTAACCGAAGTGCAGATGGAGGCGGGAAATCCCCGAAAACCGAGAAACGCGGGACGGGCCTTATGCATTTTTATGAACGCAGAAGCAACTCTGTCCAGCTCCCCGGTAGTTATTCCCGGTTTTACTTTTTCTGCTAACTTCTGAGAAAGCCGGGCAGCAATGCGGCCGCTTCTTCTCATTTTCTCTATTTCCTCAGTAGATTTCAATATAATCATATAAACTTTCCCGCACCTTCCCTCTTCAACTGCCCCTGTCCAGTACTTCACACAACTCCTCAAAGACTTCGTCTATCGATTTATTGGCATCAATTTTTGCCAGAAGACCGCGACTCTGATAATATTCGATAAGAGGAGAAGTCTGCTTTTCGTAAGTCTTCATTCTCTCTCTTACTGTCGTCTCCTTGTCATCTTCACGCTGAGACAGTTTCGCCCCACAGCGGTCACATAAACCCACAGTACGCGGCGAATTAAAAACCAAATGGAAAGTGGCTCCGCAGCGGGGACAAGTCCTCCGGCCACTCAACCGTTTGACTGCCTCCTCCTGACTCAGCTCCAGGTAAAGAACTTTATCGATGGGCATACTGTTTTCTTGGAGAAAACCGTTTAACGATTCTGCCTGGGGAAGCGTGCGGGGAAAACCGTCCAGGATGAACCCTTTCCCGCAATCTTCTTCTCCCAGTCGCTTCCTTATAATTTCCACGGCAATCCTGTCAGGAACCAGCCTGCCCGAGCGGACAATCTCTCGCGTCTCTTCATCCAGATAACCTTCTTCCTGCAAGCCGGCTCGCAGGATGTCTCCGCTGGAAACATGTGGAAGACCATATTTTTCTGCAAGCCTTTTCGCCTGGGTGCCTTTACCGCTACCAGGAGGACCTAAAAGAACTAACTTCATAACCAAAAAATCTCGATCATATTATTTAATGTTGAAATATCTTCCTTTGATTCTTCCCTTCTTCATAAACCCTTCGTAATGGCGCATAATCAGATGAGATTCTATCTGCCCTATAGTGTCCAAAGCAACGCCCACCACGATTAGTATGGCAGTCCCTCCGAAAATGGTGGCAAGCATGGGAGGAGCATTAACCCATCCTATAGGATATTGCGGAAGAACCGCAATACAGACCACGAATAACGCGCCGGCCAGAGTGATTCTGGTCAATACCCGGTCAATATAGAAGGCTGTTGATTGTCCCGGCCTTATCCCGGGAATAAAACCGCCCCACTTCTTCATATTCTCGGCCAGGTCGTTGGGATTAAAGGTGATTGCGGTATAAAAGTAACAGAAGAATATAATCAGACCGCCATACATAACCGTATAAAGCCAGCGGCCGGGTCTGAGAAACCCGCCAATTTTCTGCATCAACTCTACGTTGGGGAAGAACTGAGCAACGGTTGCCGGGAACATCATTATGGCCACAGCAAATATGACGGCAATTACTCCCGACTGGTCTACCTTGAGAGGAAGGAATGTGGACTGCCCTCCGTACATCTTGCGTCCGATAATCCTCTTGGCGTACTGGACGGGAATCTTTCTCTGCGCCTGCTCCACCCATACTACGACGGCAGTAATGGCAAATACCAATGTCGCCAAAAACAGGACTCCAAAGAGGGTCATCTCTTCACTGCGGAATAGGCGAAAAGTATTTCCCACTGCTACCGGCAACCTGTCTACGATGCCGGCAAAGATGATAAGGGATATCCCGTTTCCTACGCCCCTCTCGGTAATCTGCTCTCCCAGCCACATAATAAACACAGTCCCGGTAGTCAAGGTCAAAATAGTCATTAATTGAAAACTGAGACCGGGATTCTTTACCACGGCAGCTCCGCCTGGCGCTCTCATCGATTGCATCCAGAAAGTCAATCCGAAAGACTGGATGGCGGCTATGAACAGCGTGGCGTAACGGGTTATCTGAGTAATCTTTCTTCTGCCAAATTCTCCCTCTTTGGACAATCTCTCAAGATAGGGAACGGCTGTCTGTAGAAGAGACATAATAATAGAAGCATTAATATAAGGCATAATGCCTAAAGAGAAGATAGATAACCTGTTGAGAGCTCCTCCGGAGAACATATCCAAAAAGCCGAACAGCGTCCCTCTTTGAGTCTCAAAAAAAGCTTTCAAAGCGGAAGCATCGATTCCCGGAGTAGGTATAGCTGCGCCCAATCTGTATACCGCTAAAATCCCCAGAGTAAACAGTATCTTCTTTTTCAATTCCGGTATTTTGAAAATATCGCCTACGCTCTTTAACATTGATAATTCTCCTATTTCTCCAAAATTTCCGCGCTGCCCCCGGCTTTCAGAATCTTTTCTCTGGCACTTTTGCTGAAGCCAGCCACTTTTACCTTTAACTTTTTTGTTATCTCCCCGCTTCCCAGAATCTTTACCGGCAAACCCTTTTTCACCAGTCCCTTCTCTTTAAGGGTAGAAGCGGTAACTTCCTCGTTATCACTAAATTTCTCTTCCAGACTTCTCAAATTTACTATATTGTATTCTTTCTTGAAGATTCTGGTAAATCCTCTCTTGGGGAGGCGCCGAATAAGCGGCATCTGGCCCCCTTCGAATCCGAGGCGCACTCCTCCCCCGGAGCGGCTTCTCTGCCCTTTAGTCCCCCGGCCGCTTGTGCCACCATGACCGGAACCAGGGCCGCGGCCTACTCTTTTCTTCTTATGTTTACTGCCGGTATCAGGAGTGAGCTCCGAAAGTTTCATTTATCCGCCCTTCACAATTCTTCTGCCTTCTTGCCTCTAAGGTCTGCAACCATCTCCTTCGTCCGGAGACTCTCCAGTCCCTGCATAGTGGCATAGACTACATTGATAGGATTCTTCGACTTAAGCGACTTGGTGAGAATATCCTTTATGCCCGCTGCCTCCACTACTGCCCTTACCGGACCGCCGGCTATTATACCGGTTCCCGGGCTGGCAGGCTTCAGCAGCACCCGGCCAGCTCCGAATATGCCAATTATCTCATGAGGAATGGTACTGCCCTTAAGAGGAATAGCAACGAGATTCTTTTCCGCTCTCGCTGTTCCCTTCTGAATAGCAGCCTGAACTTCCCTTGCCTTGCCCATTCCGCAACCCACATGACCATTCCCATCCCCCACAACTACCAGCGCGGTAAACCCGAACCTTTTGCCTCCCTTAACTACTTTAGCTACTCTATTGACGCTTACAACTATCTGTTTTAGTTCCGAACCCTCTGCATTGATCCTTGCCAACTTGTTTCTCCTCTATCCTTTCAATATTCGATTGTAGCCGCAAAGCGTAAGCTTTGCTTCTCTGTAGGGGACGGACTCCGTGCCGTCCCTTCCTTTTGGGCGACCACAGAGTGTCGCCCCTACAATGCAGAGCTTTCGCTCTGCAGCTACATTTTTCAAAACTTCAATCCGCCTTTGCGGCAGGCCTCAGCCAGGCTCTTTATTCTCCCGTGGTAATCATATCCGCTCTTGTCGAACGATACCCTGCTAACACCCGAGGCTTTCGACTTCTCGGCGATTAGTTCTCCCACCACGGTTGCCGCCTGGGTCTTTTTCATTTTCCCGACTTTCTTCTTGATTTCCGGAGAAAGCGTGGAAGCTGCCACAATCGTCCTGCCCCGCTGGTCATCCACTATCTGGGCATAAATGTGCCGTAAGCTTCTATAGACACATAATCGGGGATGAGATTTCGTCCCGTAAATCTTCTTTGTTATTCTCAGGTGTCTACTTTTTCTTCGCTCCGAACGAGTAATCAAACTACTTTCCTCCTTTAGCAGCTCCGGCACTCACGGCGGCAGCTTTGCCTACTTTTCTTTTTATATGCTCGTCTTTATATCGTATTCCTTTCCCCTTATAAGGCTCAGGCGGTCGGAATCTCCTTATTTCAGCAGCAACTTCACCCACCAGTTGCTTATCAATCCCGGAGACCATAATTTGCGTCTGCTTTTCCACTTTTACCTCAATCCCCTCCGGTAAGGAAAATTTTACGGGATGAGAATAACCCAATTGTAAATTCAATACTCTACCCTCTAACTTTGCTCTATAACCCATGCCGGTAATAACCAGTTCTTTCCGGAAGCCCTTGGTTACTCCTATAACCAGATTATTTATAAGACTGCGCGCCAATCCGTGGAGCGAACGAAAGTATTTACTATGGGAAAGCCTTTCTACAAAGATTTGACCGTCCTTTTTGGTAACTTTTATTTTAGGATATAATTTCTGGGTTAGTTTTCCTAAAGGACCGCTCACTTCCACGAGGTCGCCCGTTATTTTTACTTCTACTCCCTCGGGCACGACAATCGGTTTCTTACCTATCCTGGACATTTCCCTCACCACACATAACAGATTACTTCTCCGCCGAGTTTTGCCTGTCGGCATTTCCTGGCAGTCATCACTCCCTGAGAAGTTGAAATAATCGCCACGCCCAGCCCCCTGTATACTCTGGGAAGCTCATCCGACGCGCAATAAAATCTTCTTCCCGGCCGAGAGATTCGCCGCAAACCCTTAATAACTCTCTCCTGCTCGGGCGTATATTTCAGATAAACCCTCAAAATTCCCTGTTTGCGGTCGGAGATAAACTTATAGTTAGCTATATATCCCTCTTCTTTTAGAACTTTTACTACTTTCTCTTTCAGCTTTGATGCGGGAATATCTACTTTTCCCTTCATCTTCTGATTGGCATTGCGAATCCTCGTAAGCATATCTGCAATGGGATCAGAAATAGACAATCTATTTCCTCCTTTTACCAGCTGGATTTTATCACGCCCGGGATTTCTCCCTGCCGCGCCAACTTGCGAAAGCAGATCCTGCACAGCGCAAAGTCGCGCATATATCCTCGTGACCTACCGCAAAGACGGCAGCGATTATATTTTCTCGTACCAAACTTTGCTGCCCGTTTGGCCTTAGCAACTAAACTCTTCTTCGCCAAAAAACCCTCCTTATGTGAATTTGCCTTTAATTCCCAACATTTAAAAATAGTCTGTGAAGAGCCATATGCCCCTAATGGGAGGTGATTTGGTGTAGTGAGCATTAGAATTTTTAGCCAAAAATCGAAGATTAGAGTTTATCCGAAACTGACCGAAGGGAATTTCGGGAAACTCCTGAGATTTTTGGCGGTGCTCAAAGAGCAAAAAATTGTCAGCGAGCGAACCAAATCCCGAGCATATTGCTCAAGCGATAAACAAACTATTTTCAAAGAACTACTTCTTTCCAAAAGGCATACCGAAAAGACTTAATAACTCATATGCCTCATCTTTGCTCTTGGCCGTGGTTACTATGCTTACGTTCAATCCTTTGATTTTACCAACTTTGTCTATGTTAATCTCAGGAAAAATTGTATGCTCCTGAATCCCCAGATTATAATTTCCCTGACCATCAAATCCATCGCGGGAGACTCCCCGAAAATCACGCACCCTGGGCAATGCCGCATTAATCAAACGGTCCAGAAACTCATACATAATAGCTCCGTGGAGGGTGACTTTGCAGCCGATGGGCATTCCCTTGCGAAGTTTGAAGTTGGAAATCGACTTCTTCGCCCTGGTCACAATAGGCTTCTGCCCCGTTATTGATGCTATTTCTCCTACTGCTTCGTCCAAAACCTTGATATCTTCCTTCGCTGCCGAAACACCCATATTAATTACTATCTTATCTATTCTGGGCACTTCCATAATATTCTCATATTTCAGGCGTTCTATGAGTTGAGGAACAATCTTTTTGCTATATACTTCTCTTAATCGTACCATCTTGCTTTCCCTATACTATCATTTCTCCGCATCTGCGGCAAACCCTTATCTTCTTACCGTCGCTTAAGTGATCTATCCTTACTCGCGTGGGCTGGCTACATTTAGGGCAAATCAATTGCACATTGGAAATATGAACGGGAGATTCTTTTTCCGTAATTCCCCCCGGGGCAGTCTGCGTTGCCCGGGCGTGCCTTTTTATAAAATTTATCTTGCTTACTACCACCCGGGAAGTTGCGGGAAACACTTTCAGGACTTCGCCTTTTTTCCCCTTGTCTTTACCTGCTTTTACTATTACCTTGTCTTTCTTTTTGATTGGCAACATATTAATTCCTCTTATACTACTTCCGGAGCCAGAGAGATTATCTTGGTAAATCCCTTGTCTCTGAGTTCACGAGCAATCGGTCCAAAAATTCGGGTTCCCCTGGGCTCGTTATTGGCGTCCACGATCACCGCGCCGTTTTCGTCAAATTTGACATATGTGCCGTCGGGTCGGCGTATCCATTTTCTCATTCTGACAACCACTGCCCTTACCACATCACCCTTCTTGATCGCCGCGTCCGGCAAAGCATCTTTTACCGAAGCCTTAATTATATCACCCACTCCTGCGTATCTTTTCTTACTCCCCCCCAGGACTCCTATACAGGCAATTTTTCTCGCTCCCGTATTGTCAGCTATATTTAATCTACTGCGCATCTGTATCATGTCAGATTTCCTCTGCCTTCTCCAGAATTTCCAGGACTCGCCACCTTTTTCTTTTACTCAAGGGTCTGGTCTCGGCAATTCTCACCTTATCTCCTACGTGCGATTCGTTCTTGGGGTCATCCGCCATGAATTTCTTTCTTCTTTTAATAACCTTTTGATATCTGGGATGCCGGAACAATCTATCCACCGCTACCACTCTGGTCTTCTCCATCTTATCACTGACCACTCTTCCAATTCTGATCTTACGTTTCGCCTGACCTTCTTTCATTATCTTTCCCCTATTTTTCTTTTTCCTTAGAGTGTTTACTTTCTGACAGAACCGTCCTAATCCGCGCAATATCCCTGCGCACGAGTCTGATCTCCAGAGCATTCTTTAATTGACCGGAAGCGTTTTTCAGTCTCAACTGAAACAGTTTCTGCGTAGTCTCATTTAATCTCTGTTCCAATTCGGCTACGCTCAATTCTCGCAATTTGCTCGCTTTCATATTTCCTTTCCGTTAACCCTTTCCGCATTATAAATTCTACCATTCACCCCTTGCCAAAAACGCTGTCTTTAACGGCAACTTGTGACTGGCCATATTCATCGCTGTTTCTGCCTCAGGCCGTTTCACTCCCTCGATTTCAAATAGAACCCTTCCTGGCTTAACCACAGCTACCCAGCCGGACGGGGCACCCTTTCCTTTTCCCATCCGCGTCTCTGCTGGTTTCTTGGTAATTGCCTTGTCCGGAAAAATTCTGATCCAGACCTTCCCGCCTTTCTTTAAAGCACGGGTCAAAGCTACTCGCGCAGCCTCAATCTGTTGCGCTGTCACCCAGGCGGGCTCGAGAGCTTGTAATCCAAACTCGCCAAAATTTATCTTATTTCCGCGTAAAGCTATGCCCTTTCTTCCTCCCCGCTGGGACTTCCGATATTTAACTCTCTTGGGCATTAGCATCTGTATTCACCTCACCCTTCTCAGCCTTCTCTGCTTTCTCAGCCTTCTCTACTTTCTCTTCTTTCTTTACTTTCTCTTCCTTCTCTTTTTTCTCTTCCCTTTCCTTTTTCTCTTCTTGATGAGGAGGCTCGCTGACTTCTTCCTGCTGAACTTTCTTGGTGAGCTCCTCCTTGAAAATCCAAACCTTAACTCCGATTTGACCATACGTGGTAAAGCTTTCGGCAAAACCATAATCGATATCGGCTCGAAAAGTCTGCAAAGGAATGCGTCCCTCCTTTAGCCACTCCGTACGGGCTATCTCTGCCCCGCCAAGGCGACCACTAACGCATACCTTAATTCCCCCTGCTCCGCCGTCGATTGCGCGGGAAATTGCTCTCTTCATTACTCTGCGATAAGGCATTTTCTTCTCCAACTGCATGGCAATCCCTGCGGCCACAACCTGGGCGTCCAGTTCCGGTTTCTTTATAGGAATAATGTTAATAAACACTTTCTGGTCCGTTAATTCTTCCAAGTCGGTTCTTAAATTCTCAATATCAGCCCCTCTCTTGCCAATTACCACTCCCGGTCTTGCCGTATGGATATCGACCCGCAAAGATTTACCCGCGCGCTCGATTCTTACTTTGCCCACTCCACTTTGATGAAGCTTCTTTTTGATAAACTCCCTTATAATTATATCTTCGTGGAGCATCTGGCGAAGGTTCTTACCTCCAAACCATTTTGCATCCCAGCTCTTGATGAAACCGAGACGGCTTCCCACTGGATGAACTTTCTGTCCCAATTTTCTACCTCCTTGCAAGAGCCTTGTGGCTCTCCACACCTATATGTATATGGCAAGTTTTCCTTCTATAGATAGCTCCCCGACCCATAGCCCGCGGTCTCATGCGTTTTAACACAGGGCCTTCTCCAACATACGCTTCCGCGATATATAGATTTGGCTCATCCCCCGGTGTTCGAGTATTTGCCACTGCCGACTTTAATACCTTCTCCACGGCCTTAGCCGCCCGCCGGCGCGTAAATCTCAGAATCTGGTAAGCCTCTAATACTCCTTTGCCCCGAATCAAATCCAAGACCCGAGCGACTTTCCTGGGGGCTAACCTTACAAATCTGGCTATTGCCCTTGTTGCCAACTTGATAACCTCCGTATACGACTCTACCCTACTCCCCTATACCTTGATACTTTCCACAAAGGTTCCCTATTCTAAGTTAGTGACGTGATCTCTTTAGTATGGGCGGCGCCATGGCCCTTGAAAAATCTTGTGGGAGCAAACTCTCCTAACCGGTGCCCCACCATATTCTCGGCCAAATAGATGGGAATGAACTTCTTTCCGTTATACACCGCTAAAGTATGCCCGACAAATTCGGGAGCTATTACCGAGCTCCTTGCCCATGTCTTTATCACCTTCTTCTGACCGGAGGCATTCATCTGTTCAATCTTTTTCAGAAGTTTCTCATCCACATAGGGCCCTTTTTTCGTAGACCTGGACACTTTTACTTTCTCCTTTTCAAAATCAGTGCGTCAGATTTTTTCTTTTTTCTCGTTTTAAAACCCTTAGATAGCTGTCCCCAGGGGGCGCGAGGCAAATTACGGCCCTTACTCTTGCCCCGGCCGCCTCCTAGCGGATGGTCAACAGGATTCATTGCTACTCCCCTAACCGTCGGTCGAATGCCCAAGCGGCGATTGGTGCCTGCGCTCCCCAGCTTGACACTTGCATGTTCGATGTTTCCCAATTGCCCGATAGTAGCTCTGCAATCGAGAGAGGCAAGTCGAATTTCTCCGGAAGGTAGTTTCAATTGAGCAAATTTGTCTTCTTTAGCAATTATCTGGGCAGATGACCCGGCACTTCTGGCCATCTGTCCGCCGGAACCCGGTCTTAATTCTATATTATGAACCATCGAGCCAATAGGCACGTTTCTCAAAGGGAGGCTGTTACCCGTAGTAATAGGGGCAGAATCTCCACTCTCCACAGTATCGCCGACGCGCAGGCCCAAAGGCTGAAGGATGTATCTCTTCTCTCCGTCGGCATATTCCAAAAGAGCAATCCGACAAGAACGGTTGGGGTCGTATTCTATGGCAATAACCTTGGCCGGGATGTTAAACTTATCTCTTTTAAAATCTATGATTCTATACCTTCGCTTGTGACCGCCTCCCCTGTGCCTCGCCGTAATCCGTCCCGAAGCACTCCTCCCTCCGCGGGAACGCAAACCAAAAGTTAGCGATTTCTCGGGCTTGTTCCTGGTAATTTCCTCTCTGGCCATTCTTCTCGTAGCCCATCTGCGAGCTGGCGATGTAGGTCTATATTTCTTTATTGCCATCTATCTCCCCTCACCCTAACCCCTCTCCCCGACGGGGAGAGGGGATTGTCTTATGCTCCCTCGAAAATTCTTATAGTATTTCCCGGCTTAAGAGTAACCACTGCTTTCTTTCTTCTCGGTCTATATCCTTCGTGAATTCCCAGCCTCTTCTTTTTGCCCCCGAGATTGAAAGTATTTACTTTAATCACTTCCACCTTGAAAAGTTCTTCTACAGCCCTCTTAATCTCAGTCTTATTGGCCCTGAGAGATACAAATAGAGTATACTTGTTCTCATCTCCCCGCAGGGTTGTAGATTTTTCCGTTATCACCGGGCCCTTAATTATCTGATATGGGTCAAACATTCAGGATAATCCCTCCACAATATCTTCTATGGCATCGCGAGTAATAATTATCTTCTCATAGTTCAAAAGGTCGTGTATATTGATACTTTGAACGGGAATCAGTTTGACTCTGGGTAAATTAGCGAAGGCCCTGGATAAATTCGCCTCCCTGGCTTTTACAATCACCAGAGTCCCCCTTAAAGCACCCATCTTTTCCAATAGCGCTTTTGCTTTCTTGGTCCTTCCCTCTTCCAGCATTAACGAATCCATAACTCTAAGTCTATTTTCGCGGATTTTTTCTGACAAGACCTGTTTTACGGCATTTCTTCTTTTCTTTTTAGGCAAAGCTATCCTGAAGGAACGGGGCTTGGGACCAAAAGTAATCCCTCCGTGTTGCCAGAGAGGGGAACGAATGCTTCCCGCCCGCGCCCTGCCCGTGCCCTTTTGCCGCCAGGGTTTAGCTCCCCCTCCGGAAACCTCCGCTCTCGTCTTGGTGGAAGCTGTTCCCTGCCTGGCCATCGCCAGCTGACTGACCAATGCCTCGTGAACCAATCCTCGATTCAGCTTCTTTCCAAAAATTTCCTCGGGCAAGCTGATCTTGCCCATATTTTCTCCCTTAGAGTTAAGTAGATCTACTTCCGGCATTAATCTCTCTCTTTTCTATATATTATTATGGTTTAATCCTATTTCTTCTGTTTCTCTTGTTTCTCTTGTTTCTCTTGTTTCTTCTGGGGTTCCTGTTTCTCCTGTGTTTCCCGTTTTTTCTGCTTCTCTTCTTTCTTTTCTTTCTCCTTCTTCTCTGGTATCTCCCGTTTTTCCTCTATCTTTCGCGCCACTTGTTTCTTGCTTTTTGATATGACCAGCAAACCTCTCTTAACCCCGGGAATAGATCCCTTAACCAAAATTAGATTTTCTTCGGGAATAATCCTTACTACTTCCAGTTTTTTTACCATGCTGGAATTTCCCCCCATCCTTCCCGCCATCTTCGTTCCCGGGAGAACTCGCGAGGGGAATGAACTTGCGCCAATCGAACCCACTCTCCGGTGATGACTGGAACCGTGAGAAGCGGGGCCGCCTCTAAATCCCCAGCGCTTTACACCGCCGGCAAAGCCCTTTCCTTTTGAGGTGCCCCTAACATCAACGTAGTCTCCAACTTTAAACACGTCTACCCTGATCTCCTGGCCGAGTTGATATTCGTCCACGTTGGCTACGCGAAATTCTCTCAAATGTCTCAGAAAGCCAACCTTTGTTTTTTCCAAATGGCCTCTTTCCGGCTTATTTAAACCTTTTTCTTTTCTTTCCCCGTAGCCTAACTGGATAGCACTATAACCTTCTTTTGCATTACTCTTCTTCTGCACTATGAAACAAGGGCCTGCCTTAATCACTGTAACAGGAAGTGCTTCCCCTTTCTCAGAAAAGACCTGGGACATTCCCACTTTCTCACCAAGAATTCCTACCATCATTTACACCCTTCTTTGCTGTTTTTCTAAAGTTTTATCTCTACGTCTACCCCGGCGGGGAGATTTAGTTTCATAAGTGAGTCTATTGTTTGAGGAAGCGGCTCAAGTATGTCCACGAGCCTCTTGTGAATTCGCATTTCAAACTGTTCTCTCGACTTTTTGTCTATATTGGTGGACCTGAGAACCGTATACTTACGAATTTTTGTGGGCAACAAAATCGGACCGGAAATTTTTGCTCCCGTCCTTTTAGCCGTTGCCACAATCTCTTTCAGAGACTGGTCAAGCATCTTGTGGTCATAAGCCTTAAGCCGTATCCTGATCCTCTGACTAGCCATTCTCTAACTCCAATTCCCTATCGCTCCTCACATTTAGAAGATAGTTTATGAGGAGCTATTGAATTTTTTAGCCAAAAATCAAGAACCACATACTTTCCTGATGCGAGGGAATTTGGTGAAGCGAGCATTAGAATTTTTAGCCAAAAATCGAAGATTAGAGTTTATCCGAAACTGACCAAAGGGAATTTCGGGAAACTCCTGAGATTTTTGGCGGTGCTCGTAGAGCAAAAAATTCTTAGCGAGCGAACCAAATCCCGAGCTATTTTATTATCTCCGAAATTACTCCTGCCCCGACAGTGTGT
>JABAOC010014414.1_pt1 | contig 17727 bp, 16 predicted proteins | sample 7062161 | NCBI WGS metagenome assembly JABAOC01 (sample SAMN14538625, study PRJNA623070) | marine sediment metagenome | biome: marine biome [ENVO:00000428]; feature: marine pelagic biome [ENVO:01000023]; material: deep marine sediment [ENVO:00002113] | place: India: Gulf of Khambhat ... | reverse complement strand
CCGTCTTTACTTTTAATTTTTAATGCTGAACCGGAAAAACCAGTAGAAGAGACAATCGATGTGCTCAACAACTATCATAAGGGCTTTGAGATTGAGTCGCTAACTTCGAAGGGCGGTAATATTGCCGTAAAAGTTCTGCAGCGGAAAAAAATTACTAACGGCTATCGGCTTGATGTGGAACTAATTCCCCCGGCATTGGAGAATAAAACAAACTTCAAGGATGAATTATATATAAATATTAAGGGCGGCGAGAAGCTGCCGATTAGCTGTAAAGGATATTATTCGAACGTAAAGATCGAGCCTGAAATACGGTAAAGGTCGTTAAAGTGTAATCTTCCGGCGGAATTGCACCTTGAGGTAATAAATGTTTTAATAGGTTTTGCTTGCTTAAAGATGTCTTTTTAATTAAACTATAAGTCGTTAATTAGAAGAAGGTTACATTACAATCCGACTTGGAGATACGAAAATGAAACGAAAATTCGAAATACTTACTTCACAGATGATTTGTGTAATCTGTGGTTTGGTGTCGTTTTTACAAATTGGCTGTCAAGAGCAGGCCAAACTAACAGGAAAATCTTTGCCGGAAATCAAGTTTGAAAAATTGGTCTGCGACTTCGGCGAAGTTGGCCCGAGCACAAAGCAAAGAGGTGAGTTCAAATTCACAAATGTCGGGGAAGGCTTACTGAAAATCACTAAGGTCGGGAGATGCTGTGGTGTAGTCACCAAACTGGACGTGAAGGAATATAAACCGGGCGAAAGCGGCGCATTGGAAGTCGAGTGGAACTCAAGGCCTCGGGAAAGCACGATGACACGAAAACTGGTTGTGCACAGCAATGATCCGAATACTCCCGCGACTAACCTAACCATAAAAGCAAAAGTTGTGTTGCAAGTTGCCTGGGAGCCGAGAAGATTGAAGCTTTTCCTTGATGAGGAAAATGCAGGCTGTTCGAAGATTACAATCAGCAGCATTGATAATCGTCCATTTTCAATAACAGGATTCAAATCGACCGCAGATTGCATCACGGCTGATTATGACCCTACAGCAGAAGCAACTAAATTTGTTCTTGAACCCAAGGCCGATATTGAGAAACTNNAGGGCGTATCAATATCAGCCTTAATCATCCCCAGGGTAAAACCGCCATTGTTCTATATAGTGTGCTGCCGAAATATACGGTCAACCCGCCTTTACTTATAATTTTTAATGCTGAACCGGAAAAGCCGGTAGTAAGGACAATCTCAGTGCTCAACAACTATGGTAAGGACTTTGAAATTGAGTCGCTGTCGTCTGAAAATGATGTTGTCACTATGAAGCTTCAGGAGCAGAGGAAAATTCGTAATGGCTACCAGCTTGAAGTTGCAATAACACCTCCGGCCGACGAGGGTAAAACAAAATTTACTGACCTGTTGTCAGTAAGTATTAAGGATGGCAAGAAGTTACCGATTCGCTGTAACGGCTACTATACAAAAAGAAAAGCCAAAGCTCAAGCACAACAAAGCTCACTCGAAAAGTCCGGTTAAAGCGATTAGGTCTTGATCCGGCCGTACTGAAAGACAAATCCGGATTACCGAAATAAACAATAGGCTTTTTGTGTTCAGAATAAAAGATGGTAGATATATGAGGCGATTAATTACTTGTATTTGTATCTTAATAGTAGGGACTTCTTGTGGATTGAGAACTTCGAAGAAGGCTCCAGCATACCAACAAGAGCGTTCGATGGTCGATTCACTCACTGTTTTCTTGACCGGCAACGTGCTTGGAACGTTAAAGCCCTGTGGTTGCTCAGGCGGGCAACTCGGGGGATTCGATAGACGCTCAGCAGTATTCAGTACCATACCTGAGCAGAAGAGATTAATAATAGACACAGGCTCATTTGTTGAAAGTGACAGCGAGCAGGAGCTGATCAAGTACCATATCATAATCCAGGCCCTTCAACTTCTCGAATATGATTTAGTAAGTCTTAGCGAGCAAGACATCGAAATAGGCAAAAGTCTCGGCCTCTTAGATGGTATTGAGTCGGCCTTTAATATAATAGGTCCTTACAGTGTGTCTGAGATGAACGTGCCGGCGAAGTTTACGAAGAAATTCTCGCTCAAAGGCAGAACCGTACTGGCCACCGTAGCGGCTTTCGACCCGGAATCAACCCCGATCGAACAAATTGGGGAGCTTTTCGACCTGTCGGCGGGTGTGCCGGCTCTCAATATCCTGATCTTGAGCAATAGCGATTCCGGAACAATTGAGTCCATCGCTAAAGAAGCCCCATTTGTTGATTGTGTTATCTGCCCATCCGAATCTGATGAACCGGACTTGATTGGCGATCCGGACAAACGACCCCTGGCTTTCTCAGTAGGGCGTTTCGGTAGATATGTTTGCGGACTGAGAGTAACAGCTCCGGCCAGACTCGGCCAGCCGCTAAGATTGGCGTTTAAAGCATTTCCCGTCGAAGAGGGTTTACCAAAGGCGGAATCTCTCGTCAGATTGTACGAAGACTATCAGCAAATTGTCAAAGACAGGAATCTTTTAGAAAAACATCCGCGTTTTGCTCTGCCGAATGACCTTAAATACGTAGGCTCGAAATCCTGTAAGCCCTGCCACGACTACGAATATGAAACATGGAACGTTAACGCCCATGCAAAGGCCTTCTCTATACTCGAAAAAGTCGGCTCTCAGTTCGACCCGGAGTGCGTCGTCTGTCACGTCATCGGTTTCGACTACGAAAGCGGATTTATTTCCCAGCAGGATACCGGACATTTAATAAATGTTGGCTGCGAGAACTGCCACGGACCGGGCTCAAAACATATCCTTTCTGCCGGTGCGACCGAACTTACTGAGCCGAAATCGGCATGCATAGACTGCCATACGCCCGAGCACAGCGGCGATTACGCGGGCAATGAGGATGCTTTTATGGAGAAAATTAGGCATTGGAGGGAACCAAACGCTGCCGGTAATGTCAAATAAAGAGAGCACAGAAACACAGTATTAGCGCAAAGTTCAACCGACTTAGGTGCTTTTTATACCGATATGATAAAGACATTGCGAATAACAAGTGTTGTAGCAGCGATTCTGGCAGGCATTTTCTTTGTTTTTCCTGTGGTTTATGGCGTTCGCAGCGATGAACGCATAGACGAATTTCTCAAGTTACCGAGTGTGAGAGAAAAGTACGAGAATGCTGCGGATAACAAGGCAAAGACAGGGGAGAGCCGGGAATCACCTCTTGTCAAGCAGGCAGAAGCTTTTGCATTGTATCTGAATCCGCGCAAACCGGCGGTTCCGAAAACTTCGAAAACAATCAAGCCTACAGGTATTTCCAGCAAAGTGAATGTTACACCCAAATTCCCGGTTTATGCCACAATTGTTTGTCCGGAAAATCCGAATTTGTCACAGGCATTGATTGACGAGCCCGGCAGGGGACGCCACTGGGTCCGGCAGTCCAGCATGGTTGGGCATTTACTAATCGAGCAGGTAAAGGATGGTCTTGTTGTTGTTAAAAGCGGCAAAGAGACGTTCGAGCTTGAAATTGAGCAGGAACCCGAAACGAGGTCTCTAAGCGGAACATCCCCTGCTTATTCGTTGAGAAGTAGCCAAAGTTCTATAAGGCCCACATCGCCGGCTTTCAGAAGAACTGCCTCCAGCTTTAGAAGAACAAGAAATATTCCACAGATACCGCAAAGAAACAGTGACGAAGAAGAGAGAGTGAACCAGTTCGTAAATGATCTGAAGGATTTACGGCAAAATTCAGCTTCGGATAAGACTGATTCGGGACTCGACCCTGAAGAAAGATCTGCCAGGATACGGGAACTCATCTCTAAATTCAAATCTACTCGCGTCAGTGCCGAAGAAGCGAAAAAGCTGGATAATATGGGCGAAGAATTGAAAGGCATTCGGAAAGACCCAAATTCACCCCCGCCCGAAGCGGACAATAGCGAAGGAAAAGTCAGCCCACCCAAATCGGACGCATCGGCGGAAAAATAGTCCTACGCCATAGCAGTAAGTTCTGAATCGTAAACATTTCCAAGTGCAATTAAGTTGATGAATCCGGTTTCTTTCGTTCTTAAAACGTTTTCATAACTATTTTCAGCAGTTTTATCGGCCTTAAAGGACCAATATGCGTGAATGTGTACTTAGTTGGTGGGACCGATAAGTGTTTAGATTAAACTCGATCAGTCGGGTGAATCGAAGATCGGCAGCTTCCAATCGACCTTCGAAACTCAATGTTCAAAATACACCTGTTTTAGTTAACAAATTGGCGTTTTTTTACCTGAAAATCGGGAACTTTCGCTCTTTTTTTGTGTCTGATTTAATAGTAATTACTGTAAAACCGGCCCCCGTTGTTTTGCCTCATAAAAGTAAGGCTTTGGGGAAAGGATTGATATCTTATTCTATCGGACAAAGGGGTGTTTCATGATGACAAAGCAGCGTTGTTCTCACGGGGGTCACGTTTGGATTTTTGCTTTTACAGCAACTCTTCTGATATTCAGTAACTGTCTTTTTGCTGCTGAGCAAACAGGTGTTCTCAAGGAACCCGGATACGAGATTTTTCCTTTGAAACACATATCTGTTGAGCAGGGCAAGAAGTACCTTGCCGGGGTCATAACAGGCACGGTTACTCATTTTCCGGCCACATCGGCACTTTTGGTGACTCCTGAGCCGGATAAGCAAACCAATGCAAAATATGAGCTGACCAAAGCAAAGGCTATTCTCGATCTTGTCGATGGGCCGGAGCAATATGTCGTAAAAGCTATTCTTCCCGTCTCCGCAGCAAGGAACATGCCATCTAATGAGCAGCTTACTGCGAGACTCAATCCCAGCTTAACGAGGGGAATATCAATCGGGAGCTTCTCTAATCCGCCGGATGAGAATGCAAGCACCAAAGCAATTATCGATATTCACAACGATGCCGTGATTGCTATTGTGCCGGTTAGATTGTTGAACAAGGTCGTTTCTGCAATAGGACAATTACAGAACTCAGGCACTATCGCAGCACAAGATATACCGAAATCGCAGGATAAACCGGAATCTCCTGCTGAGCAAAAATTTTCTGCATCGGCAACACCAAGTGAAGCGAAATTCTTATTTACAGCAGACGGCAGTGTCAAAACCGAACCAAATTCCACTGCAACCGTGGTCGAGCAAGAGACACTGGAACCGCCTGTAGATAACCAGAATGAAGATATGCCACCGCTTGTCGATGGAGAACAAATCATCAATCTGGCTTTGGCCGAGCGTCAGAAGCTTAAAGTCGTTGAATTCCTGGGTTTGGTGGGCCCATATTTGGGTCTGGATTTCATGTACGACGAGAAAGATGTCGCCGAAGAAGTAACGATTAATCCTCACGGCAAGTTTCGAGGCCCCATCAAAGTAAAGGATTTGTATCCTTTGCTCGAAGAAGTGCTGAAGTTCAAGAAACTTGCGATGACCCGCGGCAAGGGCAATCTCGTCACGATCGCTCCGGCTGCAAACGCTTTGGACATCGATCCCGCATTACTGGAAATGGACGATGGCAAAATCGAGCACGGCGACGGAATCGTCCAAAGTGTTGTCAAACTGGAACATATAGATACAACCACTGCACAAAATTTTTTGACGGGAATGAAGCTCACAACGAGCATTACTGCGATTCCCGAGACGAAAACCCTTATCCTTACGGGGTATGCCCACCGTATGGCACGCATACAGGCGTTGCTCAACATCGTCGACAAACCGGGAGAACTGAAAAAGTTTAGGTTCAGGCAGTTGCAGTACACGATGGCCGAGACGCTTGCTCCAAAGCTCCAGAGCCTTGCCGAGCAATTAGGTACAATATCCATTACCATTGCAGAAACGTCGATGGAAGAATCGCCAGCGGTTAGGATTAGTCCTAAGAGGGCAACAGAGACACAAGCCCAGTATCAAGTCCGACTTCGCCAGGCACAGCAGGCCGCAGCAGCAAGGCAAAGAGCGGCAGCGAGAAGAGCAGTCACGGGCCAGCAACCAGAGCCAACGCTACCCACCGTATATCTCGACGCCGACGAAAGAACAAACCGGATTCTGATGATCGGACTTGATGAGCAATTGGATGATGTCGAGGAGCTGATAAATACTCTTGACGTTGTGCAGCAGGACCTGCGGACCCTGGAATTATACAAAATAAATTACGTTGAAGCTGAGGATGTTAAGAAGCAATTGGAAGAGCTCGGCATAATTAGCCCCAGCCTTACGACGCCTTATTCTTCTTCAAGAATTACCACCAGTGCTAAGCCCACAGCTTCACAAACTGCTGCAGCTTCCAGAACTTCAGCGCTTAGAAGAACTCAGACGGACGAATCTACTGAGGCTCCTACGGAAGAGCCGCAAGTTGTCATAGTTGAGCCGACGAATTCACTGCTGGTAAATGCAACTGCCGAGCAACATGTTGAGATAGCGGAAATTCTAAGCTATGTAGATGTTGAAACGGACAAACTGGAGATACCCTATAAAGTATATCCGCTTGAAAATCAGTCGCCGGAGCATTTGGTATCGGTTCTCGAGCCGCTTATTCAGGAAAGTATCCTGGACAAAGAAGGCAAGGTCGAAAGCGTCAGGCAAAAGCAGGAAGATTTAATAACAATAGTTCCGGATCCTAACACTTTTTCATTGGTCGTTTATGCCAGCAAGAAGAATCAGGAGTGGATTTCGACCCTCGTCGAACAATTGGACCAGCGAAGGCCCCAGGTTCTGATCGACGTGACACTTGTGCAGATATCTAAGACCGACGCCTTCAACTACGACCTGAATCTTATCTCGAGCTTCCCGGACCTAACCAGCACCTCGGGCTTGACCACCGCTATTATACCCGGCGTGCAGGAAGGCAACTTAGTCTCGGGGCTTATCGACAGCGGCCGAGACCGCTTTATTGATTTGCAGTCCAACGGCGGCAGCGGGACCGGTTTCTACGGTGATAAACATATAAATGCCTTGCTCACCATGATGCAACAAAAAGACTACGGCAGGGTCCTGGCCAAACCGAAAATCCTTGTCAACGACAATGAGGCCGGGACAATAAGCACAATTGATCGCACATATGTTACGAAAACTTCCTCGATTCCGGTCAGTTCTGGCGGTGCGGGACAAGACGCAACCCTTATCCAGACGGCTACTGATTATCAGGACTATCCCGCCGGTATTACCCTATCGATCGTCCCCCATATCAGCCGGGGTGATTTTCTTCGCTTAGACATTACTTTAGACCGATCGGACTTTGGGACAATCACCGGAGACAAACCGCCGGACACCACAGAAAGCAACATTGAAACGACTGTAACAGTTCCCGACGGCAGCACGATTATCTTAGGCGGTCTGTTGAAGCTGAACCAGAGTAAGGGTGGAACAAAAGTCCCGCTCCTGAGTGATATCCCCCTTATCGGCGGATTATTCAGAAGTGCCAGCAACAGCGACATCCAGCGGAACCTGTATGTTTTTGTCAAGGCCGAGATCATCAGGCCCGAAGGTATCGGCCTTGCTGAAGGTGGCTTGCAAAGCATTTCGGAGCGAAACAGAAAAGCGTTTGAAGAATATGAGACGGACTTTCAGGAATATCAGGACTGGCCTGGCGTAAAACCCAAGAGTATGGATCCGTTAAAAGTCCTTGACGCACAATAGTAATGAAAGACTTGCTTTTACAAACTGCTAAGCGGACGGGTCTTGTCGATGCTGAGCGTTTAGCCGGATTCTTCGAGGAAAACACCAGTCAGGGCCGACTTGACGAGGCCCTGCTCAACTGCCCCTACTTTACCGAAGATGCCGTTCTGAGGCTTTTTGCCGAAGCGCTCGGTTGGGAATTTCTGCCGGAAATATCCCCGAAGACCGTGCCCGTGGAATTCGTAGAGACCGTCCCTGCAATGTATGCTCAGCACCACTATCTTATCGGGATAAAATCCGATGCTGATAATGGTGAGCTTACAGTGGTTTTATCCAAGCCTCTGGATGCAAATGCTCTGGACAACGTCTCGAAGATGATGGGCTTACCGGTCAGGGTGGCAGTATCCACACGAGCTGCAATTACTGCTGTAATAGACGTCGCCTATGAGCAAAAGACGACGGTCATCGAGGAGGTGGCAGAAGAGCTCGATTCGCAGAACCTCGACCAGCTCGTCGATGAGGTTTCAACTTCGGATGACCTGCTTGACGTGGTAAATCGGCCGCCGGTTATCAGGCTGGTCAATGATATTCTTTTTCGCGCCCTGCAATTGCGGGCCAGTGATATTCATGTCCATCCTTACGAGTCAAAGATTCAGATTCGCTACCGTATTGACGGTATTTTGTACGATACCCTGAGCCTGAACAAGAACGTCCTGCCTTTGATTATTTCACGTATCAAGGTTATGGCCGGCATGGACATTGCCGAACGCAGGCTTCCACAGGATGGCAGGTGTAGTGTTCGATTGGGCCAGCGTGAGGTCGATTTGCGTATCAGCACCGTGCCAACCAGCTACGGCGAACGCAGCGTGCTGCGTCTGCTCGATAAAAGCACGGGGCTTTTCGGATTGAACGAGCTGGGATTGTTCACAGAGGACCTGCAAAAATTCGATTCTTTGCTCAACCGCTCTCACGGGGTTATTTTCGTAACAGGCCCGACCGGCAGCGGTAAAAGCACGACGCTTTACGCGTGCCTTAACAGAATTAACTCGGCCGAGAAAAACGTCATAACCGTAGAAGACCCAATCGAGTATCAGCTCGAAGGTATCAGCCAGATTCAGGTCGCCAGCAAGAAAGGAATGACTTTTGCCACGTCACTTCGTCACGTGCTGCGTCAGGATCCGGATGTTATAATGATCGGCGAGGTTAGAGACGTTGAGACTGCCCGTATGGCGATACAATCTTCGCTTACGGGCCATCTGGTTTTCAGCACCCTGCATACCAACGACTCGGCAGGCGCGGTCAGCCGGCTCCTGGATTTGGGCGTCGAGCCATATTTAGTAAGTTCATCGCTGATTGCCATAATAGCTCAGCGATTGGTACGAAAAGTATGTCCGGATTGCAAAAAACCTTTCGAACCGACACCCCACGAATTAAAGGAGCTTAGGCTGAGTAAAATGGATAATGACAGCGGGAAATTCTTTGTCGGCACAGGCTGTGAGAGGTGCTTTCAGACCGGTTATCGCGGCCGAACTGGCATTTATGAAATGATGTTAATCGATTCGGAGATACAGAACCTGATATACAAAAGGGAAAGTGCCGGTACAATAAAGAGTTTTGCTCTTAACGCAGGCCTGCAGACTCTTCGAATGGACGGCGCCAGGAAAGTGCTTGCCGGGACAACAACTATCTCTGAGGTATTGAGAGTAACACAAGCGGACGTAATGTAATTTTATTTACAAATCGTCCATATTTAATAATAAATAGCAATATGCCAAGATACCATTATATGGCGATAGCCGCTAACGGCAAGAAAGTCAAAGGGGCAATTACTGCCGAAAGCTCTTACGCCGCACGAAAACAACTCCGGTTGCGGAGTATTCACCCTTCGTCTGTTACCGAGGTCAGTTCAAAGGCGGAAACTAAAACTGCGTTGTTTTCGATCTTCAGCAAACGAAACAAAACCCAGATAATCGACTTTACCAAGCAACTGGCCACGCTGCTCACATCGGGAATCAAACTTACCGAAGCTCTCTCTGTCCTTACCCTGCAAACATCCGATGTGCGGTTTCGAAACGCCCTTTGCGATATTCGCGACCGTGTTGTCACCGGCGAATCATTTACCGATGCCCTTAAGGATTACAGCGATTATTTCGATGTCATATATGTAAGCATGGTCCGTGTCGGAGAAATGACGGGTATTTTAGGCCAGAGCCTCTCAACAATCGCCAACTTTATGGAAAAACGCCGGAGAGTCGAAGCGAAAGTAATGACTGCAATGGTATATCCCGTTGTACTGATTTTCTTTTGCCTTGCGGCTATTCTGATATTGACAACCCAGGTCATTCCTAAGATAGGCAATGAAATCGCAAGGGCGGGGCGAGAATTGCCCTGGATAACCAAGCGTTTGATGGATGTCGGATATGTGCTGACCAGTTGGTGGCTGCTGTTGGTTATTGCAGTAGTGGTTGGATTTGTCTGGGGCTTGAAGCGGTTTTTGAAAACCAGCCGGGGCGCTTATTTGCGCGATAAGTTCCTCCTGTCCCTGCCGTTATTCGGCCCTCTCATAAAGCAGCGTGTCGTCGCGCGCTTCGCGTCTACTCTTTCAACACTACTCGGCTCGGGACTTGCTATGGCCGAGTCTCTTCGGGTTGTCGCAGAGGTTACCGGCAACACCCTTATGAAAAGAGCCATCCAGCAGGCGCGAGAGAGGATTCTTGCCGGCGCCGATATCGCAACCCCACTTCGGGACAGCGGCGTTATCGATCCTGCTATCGCCCACATGGTTGCCGTTGGAGAAAAAAGCGGCGAACTTGAAACGATGCTTAAAAGTATCAGCGACAATCTCGAAGCTTCAAGCGATATAGTTATTGAAAGATTGAGTGCCGCGGTTGAGCCGCTTATTATAATTATTATGGCTGCCGTAATTGGTGTAATTGCTTATGCGACAATATTGCCGATTCTGGAAGTCTCGGCAGGCAATTTTTAACGAACTACCCAGGAGATTAATATGACAAGGAAACAGAGAAAAAGGTACGTTAGATACGGTTTTACAATGGTCGAACTCATGGCGATGCTGATTATCATCGGCTTGCTTGCCACTCTGGTCGTCACGAAAGTCGCGAGCAAGATCGACCAGGCACGTATTACGACCACAAAGGCCAACTTAAAGATTCTTCACTCTGCAGTCAATCAATTCAAGATGGATACGACTCGATACCCAACCGAAGAATTAGGACTGTTGGAACTGGTTGAACAGCCCCCCGACGTGCCGAATTGGGAGCCGGGTGGTTACCTGGAAACTACAGAAGTGCCCCCTGACGGCTGGGGAAACGAATTTAAGTATGAGCTTTTTCCGGAGAGCGGCAAGCAANNTCGATTCTGGATACTCGATTCTCGCAATATGAAGGACGAACATCAAGCAACGAGCATCGAGAATCGAAAACACGGTTTTACGATGGCCGAATTGCTGGTTGTGGTTGCGGTCGTGTCTCTGTTTGTGCTCATGGCCCAAATCCATCTTTTCGGACTGCTGAGAAAAAATACGTTCAGGGCACAAACACAGGAGCTTGTCTCGACAATGCAAATGGCCGCCAGTGCCGCAGCCGAGACCGGCCGAAGATATGAAATTATCATCGACATAACAGAGCAGAGTTATGGGCTTAAGGAAATTACGGGCTCTGAAATATACGTAGACAGACCGGATGAAACACCCGGAGAGATTATTGTCCAAAATAATCTTACTGACAATTGCCGGCTCGTTTATGTTTGGTTTGACGATGGGATTGACACAAACACGAAGGCATGGTTTCGAGTAGGACCTTCGGGCTGGCAGAATGGCGGAAAAATCGTCCTGCTCGATGAAAAAGACCAGCCGTATACGATTGTTGTTAACCGGATAAATAGAATTGTCACATTAGAAGAAGGTAATATAGAGCTTTTAGAGCCGAAATCTAAAGATGAACTGCCGTTCTAAAAAACTTACTAAAAGAAAGAAAGCTTTCAGCCTGGTAGAGGTCCTAATGGCTGTGGCGATTCTTGCTCTTATCAGCTCAAGTGTGCTGGTTGTGATCGATCGCTGCGTGGCCTCGGCGGCAAAATCTGCGCTGCGAATGCGGGCCTTCGAAGTTGCCCGGGAAAACATGGAAAAGCTTCTTGCTTCTAATTCAGTGAAAGAGAGCGTCGAGTATGGCCAGAGTGAGAAATATCCCGACATTGAATGGCAAACGGTCGTTGAGACATTTTACGAGCCGATCACTGCACGGATGTGGGTCAGAGGTGTCTGCTCGGCCCAGTATAATGATCCAAACGGACAAGAGCAAACAATCGAGCTGACACACTGGCTGACAGATCTGACAAAAGAACAACTGCTTCAGATTGAGGAGCGAGATGAGGAAGAATTAGGAGAATTGGCTGCCGAGCTAATCGAAACGCTGGAGGATGCTGCCGACTATGCCGGCGTTGATGTCGAAACAATAGAGCAGTGGCTCCAGAACGGATTGCTAACAACCGAGGACGGCTCTTTTATCAAGGATAATCTCGATCTCTACATGCGCAGTAGCGGCAATCCGAGTGAAGAAGAAAAGAATCAGCAGGCAAAATCATTAGCTGACTTGAAGAACAAAAAAAGCCAATCGGGTGATGGATCAGCAGGCGACGCATGGCGGGATGAAATAGATCCGAAGACAGGCCTGACGTATGGAGAGCTTGAACAAATGGATTTCTCCGAAATTTGGGAATTAATGCAGAATCAGCGGCGTTAGGAGTTTTGGCCACGATGAAATTAAACGCGTTTAGCCATAAAGTGAAAGAAACTTCCGGCACATACGGAGTGCCGCAGGGTTTTTCTCTGGCAGAAGTGCTCGCGGCCTTGACCATCGGAGCGATGGTTACAGTTGCAGTGCTTGGCATTTATAATCGCGCTGAGAATTCAGCCGCCGCAGTGACACGTCGGCTTGACAGCTCTCGACTACCCGGCGAGATTCTGCAGCGAATAGCCGAAGATCTTGACAATATCATTTCTTCCAGTTCTGATGCTACAATCACCATTGAGAACAAATTTGAGAATGTTGCCTCAACGATGCTCGTTCCCGCCGCAAAGCTGACAATTACACGAACTATCCAGGACAGTAAAGATAGAGAGCAAAAATTTCAGGAAATCGTCTGGCAAAGCAGTTATGACTTTCAGAGTGCTACTAACAGCCTGACTTTGTACCGCAGTTCCAGCGGAATCAACATGGAAGACAAAGTGCTTGAGAAGAATAAAGATGACTTTGAAAGAGAGCTTTTCGTGCCTATTTGCAGCGGTATTACTTTTTTCAAGATTAGTGTGCTGGCCGGTAAGAATCCTATCGAAAAATGGAACGGTTCACCCCCTCGGGGGGTTATGGTAACAATCTCGTTTGCTGAGCCCTATAAAAGAACGGATGGCACTTTTGACGTTCCGGACGAGGAAAAAATCACAAGAACCATCGCTATCGACAGAACCAGGAAAATCAGGTTCGATACTTCAATAACCGAGGATGGTAATGACGAAGAAGGGCAAGAGGATATGAACTTGCCCAGTGGCGAAAAACCACCATCAGAAGACTCCAGGAAGGCCGGAAAGATTAAATAATGAATAAAGGTCAAGATAACTGGAATATTTCTCGAAGCCGGTCCGGCGTTGTGTTGCTGGTGACGTTAGTGTTGTTGGTTGTGCTCGCTACGCTGGGTTATACTCTCAGTAGCCGTGTTGCGAGCCAGCGCCACCGCGACCAGTTTATTATCGACTACAGCAACGCCCGCTATGGTTGCGATTCGGCTGTGAAGTATGCCCTTGCGACACTTCAAGAACTTGACCCGGAACTGATAAGTCGCCCGAACGAGCCGGATTTTTCCGATTTATTTGCCCTTGACGAGATAGGATATCAGGAGCTTCTGGCACAGTGGAGCGCCGAATCTCAGTCCGATACATTCAACAACGGCAAGGATTTTGACGATAAGAGTGGTATTGATGATGTAAATAGTATAAGTGGCTATGAAAGCCGAATGGACGGCTTTAACGATCCGGATTCTATAGTGATTCGGGGTCCCTATGGTCCGCCCTGGCCGTTTGTGACCGAGCCGGCTGAGTTTGAGATCGGCTCTGCCAAAGTTCGAATTGAAATTGAAGATGAAAATGCAAAATACCCTCTCGGCTGGGCGATGTTGAACAATCCTGAATTAGAGCGGGAAATCGAAGCGGGATTTGTAACTTTCTGCGAAATGATGGGCCTTGATTTCATGGAGATCAGTTCACTAAGAGAACAGCTAAAGCGAATAAGTGAGATAAAACCTTTCACACTTACTTTTAAACCGATAACTAAAACGATTAGAAGACCTGTAACTACAACGGCAAAAACTACCAGTAAAAGCAGGACTTCAAGGACAACCCGTCCACGAATAATCAGAAAGACCATATCTGTCGCGAAACAAATATCCGACCAGACTACGCATTTCGCAAAAGTGTTTCACAGCTCGCTCATCGACACCGAATCTCTTGCTCAACCGACAATAATCGTCGGAGACAGAAAAGAATACCCTTTGAAATATATTGGACTGTGGGGCACGCGGCAGGTCAATATCAATACTGCCCCTCGACATGTTCTGGAAGCGGCCTTCATATTCGGCGGCAATCAAGTCGAAATAGCCGAGGAGATTATTCAACAGAGACGAGAAGAGCCTTTTGCAAACGTAGAAGACATTAAGAGCAAGCTGTCTCGTTATTCCGAATCCATCGGCAAATGCGAAGAATACATCACAACGGAAAGCAGGTTTTTCATGATCAAAATAACCTCGACGAGCGGAGTGGCCAGGGCTTCGTCCATGATAGCAATAACAAAAGAGGGTAACAAAGTTACAAGAATCGCTGTAATCAACGGTTGAGTGCTAATGACTATTTAGGAGTTTGCCGATAGTGGAATCTCAGAATTATTTGGGAATATACATCAGCAGGAACACTGCGACGGTGGTCTGCCTCGGTCCGCAAAAGAAAGACAACAGCAGCGTGAAATGTTTCAGCGTTTCTATTGAAGGACAACAGCAGGATATGCAGGAACTGGCGGGTCTTATCGCTCAGGGCTGTGCCGAGAGAAATTTGAGATATTCCGAAATTACAGTCGCGTTGGATTGCTCAATGTTTATGCAGCACAGTGTGCACAGCGAATTTAAAGATCCGAAACAAATAGCTGCGACCGTAAGATTCGATACGGAAGAGGCCCTTACGACGGATATAACCAACGTTGCGGTAGCATTCGAAATAGCTTCGAGCGACCAGGCCGGCTCACAAATAACTGTTTTTACGGCAGAGCGTAAAATATTGTCGGAAGTTCTTAATGCTTTGCAGCAGTACAATCTTGACCCTGTACACATAGAGCCGGATGTAAATTGTTTATCAAGATTTATCTGCCGACATGTAACCTCCGATGAGCCGGAGCAGACCGAGACGTTGTATGGGATGCTGTCCAATCGGAGCGGCTATTTGATTGTCCCCCCAATGGCGGTAGATGATGAATCCCGGAAGGCATCGATAGTTCGAACATTCCTGGTCGGTGCTACACAGGACCGGACTAAACTGCTGCAAAGAGAAGTGCTTGTCACTATGGCTCTCGTCGAAGGAACCGGGCCACTTAGCAGTCTTAAAGTCTTCGATTCCGCCGACGCTGTAAATTCTATGCAGCTTAGAGATAAACTGGGTATTGAAAGCGACGAAATTGATTTGCGCGGCATTATCGAAACCAAACTTCAACCGGAGGCTGACTGCGCCGATCCCATTGATTTTGCAATCGCCTATGGTGCGGCCCAGGCTCTCTTGGAAAAAGTGCGCAGCGTCGATTTCCGGGAGGATTTTAGCCCCTTCCAGGGTAAAAGGCTCAGGCTGCAAAAAACATTGAAAACAGCAGCAATATCTATAACGATTCTTTTAGTCGCTGTGGGAGTGTATTTTCAAACGCAGTTGTTTAGTGTGAACAGAGACAAGAATAAATTACAAAGCAAATTCGCCAGAGATTACAGAGATGTTATGTTGGCGAAAATGCCGAACGACCTCGAAATCAAAGATGCCGTTAGAGAACTCGGTAAGGAATTGAGGCGTATCGAAAACGAAAACAAGGGACTGTTTCCGGATGAAAAGTCTATATCGTCAAATCTGACACTGGTGCTGACAGCGTTTAACGATAATGAATGTGCGAAAAAGACGAACCTGAATATCGAGACGATTACCGTCACTACCAAGAACATTATAATCACCGGCGATACCTCCAGTCGGGAAAACACGCTGGAGTTCTTCGAAGTACTCGGAAAGAACGGGCTGGAAAATTTCAAGTTTAACTTCTCATTAAAAGGCGGACGCGACAATTTCAATATAACGGTTGTGCCGAAGAAATAATCGAGGAAACAGTTTATGAAAGACATGTATAAGAATCCAATTTTGTATTGTATAGCCGTACCTGTCATTGTCGGCTTGTGGCCTTTATTACTTTGGGCCATATACTTACCGAACGCCCAAAAGAATGTTGAAGAGCAGATGGCTCAATACGATGAGGCTGAGAAGATTATGATGGATATATTTGATCTTGACCTTGGCCGGCTGGAGGTCGTAGATTCAAATGATACCGCAGTCGAATTTTCTTACGGCAATGCTGTTTACATGGTTGCGCGTTCTTGCCGTATACCGCCGAGTAAGTACAACATCAATTCAAACACGCGAGGGCAGAAAAGCCAAAGCGCAAGTATAGACTTGAAGGAGATAGACATCAAAAAATTCGCCGAATTTCTTTCGTTGATTCAATTTCGCTATGCAAATCTGCAATGCGAACGGATCAAACTAACTAAAAAGAAAAACCTCCCCGACAATGATATGTGGGATGTGGATATAGAATTAGAATATAACTTTTAAGTCTAACAATTTAACTTTTCTCGTTGTCGACCGGAACTGTTCATCCTGAACAAAAAGGTTTTAGCTACCACAAGAGTATTGACAGTTGAGGTTACTCGGCTTGAGAGTAGTGTCTCGTGATACGAATAGATTGTGGTACTCAGGCTCATAAACCTGCATTAAATGCCTCTCTGATGCAGAGTCTCCTGAGATTTTATAGCCGCCCGATATGCAATATGCAGGAAACACAGAATCCAGCCAAATTCTTCCGGGCTTTCTGCTGTCAAATCCGACGAGTAGCACTATATATAGTATATTACCCATTCTTCCAGGACAAACAGGTATAGCCGGCATACATGTTAAGATGGGTTTCTTCGATAATTGATTTTTAATACTGTTATGCTGCTTTTTAGCAATAATAATGCAACTTTATGACTTTGGATAGGTTGGATAAGCACTAAACTTTTCTAAAGTTTTCCGGGTATTGTAGTCGATACCAATATTAGTAGTTCGTTTTAACCTTGAAAGGATTTGGGGGACATACAAGATATAGTGGTTATTGGCTTTGAGCGGAAAAACGGACATTTTCGCTTTGAAGCTTGTCATACAAGGTATTTGAATGGCGGAATTTAATTCTAACAGTCGATTTGAAAGAGAAAATTGCCATGTAGATCCGGCCGGGGAGGTTCTTACTACGGATAAGGATATGATGATGGAGCAAATTCTTGACAATATCAACACTACGCCTATCGGCCAGGTGTTAAGAAAAATTGCTTCGCTTCCGGAAGTTCGCAAGGAAAAAGTTCTTGATGTCCGCCGGCAGCTTACGGAAGGTAAATACGATCTCGATGAGCGTTTGGATGTTGCTCTCGATAAGGTTCTTGAGTACCTTACGGCATAGGAGGGTGGATTCTTTGCGGCTTATTATGCGTCAGACCTAATAGGTAATTGAGGAACTTTTAAGTCTTAAAGAACTTCTGATGGACAACGTTTTTGTATCGGTCTCTTTTTAAGTTTTGTTTCCCATTCTGTAATCTACAGCAGAATGGTCCTCTTTTAACTACGAGACTATTTCGGGAACATCATCATCCGGCTCATCCATTTCGACTGGCTTGTAGCCCGGTTGCTTTGACTTTTCCAATTCTTCTTTGAAAGCCTTTATAACTTTTTCCTGAATTCTCTTCCTACAATCGGAATTGATGGGATGAGCAATATCGGCGTGCAATTTCATTCTGCCCTT
>JABAOC010008701.1_pt2 | contig 17742 bp, 17 predicted proteins | sample 7062161 | NCBI WGS metagenome assembly JABAOC01 (sample SAMN14538625, study PRJNA623070) | marine sediment metagenome | biome: marine biome [ENVO:00000428]; feature: marine pelagic biome [ENVO:01000023]; material: deep marine sediment [ENVO:00002113] | place: India: Gulf of Khambhat ... | reverse complement strand
CACTTCGAGCTGACGCGTATGTTCCCGCCCTTCCGCCGGTTGCTGCTGGAGCTGGGCCGGCGCTGGGCGGAGCGGGGCCTCATCGCTCAGCGAGACGACGTCTTCTTCCTGGGCCTAGACGAACTGCCGGATCTGGCTCGGTCTCCTCGCCCTCTGCATGAAGTGATAACGGAGCGCCGATCGGAGTTCGAGGCCAACAAGGGCCGTGTTTGGCCGGACATCATCCGTGGGGATGAAGAACTCTCTGCTGAAGGTCGAGAGCCTGCCGTGGTGTCGGAAGGGCAAATAGGCGGGCTAGGAGCGAGCCCGGGCGTGGCCACCGGGGTGGCGCGTGTGATCCGGGGTCCAGACGAGTTTGGGAAGCTGAATAACGGTGACATTCTGGTCGCACCGTTCACCAACCCCATCTGGACGCCCCTCTTCGCGATAGCGGGCGGGGTGGTGACCGAGGTGGGCGGCATGCTGTCCCACGGGGCCATCGTGGCGCGGGAGTACGGCATACCCGCGGTGATGGGAATACAGGGAGCTACGGAGTTGGTCCCGGAAGGGAAGACGATCAAGGTTGATGGGAACAATGGGATCGTCCATCTGGAACTGGAGGAGNNGCCTGTTACTTGATCGGCTCCATCCCCGTGGCCTGGATTGTCACCAAGCTGGTCACTGGCGAGGACCTCCGGCGGATGGGCACCGGCAACGTGGGAGTGATGAACGTGGCGATCAGCGTGGCGCGCTGGGCGGGGGTGCTCGTCTTCCTGGCCGAGATCTGCAAAGCAGTGCTGGCCATCTACCTGGCTCGCTCACTGATCGGAGGAGACATGGCCATCGGCCTGGCGGTGCTGGCCACCTTCGCAGGCACGCGCTGGCCTATCTGGTTGCGGGGTGCCGGCGGGCGGGGCAACACGGTGGCAGGAACCTCGCTAGTTGTCATCTCCTGGGTTGGCGCGGTCTGCATGGCTGCCCTGTGGATGATCGTCCGCTTGATCACCGGCACCTCGTTCCTGGCTACGCGCGTCACCCTCGTGGCGGGCCCTCTCGCGGTGGGCTTGCTGACTCGTTCCTGGTGGTACCTGCTTATGGGAGGGGTCTTCTGCCTGCTCTTCTTGAGCACACACGAGCGCAAGACAGACGACCACCTGATCATCAAGAAGCGCTGGTCGGGCTTGCGGAGGTTCCTGACCATGCCGCCGCGGAGGAAGTAGTCAGCTTTGTTCAACGCTGGAGGTGAGCGCCTACGATCTGACCTTGGATACTGACAGGTCGTGTGTCATATTGAGGTAGCGCATGAAGGGGGTGAAACCTGGTAGGAGGCCAGGTTGCCGCAGACGTATGGCCAACTCGCCGCGTCGACGAACTCCGGCAAGGGATCTGCCAACCTACCTGGCTATCTGTCACCTGCCTCACACAGGACGATGACTGCTGCTGGCCCATCCTAGCCCTCGCTGAGCAACGCCGAGAATTCATCGTCAAACAACAGTCTCTCTTCCGCGGCCCGCTCGGCCTCCTCCCGCTTTGCCTTGCGCGCGAGGCACTCGGCTTCCTCGTGCGGATTCCCACACAGTTCGCAGATGGCGGACGGTTTCTGCGCAGAGTCCAATGGAGCCACGATGAGGAGCACCTCCTGATCCCTTAATTCGCGGAGAGTCCTCTCAATGGCCACGCCCCCCACCTCCACGCCGCCGTTGCGGCCGGGGTAGCGCACCGGCCCTCGGATAAACTGGGCGCCGATTCCTGGAGCTGTGATCCCCAGTTCTTCAGCGTCGTGTCTGATCATCACGGTTCACCTCGCGATTGCTGTACGCAAACATGCCCTTTCGATCGAAATCAGGATCAACCCTAGTCAGGCAAATAAAACAAAAGAATCCGCCAAAAAAATCGCCAACTTGGGCGCTTTGAGACTTTGTTACTTGAAACCCCGAACTCGACAAGGAGTTACGCTCAAATGCTCGACTTCTGCCGCGACTCCTTGTGTCGACAGGCTACGGCCGGGGGTCTTTCCTCACATCACCGGTGGACGACCAACACCTCGTGCGCCTGGCGATAGCCTGGGGAAGCCACCTGCTAGCCACGCACCATATGAGATTAGACGATGACCGGCAAGGGAAGGTGGCCAACCGAGTCAGACCGCCAACAGACCCTACTCTAATACACTATGCCTATACGTTGTCCGTACATGCACAGCATCTGGCCTCGCGCCAATGACCCAGGAAATCTCCCTCTGACGACAGTGCCCCATCCGTCCAGTGCTGTCCCTCTCTGTGCACCTTTGCGCGCGCCGCTGATTCGCGCGCAGCCAGTTCATACGGTACAATTACTCCAGACTCATGCCCCGTAGGTCCACATGGTAAGGGTAAGCGAAATGATTCACCCACATCCTCACCCCGTCCGGGTAGCGGTCGTGGGCGTCGGCAACGTGGGCGCCACCTTCGCCTACGCGCTTCTGTTCGGCGGCCTGGCATCGGAGATCGTGCTCATCGACGTCAACCGCGCCAGGGCGGAAGGTGAGGCCATGGATCTTAACCACGCCGTCCCCTTCGCCCACCCCACCCGCATCTGGGCCGGTGACTACGATGATTGCTCGGGAGCCGCCGTTACCGTTATCGCCGCTGGCTCCGCGCGCATTTCAGGGGGATCGCGCCTGGACCTGGTCCAGGAGAACGCGGCCATCTTTCGCCACATAGTCCCTGAGGTAGCCCGGCACAATCCCGACGGCATCCTCCTCGTCGCCACCAACCCCGTAGACATCCTCACCTACGCGGCGTGGAAACTGTCGGGCCTGCCCCCACAGCGAGTCATCGGCTCAGGCACCATCCTGGACACGGCGCGACTCCGGTATCTGCTGAGCCAGCACTTCAGCGTGGACCCGCGCAGCGTCCATGCCCATATCATCGGCGAGCACGGCGACAGCGAAGTACCCGTGTGGTCGCTGGCGAACATCGCCGGCATGGGCCTTCCGAGCTTCTGCACCCGCCACAGTTGCGTCTTCGAACGCGAGGATATGGATCGCATCTTCGAGCAAACCCGGGATGCCGCTTACCAGATTGTCGAGCGCAAGGGCGCAACTTACTACGCGGTCGCCGCAGGTTTGATGCGCATCGTGGAGGCCATCCTCCGAGACCAGAGGACGGTCCTATCGGTGTCCAGCTTGATCGAGGACTATTACGGCATCGACGAGGTCTGCCTCAGCCTGCCGACGGTTGTGGACAGGGGTGGTGTCGCACGAGTGCTGCGGCTGGAGCTCAGCCACGAGGAGATAGAGGGCCTGCAGCGGTCGGCTGAAGTGCTGAAAGGTATCATAGCGAGATTGGACTTGGGGACCGACCAACACCGCTGATGGCGGGTTTGAGGACACGGGTGTGAGCCATCCCTCTAGCTAGCCCTGGCGATGACCCAGACTGCGTGAACCAGTCCTGGTATGTAGCCAAGGAGCGTCAACACGATATTGACCCAGAAGGGAAGGCTGAACCCCACTTTGAGGAACACGCCCACCGGCGGGATGATGACGGAGGCCACGACCCTACATCCATCTGCGCATCCACTCATCCCTGCGCTCCTGTCGTTTTCGATCTCGGCACCAGGGGCCAAGACGGAGAAGATCGCTTCGGCGAACGCGACATCCAGGTTGGTCTACTCGTCGTAGGGGAGGATGTCCCCGCCGACGCGGACGATCTCCTCGGCCTCGAAGAGGGCCAGCTTCCGCTCAAGCTCCGCCTTGGCTATGTCCAGGTCATCCATCAGACGGGCGATTCCGGTTAGAGACCGAACTATCTCCTGGCTTGCCCCCCGTGGTAGCTCACCCAGAAGAGGCGCAAGCTCCTCAAGCATCTGCGTGAAGCGGTCTTGTTCTTCCAGTCCTCCTACCTCCCGTCCTCCAAACATCCAACTTGACGTCTGGTCAAGCTAGGCCCGCGCCTTGACCGCTGCGCCGTGCCCACAGAGAGTCACAGCATCAGGCCTCATCCTCGCCAGTCTCCGAGGCCTCCTGAGCCTCTACCTCTTCCTCCTCGGCTTCCCCCGGAGGTGGTTCTTCAGCCTCTTCGGCCGGGGCTTCTGCTTCAGGTTCCGCTGGGCCGGGGGCCGCGGCCTCCTCTGCCTCGGCCTCCTCGATTCGGGCGGCAACCATCTCTCTGATGGTCTCCTGCTGCTCAGGACCCACCTCGACGCCACGCTTCTGCGCCTCATCTACAATCCAGGCCGCCACCAGATCATCTATAGGTCCACCAAGCAGGGCTGAGGTGCTTTGCAGGAACTTGAAGAGCGTACCGGGCAGTGTGTCCAAGAAGCGCTCCACAGCCCCTTCCATCGCCTCGCCGCCCCCACTTGGCCCGCCGATGTCGATGAGACGGATCTGCTCGATATTGGCAAAAGCCTCACCGAAGGAGTCGGCGACCTCTGGGATCCGCTCGATCAGGGCCTGACCCAAGACCAACCGCAGGGCACTTGCCTTGTAGGCATTCAACGCCTCGGCCAGTTGTCGCCGGCCCTCGGCCTCGGCCAGGAGTTGAGCTTTCGTCACGTCGGCGCTGGCCAGACCCTTGGCCTTGTTGGCTGCCGCCTCGGCCTCGCCCCTCTTCCTGTCCACATCGGCGCCGGCAAAGCCTGTGGCCCTTGTCGCTGAAGCCTCCTGCTCCGCCCGGTAGAGCGAAGCATCAGCCGGGCGACGCTCCTCGGCATCCAACTCTCTATCTCTGCGCTCCGCCGCCGCTGTGGCAGCTCCCGCTTTCCTCTCCTCGAGCGTCTTGTCCTGCTCGGCCAGCGAAATCGCTTTGGCTCTCTCAGCTACAGCTTGCTCTCGCGACACTTCCGCAGCGTACTTGGCCTTCGCCACGTCGGCTTCCTTAGTGTAGCCAGCCTTTTCCTTCTCAGCTTCCTGCTCTCTCTCGGTGGCCTCCTGATCCGCACCAGCTTCCGCCCTGCGGGCGTCTCGGAGCTTGGCCGCGATCTCGGGTCTCCCTAGCGCCTCCAGGTACCCCTTCTCGTCGCTAATCTCCTTGATAGTGAAGGAGACGATCTGCAGGCCCATCCCAGCCAGGTCGTCCACGGCCACCTCAAGCACCATCTGGGCGAAAGCCTCTCGGTCCTTGTAAACCTCCTCGACGGTCATCAGACCGATGATCGCCCGTAGGTGTCCTTGAAGGGTTTGGATGGCGACATACTGGATCTCTTCTGAACTCTTGTCGAGAAGTTGCTCCGCGGCAGTGGCGATGGAGGTGTCGTCGCTGCCGATCTTGATCTGGGCGATGCCATCCACTGTGATGGGCACCGCATTGCTGCTTAGCACGTTGTGCACTGCCACATCGAGGGTGATCAGACCCAGATCAAGTTCGTTGACCTCATGGACGAAGGGAAGGACGATAGTCATGCCGCCCTTGACCATCTTGTAGTTAACGACGATCTCCTCGGTCTTTGTCTCGAACTCCCACTCTTGTTCATCGATATGTAGGCGTTCTGGCGGTGTATCGGATGGCACATCCTCGGGCGGTTTCAGCCTTCTTATCCTCCGCACAACTGTGACCTTTGTGCGCGTACGCACACCGTAGACCAGCAAAGCTCGGTTGGGCGGGACCTTTCTGATGAACCTCAACACCCTGCCAACGGCGAAAATGAAGATGATGACCACGACGATGAGTCCCGCAGCCACCAAGAGCGTACCGCCACCCAGAAAACCGAAGATACCCTCAATGATCCCCATGTTGTTCAGCTCCTTCCCCTAAACAATCGCTTCTACAACTGCTTCACGATAACCATGCCCCCCTCCATGGATACCACCTCCACCTGCTGTTGTGCGGCGATGTGAGATCCATCCTCAGAGCGAGCCGGAACGTTCCTTCTCTGTCCCTTGACAATCAGTGCTACCTGGCCGGGCCTTCCCTCTGGGATGGCGATAATGACCCGGCCGATCAAACCCAGATAGTCAGGGGCCTGAATCGAGGTGCTCCTCTGCTCCCCATAGAGGAAGCGAAGGAAAAGCCACATCATGGTCGATGTCGCCACGGCCACGCCTGAGGCGGGCACCAGGCTGAGAGGATCTGGTAAACCTAGTCCCTGGCCAATCAAGCCCCCGGCTCCGAAACCCACGGCGAACATAGCTACGGTCCGTAGGGAGAAGGGACTCGGCCCCTCGACGTCGTGCTCCAGCCCGATGTCGCCGATTTCCGGCACGTCGATATCGGGGACACCAACGTCAACTGCCTCAGCGCCGCCCAAGACTCCTTCCAGCACATCTCCCAGGCCGCTCAACGCCTCGGCGGCGCTGTCGCCAACGCCCTCAATGGCGTGGCCTACACCTTCGCCGAAGTCAACGAGTTCCCCGATGATGAAGGTGATGGCGATGTACCCGCCGCCGACGATCACCAGGGAGAAATAGAAGCAAGTCAACATCCGGCGATCCTCCGCACTACATGCCGGTCAAGGCCGAGACACCAAAGTCCGTTGCTAACCACCGAGGGAATCATGTACCGACAGCCAGATGGGACAAGCGATGCGAGCGTATTATACACCACCCGTAGGCAAGTGTCGAGACCAGGGGCGAGTCAACTGCACCGACGAAGGGCATCTACACGGGCATCCGTGGTGGCGTCGTCACGGCCAGAAACCATGCAGACTCAGCGGCAGAAAGATGTACACGGACCTCTCAGGCTGCACCCAATAAGCGGTGCCATCTGTCGTCACCACGATAGTTCCGTGGAGGTCGGTCCTGTACACGGTGGCACCAGCGCTCCTCACACGTTGGAGTGTCTGACTCGCGGGGTGTCCGTACGGATTCGAGGCACCGACGGATATCACCGCCTCCTTTGCATCGACCTGCGTCAGGAACGCTTCGGTGGATGAGGAATCGCTACCGTGATGCGCCACCTTGAGGATTTCTGCCTCAAGCGTGGATCCCCTCAGCAGGGTTGCTGCTTCGGCGTCCGACTCGATGTCGCCGGTGAAGAGGAAGTCGACGCTCCCGTAGCTGATGCGCAAGACGATGGAGTTGTTGTTGACGTCGGATCCGGTGCCCGACATGAGAGGGTCTGGTGGATTGACCGCTGCGGCTGCGACGTACGATCCCCAGGTGAAGGTATCGCCCTCTCGAACACAGATACTGGGAATAGTCTTGCTGTCGAGAAGATCCAGGAAAGTCTGATAGATCGTGGTGGGGTAGGCTTGGCAGTTCGTCAAAGCGAGATCGACATCGAGATTCTCCGCGACGGCGACCAGACCACCAACATGATCTGCGTGAGGATGGCTGAGGATCAGTACGTCGATGTCGACGACGCCCTGATCGTCCAGAAAGGAGACCAGTTCTGCGCCGGCGTCCTGCGGACCACCATCGATGAGGATGTCCCATCCGTCGGCGGTGCTGAGCCAGGCGGCATCACCTTGCCCGACGTCTATGAACGTCACTCGCAGGAGCCCCTTGGCGTCAGAGCGTGACGGTGGTATCCAGAGCCCCGCCGCGGCGATGACGGCCAGAAGCAGGAGACTCAGGCCACTGCGCAGAGCTCGCACAGCCCGCGACATGAGGCTCACCTCTTGGTCGTGGGGCTGTGGGGAAGGGGCCTGTTACTCGAAGACCTCGAGATCCGGCTGCGTTGCGGCCTCGTCAACAATCGGGCCCCTCAATGCAAAACCTAGAGCCAGACGACTTGCCCTGACAGTGAGCAAGCGATCTCCTGGCATGATTCCATACTCTCTGAGGGTCATCCCCGGGAGAGTGAGGTAGTTCCCTTCACCTATGGCGGCCCAACAGAATGCCCTGCCCTCGACTCTCACCACCCTGGCTTCAGGCATCTGGTAGGTGCGGAGCCTAGGGAATCTGCGTAACACCGCAGCCAGCGGGGTATCTCGGAGATGGCTTGGTGTCGTTACAGCGAACCCTCCAGACCGTCGGCTCCCACTCATGACGATAACTTTGTCCCGTTCCTTGAGGCCATACTCATCCATTGCCTCTCGCGGAATGGCGATCCGTCCACCCTCGCCCACCTTCGACCAACCGTATACGTACTCTCCATCCTTAAAGATCTGAGGCATGTCGACGGTCCTTACTCCCTCTCCCACATTGGCTGCGAAACATGCAGCCGCGCTCGGTACAAGCGCATGGACCTATCCTTCACACCAAACAAAAAAAGCCCGCCTGCTGAGACAGGCGGGCCAGCTACGACACTCCTCCCTTTCGTTTGGTCATCGTCAACACGTTGCCCGAGTCCTGCGTGAACTCGAACCGAACTTCATCCATCAACTCCCTTATGAAGTGCAGACCCAGTCCACCTCCGTTGCGCTCGTTCAGAGGGGCCTGCAAGTCCGGTTGGGGCACACGGTCAAGATCGAAAGGTTGGCCGTAGTCACGCAGTATCACCGTGAGACCATCACCGTTGGTACGATAGCTGACTTCGATGTCACCCCGTCCTTGGCCGCCATAGGCATGATCGATGATGTTGGAGCACGCTTCATCGACCGCCAATTCCACCGCATGAACCGCACGGCGATCGAGGCCTGCTGCCTCAGCCCCTTTCGCCACGAAATCCCCGATGGCCGCCAGACTGTCGTAGCGACCGGCGAAAGTATGAGTTTCCTCGGCATCCGCAGAGAGACTCACGTGTTAACCACCTGACGCGCACGACATCAACGGTAGAAACTGCCGACGGTCTTTACGGAGTCATCGTAGAACTTGAACAGTTGCACGAACCCGGCAAGCTCCAGAGCACCGTGGATCCTTGGCGGCACGCTGGCCAGGACGACCTGTCCCCGATTCCATCGCTTGCAGGTCTTTTGAGCATCAATCATGGCCCGCAAGCAAGCGCTGGACACGAACTCGACGCCGCCCATGTCAAACACAATCCTGTACCGCCCATCATCAATGATCCGTCGAAAGGCCTTCTCCAAGTCCGGCGCTGTCTGGCTATCTATACGCCCCGTCGCGCTGACCACATCACATCGCTTGAGCCGTTCGGTGGTAGCCTCCATTGCCATCCTCCTTCACGTCCTCGATTTCGTTGCCCTATTTCGATTGCCGGCCTCAGTGAACCCAGCAGCCGAACCTAACCAAGTATATCACATCCCCGTCTGGTTCAACAAGGCGTGGGCGAGCACACGTGAAAGAAGCGCGATGGCGACGGACCGGGTATCGGCCCCCATCGGCCATCTTGACCAAGGGCTCAACACTGCACCGAATCCCGTGGTAGCGGCGGGCCGACATCCAGTTGAGGTACCGGGGGGCAACAGGCAGCACCTCGATCCGCACCGTGACTTCGTCAACGTACTCTACGGTGTGGAGAAGTGTACGCTCACCCTCAACGCCCGGGACGAGTTCGTCGGGCCCCGGTATGAGATTGCCGCTCATCACCCGTTGCCAGGTGCCATCCGTATCCGCATCTCCGACGGATGCCCAGAGGTGTGGATCGTCGCGCAGGCCCAGCTCAACCTCCACGAAGTTGTGGGGACAGCTGAGCTGCTCGGCAGCACTGCTACTAAGCCCATTCCTAGAGTGCCTAGAGAACTCGACTGTGTCCGCAATGCTGCGTGTCGTATGGGGAAACAAGCAGCAGCCGTGGATACGGCGGTTCGTCGCGGCAGACGTCAACATCAGCTAGGATCCCATCCCCTTCTCCATACTGTTCGCTGGAGATCGGACAGCCGTCGGCCTACGGCAGAGCCGCGTAATCGGGGCGGGAGTCCATGTGGTCGGCCACCCCACCGCCGTCTCCATCTGTGACTTCGATGGCCGCCAACGGATCGAACTTCGGCCCAGTGCGGCTACCCCCCGATCCAGTCCCAGACGTTCATGCTTGCCTCCACTCGACAAGGCACCCCTATGTCATAACTCGGCCAGACGTACGAGTCGATGTTGCGTAAATCATCATACTGNNGGGACCGAGAGAGACGTAACAGACGGCGCCTCATAACTACATGCGGAGCATCCGGACTGCAACCGCCGAATGGCGCCGAACAACTCTCCCACCGTCAGAAAGCCGCCACTGATGTGGTGTGGGTAGTAGCCGCACTCGTAGCCGTAGAAGCCGCAGATAGACGAGTCGGCGCCATCGAAAACGAGTACTTCTTCGTTGGCCCAGAAGTTGCCGTAGATGGGACCTCTCCCGTCCACAGCCGGAATCGGCCTGAAGGTCTTGAAATCGACCGTCACTGTGCTCCCCCGTGCGCACGGCCCAACATCCACAACCGCGATATTGCTACGGGGCGATTCGGCCCCGTCACTGGCGCGATAGGCTTGCACCGACCACTCGCAGGTGTTGTGGCACGTGGGCTCGAAAGCCAGGATCGAGATCCGCCGGTCGGTCTTCGGAGCGCGCAACAGCGCTCCACGCCACCAATCGCCTTGACGATTGTAGCAGTTATACCGGATCTGGAACTCATCTATCGCTTCCTCGTCCCCCTCCCACTCCCACGCAACATGTCTATCCACGAAGCGTTCATTCAACCATGTGGACACCTGCCAGGCGAAGGGTGGGGGCAATGGTGACGCCTCGCACGAACCCTCGCAGATGCGATAACCGACCACGAATGTCGCGCCAAAGGGCTCCTCCTCCCTCTCCGACCTTCCGCTCAGCCTGCGTCCATCCCACTCCTCGCGGGGATGGTCTCGCAGAAGAACCCCCAAGCTCAAGGGAGGCTCCCCCTCGACGTACGCCTCGCACTCCATGAACACCTCAAGCGGCTCATCCTCCGCTGTCTCCACCACCAAGCTATTCTCGCCGCCCAGGTCTGTAGCGATATCCCATCGCGTCCCGCCCTCTAACTCATGCGGGCCGTACCGCTCAAGGTAGTCCCCCACGCCGACATAGCAAGCGACTTCGTCGTACTCCTGCCCCAGAAGGAAGTCCAGGCCTTCGACCTCCACGATGGCCGGCGGAGGGTCAAAGGGGAACGCCGGGAAAGGCCCCAGTGGACCTTCCGGCGCCTCATCCTCGTCGGAGGTACCGTCGCCGTCGAGATCGTCTCCCTCTCCAGGTGGGGGGCAACCATCGTGTTCGCGCAAGCCTTCCTCGTGATCGCAACGATCGACGTCATCGGGCAGGCCATCACCGTCGCTATCTGGAGCGCCACTGTCAGGGGCGCCCTCGTCCTCTGGCCGTCCTGGCTCGTCGGGGCGGACGTCGTCGCCATCGCGGACGCCGTCCCCATCTCTGTCGGGACACCCGTCCAATTCCGCCAAACCTGGCTCAGCCGGGCAGTCGTCATCTCCGTCGCCGACACCGTCGCCATCCAAGTCCGGGCAACCGTCGAGTTCACCGAGACCTGGCTCTCCCGGGCACTCGTCTAGTTCATCATCAACGCCGTCGCCGTCAAAGTCCGGTGGTACGGAGCACCCATCATGCTGGGCCAGGCCCGGTTCGTCAGGGCAGGCATCGTCCGCATCGGCCACACCGTCTCCGTCCCGGTCCCCCTCCGTCACAAGAGGGCACCCCTCTTCCTCTGGCACTCCTACCTCGTCAGGGCAGGCATCGTCGGCATCCCGGATGCCATCTCCGTCCCCATCCGGGCAGCCTGCTGAGGTCCCAAGCCCGGACTCATCGGGGCATGAATCATCTTCGTCGGGCACACCGTCGCTGTCCCTGTCCGCCACCGCATAGGCTTCCACCGTAACCGAGGCGTACGCGCGGGCGTCCTCACTGTTGAAGGCTCTGACTGTCAAAGTGTGAGAGCCAGGTGAGAGGGGCTGCCAGTTAGCCACCAGTGGGAAGGGCGAGGTTCCCTCAGCCAAGCTGCTGTCTTGCGCGTCGCGCAATTCGCCATCCGCCCAAAACTCGACGCGTGTTACCCTTACACTATCGCGGGCGATAGCGTGGATGGACACCGCCTCGCCCACCTGCACTACTTCGCCGTGACTCGGCGAACTGATCAGCACCACCGGCTTGGTCCCGGCAGTTGGCCACCAAAGATAGAGCAACCCGCCAAGTACGGTCGCCAGGCAGCACATGCCCATGATAACAAGCAAGGCGATGATCGACGTTCTTCTCATGCTCCTGCACTCCTCCGTTCCGCCACCCCATCGAAGTGGCAAGGTCTTTGCGACAAATGTGAGTCATCTGTAGCTCTGCCTTCTCTCGACACTCTCAGGCCGCGAGGTCTCGACCCCGAACCCGTCGCTTTCGTGTCGCAGGACAGGTCACCATCCTCTCCTACGCGCTATGGAAGTTCCACGCCAAATTGACCCCAGCTTGACCAGGGGCCCACGTTCCCGACACCATCCTCCGCACGCACAGACCAGCGGTAGGAAATGCCGCAACCCAGCGAGCGGGTGACCTCCGTACCCGTTGCCGTCGATCCACCGGCAGTTTGCCAGTTCCCTGGAGTGATCTCTCTTTCAACCTTCACGTAGTAAATGTCAATCCCGCTGGGGTCGCTGACCGGATTCCAATCCAGAGTGACATCATCGCATGGCAACTCGGTTCCACCCGTGGGCGAGACCAGAGACGGAGCCGACGGCCCTTGCGTGTCAGGTGTGGGGCTGGGCGGTTGGGTGACGTTGACGTGCACTGTGGCCGTGTCAACGCCCGTCGGGCCCTCGGCCCGGAGCTCGAAGTCCCCAGCCGCAGTGGGACACCTGTCCCTGGAATCAGGAGAGGTGACGCCCTCCCCGTCGAAGTATATGGCGGTGGGGTAGCCCTCCACTCGCCACGTGAATCTCACGCATTCCCCCGCCATGACTTGCGTCCGGCTTGCCTCAAAAGAGACAATGGTCGGTGGTGGCGGCGGTGGCGTAGCCGTAGCGGGAGGTGGGCTCGCCGTGGGAGGCAAAGCCGTCCCAGTCGGCGATGGGGAACTGGCCGTCGGGGGAGGCGGCGTCTCAATGGGCGGCACAGGCGTCGCCAACTCCGTAGGGGTGAGGAGGGGAGTGGGGACCTCACCCAGCACCCTTACCGTCACATCGGCGGGGGTGCTCGCGGCACCGGTGGTATCAAAGGCGGTGACCGACAGGAGGTAGACCCCCGGTTCCGTGGCCAGCCAGTCTATGGAGACATCGACGAATTGCTCTCCTAGCTGGGCAGGCTGGCCAATACGATATGGGTTTCTGTCCACCGCAAGATGCACCTCAGCCACGCCCTCCTGAGCGAAGGCGTGGCAGATCACACTGACTGTGCTGCCCGGTTCCACTTCGTACCCATCCAGAGGCCAATCGATCCAGGCTCGGGGTCCGGTTTCAACCGGTGTTGCACAGGAGAGAGCTCCGATGATGAGTGCCAAGAGGACTAGCGGAAGAACCACCTTCGGAAACCTGTGTCGCACTTTCATTCTGCACCTCCTCGTCTCTGGGCTGTGAGACAGCGTAGAGAGCACGTTCCCGGAGCAACTGCCCGCCAGTTTGCGCCGTCACATCGGTATGGATCTGCGGCAGATTAAGGCTCTCTACGGGTAGGCGGCTAGTATACTCCAGCACAGAATGCGTGTCAACTCAAGCCGCCGGGGTCGCGCGACATCCATCAGGCCTCGCACCCACAGAAGCGCGTCGCCGTCACAGCCAGGGTACGCACCACGGCCACCAAATGGTCCACAGGAACGTACTCGTCTGGCCGGTGAGAGGCGCGCACGTCGCCAGGCCCGAAGAGCACTGTGGGAGTGTCCCCCACGTTGACCAGCAGTCGCATGTCAGCGCCGTAAGTCATGCCCTCAACCCGTGCTGCTTGACCCGTGGCAGCTTCCAAGGAGTTCGTCACCGTCTGGACCAGAGCATGCTGCGTGGGGATTCGTGCCGGATCGAATTGCCCTCCCCACCACTCCACCACGGGTGAGTGCTCCTGCAGCCACGGGTCCTTGTGGGCCGCCTGAGCCACGGCATGCTCGAGAGCCCACCGTGCCTCATCGGTGTCCTCGTCCACGGCCACTCCATACCGTCCCTCAAAGACCAAGTCCTCGGGGACTGACGAAGCCCAGGTGCCCGCTCTTATACTGCCGATGCATAGCGCATATGGTAACTGGTATCGACTGTAGAGAGGGTCCCTCAGCTCACGGTTTCTCCGCCGCTCCAGCTCCACGAGCGCCTCGTGGATGGGGACGAATTTCTCGATGGGACTGACGCCCTCCTCCCTCACACAGCCGTGGGCCGCCTTGCCAGGGATGGTCACCCGGAAGTTGAAAGCTCCTGCCTGAGCTGGAGCCACAACCAGCTCCGTAGGTTCGGCCACGACTGCACCGTCTGCGGTGTAGCCGCGGAGTATGCTGGCCAAGGTACCCACCCCACCATCTTCCTCCCCGATGACGCTCTGCACCACTAGCCTGCCCTTGACGCGCACGCCTGCATCAAACAAAGCCTTGGCGGCGAAAAGAGCGCAGCATAGACCACCCTTCATGTCCACCGCCCCGCGCCCGTACACCCGTCCCTGAGCGACGGTGCCCTGCCAAGGTGGGTAGTGCCAGCGGCTGTCGTCTCCAATGGGCACCACGTCCACATGGCCGTTGAAGATCAGGCTCCGGCCGCCAGCATCCTCGCCCATCACGCCAACCGCACCTAACCCGCGTTCGCGCTCCGCCTCCATACTGAAGGCGGAGTGCTGGCTCAGCTCGTCGAAGTCCAGTTCCCAGACGTCGACCTCGAGGCCGCAGCGTTCCATCTGCGTAGCTACATGTTCCTGAGCCGACGTCTCCTCACCGACCAGGCTGGGCACGGCTATCAGCTCGCACAGGTACTCCAGCATCTCATCGACGTCGATGGCATTGAGCACCCGGTCCTCGATCTCTTGCACCTCTCATACCTCCCCTAGGGGCATCTCAGAATCGGCCTCGTCAGACACGTCGGCCCGCCCTCGGCCTTGAGGGATAACTCATCTCCTCTGTAGGTCAACACCTGGCAACCGGCTTTCTCCAAACGCTGCCCCGTGATTGGATTACCCTCCAACATCAAGCCCTTGCCCGGTGCCAGGGCGAGCACGTTGGGCCCCATGGTCTCGAACTCCTCATCAGGGACCTCGATGAGTCGGACGCCGCGATCCTTGAGTTCCTCCCAGAAGGGCACGGGCAGCAGAGGTGGATAGACCACCGCTGCGTCCAAGTCCACCAGACTGATCAAAGACATCAGATGCAGGCAGGCCTCCGGTCCTTGGTAGTAAGGTAGCTGAACCGGGATGAGGCTCACGCCCATTGGCTCCAGTGCCTCGCGCAGCTGGCGCAGCCCCTCAGCGTTGGTGCGGAAGCCCTGCCCCACAGCCAACGTGTCGTGATCCAGCCACAGCAGGTCGCCACCCTCGGCCGTGGCTTCACCGTGTAGCCTGTAGTGCACTGGTACGCCCAGTTCTTCGAACCGTCGCGCTATGGCATCCTCCTCACCGCGACGCAGGGCCTTGCCCATCCTCAGGATCACCGCTCCCGCATCGGTGACCATTGCCGGATCGTAGACGAAGATAGCGTCGGCGTGCTCCGGCAGGCACTCTTCGTGGTAGATCACCTCGGCTCCCGCCTCCCGAAGGATGCCAGCCAAGGTATCGTGCTCCTGCTGGGCGATCTCCAGGTTGGGCCGCCCGCTGTAATGCCACTTTGCCGGATCATCTACCGCGAAAGCCTCGTCCGGACGCTTGACCAGCACCCGGCGCAGCGGCTCGACCATGCTGTGGCTGCCATACTCTCTCTCCATAGCACCCTCCAATGGCTGCCATTATATTTGCCCCGCTCTCCATGGGCAAGACCGTCTGTTGGCCCCGCCAACGTATATCCCTTAGGAGTGCGCAGCCGTGGACGCAGCGAGTGGGACTGGCGGGAAGAAGCTTCCTGACCTCGTTGCCTGCACACGGGGCAGTCAGAATAACCAAACCTTAACCTAACACCGGCACAATTCACTTGACAATAGTTGAGTTATGGAATATAATGACAGAGCAGTTACTACATTGGCAGTTAGTGGCCTTGATTGCGCACAGCGCTGACATCGACCAGTCTTCACCGTAGCGCCACCTGTAGTGCAAAGGAGGACGCCAGAAGGGTAGAAGGCTCCAATCGTCATGTCTTGAGCAACTGACGGTTGGAGCTTTTTTCGTTTCACGTGCAATGCAACCCCGGCGGCTATGAACTGAGGGTTGTGGCCTGGTCACTGGGCCCTCAGGGAGCCAATAGTGAAACCGGCCGGAACTGAGACGTTGGCAGGGATCTCCTGCAAGCGTACAGCGGAAGGGCGGTTTTTTTGTTTCAAAGGAGAGGAGACATGAGAAGGAAAATGGTGCTCACAGGTGCCCTACTTGTGCTGGTCGTCGTTGGTGTACAGCCCGTCCTGGCCATTACGTGGGGAGAACCGGATACCGAACACACCTACGTCGGTGCCATGGTGGTGGATTGGCCCGGCTACGGCCCGTATCAGTGGTGCTCTGGAACCCTGGTCCATCCGCGAGTCGTCCTGACGGCCGGGCACTGTACTTTCGACCTGGACGCCTACGGTGTTGAGACCGTGTGGGTCAACTTCGACGAGTACGCGCTTAACGAACGTACTTTGCTGGGCGTTGAAGAGGTGATCACCCATCCGGACTTCTACTGGGGTCCCACCTCGGATCCCCACGATGTGGCTGCGCTGATCCTCAAGAAGCCTGCAAAGCGCATCACGCCAGCAGTCCTGCCCGAGCCCTACTTACTCGATAGACTGGAGGAAGAGGGCATCCTGCGCGAGGGCGTAGACGGGGCGAAGTTCACCCTGGTTGGCTATGGGGGCATCCTAGAGTGGCCGCCTCCTCAGATCTCGTATGACGACTACCGACGCTTCGCGGAATCCGAGTTCAAGACCCTGCTCAAGGCCTGGCTTCGCATGTCGCAGAACCAGGCGACCGATGACGGCGGCACGTGCTTTGGCGACTCCGGAGGCCCGTCCTTCTGGACCGATCCCGAGACCGGGGAAGAGATCCTCGCGGGCGTCACTTCCTGGGGCGATGCCCAGTGCGTGTCGAGCGCCTTCAACTACCGCGTGGACATCCCTCAGACCCTGGACTTCATCGAGGATGTAATAGACAGTTTGAACTGAGACCGTCTTTATCGACGGCAAAGAGCACGCAGCGGCTGCTAGCGCGGCTCCCGAGAGGAGGTGATGGGTAGCGAAGACTTCGAATCTCACCTTCCACGTTCTCTCATGCCGGAGGAAAGGAGAAGATAGATGAAAAGGAGACTTGTCACCGCTGTGGGGGTGGTGCTGATTTTGGGAGCCACGGCCACTGTGGTGTGGGCGGCAACCCCACCCTACTGGGACATTAGCGGGGCATGGGACATTGCGTTTGTCTGCACGTCCGGCTGTTCCGGGACTTGGGACCACCACATGGACGTCAATACCTTCAACCTGACAACTGGCGACTTCTCGGGAACGGGCTACTGGCATGGTAATCCGATACAGTATACTTGGACGGCAGGTGGCAACGTCTCCGGATCAGGGGTGTCCTTCACCGTTTGGTATGACAACTTCGCTTACTCCGTTGGCGTTGACGGTACCATTGCTGGCACAGGTTCTGTTGCCGGTGATGGCACAATGTCGGGAACCGCGGTAAGTAGCTCTGGGCAAACATTCACATGGAGCACACCTGCAGGTGTTGCTCACCATCTCTACGAATACTACGACGTCTACTGGGAGGAGAGTTATCATCCAAAGAGGGGTGCTAACCCGCTTAATCCGGCAACCGCAACACCTGCCTGGCCGGGGGTAGACCTCGGTGCGCGACCAACGGGTAATGCGGTTCACGTCACTGAGACGTTCCAGGACTATCCCTCGTACACCTTTGTTAAGAACTACGTGGAAGTCTACAACAAGAAGAGTGGACTCGCCACGTGGAAGGGTTGTACGATGGA
>JABAOC010015342.1_pt4 | contig 17750 bp, 20 predicted proteins | sample 7062161 | NCBI WGS metagenome assembly JABAOC01 (sample SAMN14538625, study PRJNA623070) | marine sediment metagenome | biome: marine biome [ENVO:00000428]; feature: marine pelagic biome [ENVO:01000023]; material: deep marine sediment [ENVO:00002113] | place: India: Gulf of Khambhat ... | reverse complement strand
TGATGCGAATCCGGTTTTTACAAGTTCAGAAAGACTCAGAGCCGGTAGCGGCTATATGAAAGTAGGTTCTTACGCACGAATGGATATCGTGGACTGGGATGAAGATGGCGATCTGGACATTCTTTTGGGTGAAACGGATGCTTATGTCAATTTATTTTTAAACACCAGCAATCCTTCATCAGTGGCAGATAATTTGGTAGAACTTCCGGCAGACTTTTCTTTGAGTCAAAATTACCCCAATCCATTTAATTCGACTACAACCATTTGTTACCAATTGTCAAAGCCAGTAGTAGTAAATCTAGCTATTTTTAATTTATCGGGTCAGTTGCTAGAAACACTGGTGGATGAACATACAATGGCGGGTTATCATTCAGTCAAGTGGGATGCGACTGGAATTGGTTCGGGGATTTACTTTATCAAAATTAAAGCTGGTGATTTTTCAGCAACTAAAAAGTGCCTCTTAGAAAAGTAGTATAAAAGTCTCATGTTCGTGAATTTGCAGGGGATTTCAGGTAAGTCATCCATTTTGAAAAGTAAATTCGTTTCGGTTGATAGTTTTTATATAAGAATTTATAAGGAAAGATTTGATGAAGCATTTCAAGGCGATATGTTTAATCATAATCATTTGTGCCTTCCTTGTTTCAACAACCATAACTCAAGAAATGCACTTGTTGGTCAAGGTTCAACCAATCAATCAGAATTTGGAAGCCTTTATTCGCGCGCAGAAAATTCCCATTTACCTGAAGACGGACAACTACACCCTCCTGGAACTAGAAAAAACAATCTTAGCCAGTCTGGAAAGACAGGGGTATCACTGTCAAATAGTTGATGCCGACCCTACCAGTTACGAATATTTCTTTTTATCCTTACCGAAAGAGACAGAAGACCTTTCTCGCTGGGGACAGGTGCTTTTCCGAGATTCAGAAGGAGTATTTATTAAAACTACTATGGCTGAACTCCGCGCCGTTCCCATGACTGATTGGAGGGTGATCAAAGCCCGTCGTGTAATACCGTTGAGTTTTTCATCATATCAAGTTTCGACCGCTCTAAATTTTGACCCCTTCATCCAGAGCCTGGTCGATCAGGTTTCGCTGGATAGTATTCGCACAACGATCCAAAATTTACAGGATTTCAAAACACGATATTCCTTTACTCCTCATTGCAGTTTAGCTGCCGATTATTTAATAGACCGATTTCAAAAATATGGATTAAAGGTGGAAGAGGATTGGTATGATAATAGGGGACATCAGCAGCGCAACATTGTGGCAATGAAATCGGGTACAAATAATCCAAAAAAGGAGTTCATTATTGGCGCCCATTACGATTCCCACAGTCGTCTGGACCCCTGGTATAATGCTCCCGGAGCTGATGATAACGCCAGTGGCACGGCTGCCGTAGTAGAATGTGCCCGGATCTTAAGTCAATATGATTTCGATTGCACTTTTAAATTCATCGCCTTTTCGGGCGAAGAACAGTGGATGATTGGAAGTGGTCATTATGCAGCTAACGCAGCAGCAACCGGGCAAGACATTGCTGCGATGATCAATAATGACATGATTGCTTACACCAGTGAAGGCGATCAGGAGGATTTAGAGATCATCTCCGACTACGCCTCGGAATGGTTGGCAGATGTTTGGGTAGCGGTGGCGCAAACCTATACTAAATTATTGGTATCAAAGACCATTGATCCTAATGCTCCCAGCGATCACGAACCATTCTGGGATTATGGATTCTGTGCAATCGAATGTGCCGAGGACGAGGCTGAGGAAATCTGGGGCGGTTCAAATCCCAACTACCATTCTGCTGGCGATACACTGGGAACTCTTAACTTGAATTTTGCCACCGAGACCGTGAAAATTGATGTGGCAGGATTAGCCAGCTTACAATTGCTCTTGCTTCCTGTGTCGGGATTGCAGGTAGCTGAACCAGGCACTGGAACCGAGTTGATTCTCTCCTGGAATAGATTGGAAGATGTCAGGACTGCCGGTTATCGGCTTTACTATGGTACTACCTCTCGCAATTATACTTTTAATGTGGATGTAGGAAATGTAACACAATATATCGTGAGTGGATTGCAGGAGGGAACCAATTACTTTTTCGCCGTAGCCGCTTGTGACACCGCAGGAAGAGAGGGAGTGCTTTCATTAGAAGTGTCTGCAACACCCGAAAGTATCCCCAGAGCCCCGGCTAATTTGCTAGCCACACCCAAATATTTTTCTGTCCGTTTAGAATGGGATGCGAACTGGGAGTTGGATTTATTGGGCTATAACGTATACCGTCGTGCTGCTGGGCAAGAATGGAGCCGTATTAATCTCAAACCCGTTTTTCAAGAGAGTTACGTGGATAGTCCACTTACTGAAACTACTCATTATTGGTATGCAGTAACAGCAGTGGATTCTTCGCTCAACGAAAGCTTATACTCCAATGAAGTGGAGATGGTACCAGCATTATTGAACCGGGGTATATTAGTTGTCGATGAAACCAGAGATGGAGATGGAAGTCTTCTCAATCCAACTGATGAGCAGGTTGATGAATTTTATGGAAATTTACTCTCGGGATACAATTACTCTGAATGGGACGTTAAAACGAAAGGGCTTCCGCAGCTTGAAGATGTGTTGCTATTTTCCACTGTGATCTGGCATAATGATGACATAAATGATCTCCGGTTTAACCAGGGAAAAGAAATTTTTCGACTTTACCTGGGAGCCGGTGGTAATTTATGGGTAACTGGTTGGAGAATCCTATCTCCTGGAGAATTTTTACCAGGAACAATGGAGTTTGATTGTTTCCACGTTGTTGGAGTGAAAGAGAAACCTGATATGGATTTTATTGGAGCAGCAGGAGCTTTAGATTATCCTGAGATAAACGTGGATACCAGTAAGATTATACAAAGCTGGGGAGAAAAATTGCCCTTCGGTATCATTCTTAAACCATATAAGGGCGAAACCATCTTCCGCTTCCGGAGTGCCACCGCAGACCCCGAGTTCAATAATCAGTGCTGTGGACTACGCTATTTGGGAGAAGATTATAAATTTATAGTGACAGGGTTTCCCCTATATTTCATGAATATCGAACAAGCCTCTACCATCGTTCACAAAGTATTAAATGATTTTAATGAAACCACAGAAGTCAAAGAAATCTCAGATGGTGCAGATTATATTATTCCGAATCAGTTTGAACTATCGCAAAATTACCCGAATCCATTTAATTTAACGACCACTATTTTCTATCAACTACCCAAACCAGCAATTGTCAATTTGTCTGTATATAATATTTATGGTCAATTGGTAAAAACACTGGTAAACGGAAAAAAAGCGCCTGGTTCTTATTCAGTCGAGTGGGATGCAAACGGAATCAGTTCAGGTATTTATTTTATCAGATTAAACATTGAGCAATTTACTGAAACAAAGAAGTGCATCTTATTGAAATAACAAAGGATTAAAAAATGATGAATTTATATTATACCTGAGCAAAGACTCTGATACAGCGAATCTGTATGAGCGATATGGTGGAATGTCGAGTTTTACCAGGAGAAACGTGAAGTTATTCTTTATTTTAGGCTTCAAGAAGTAAATTGTCATCGGTTCCTTTTTTCCTTCCATAGAAACATTCCTCCATCACTGCTAAATAGTGCCTGAACGAAAACTACCTAAAATGTCATTCTGAGGCGTTTTTTGCTGAAGAATCTACGACCACTAAGCCTCATTTAAACAACAAGTTGGTGGTTATAGATTCTTCGTCGCTTCGCTCCTCAGAATGACAAAAAATTGGATTTTCGTTTATCCACTAAATAAGTACATTTCAATTCAAAATTATGTATGCATCAAAGAATGCAGTTCTTTATTTTTGCAAGCATATTAATTTAGTTTTCTAAAAATCAAATGGATTATCCTGAATATGATTAAATACATGGATTGGAAAATAACTGGAGTCTTTAAATGTTAACTTGTGGAGTGGATATCGGCGCCAGGTCGATAGATATCGTTTTGTTTGATGGTGCACAGGTAATTGAATCCTGTGTGGTTGATACAGGCGCTTTTCCTCAACAAAATGCTAGGGATGCTTATGAAAATATCTTGAGTGCCGTAGGAGTTACTGCTTCAGATATAGATCGAATTGTAGCGACTGGATACGGAAGGAACTATTTTGAAGAAGCAGATCGAATCGCCACGGAGATTCTCTGCCATGCTAAAGGCGTGGCGTATCTTTTTTCTTCAGTCCGAACAATTATTGATATTGGAGGGCAGGACTCCAAAATGATCGAAGTCAATGCTAGTGGCAAAGTTCTAAACTTTATGATGAACGATCGTTGCGCGGCAGGAACCGGGAAATTTATTGAAATTGTTGCCAATACGTTAAATATTCCTCTGGAAGAAACGGGAAAAGCCGTCCAGGGAGTGACTGAGATTTGTGAAATATCATCAATGTGCGCTGTATTTGCGGAGTCTGAAATCATTGGATTACTTCATAAAGGCGTTGCTCGGGAAATCATTCTCCGTGGCGTTTTTCGATCAGTGGTAAGGAGAACTTTAGGAATGGCAGGCAAAGTCGGATTACGTGATGATATTGTCTTTACCGGAGGCGTGGCAATGAACAAAGGTGTTTTGCAAGCACTGAAGCAAGAGACTGGCAATAAAAATATCAAAGTTCCGCCTGAACCTCAAATAACCGGCGCACTCGGCGCTGCAATAATTGCAATGGAAGATCTAAAAAATAAATAAATCAAAAACATCTAAAAAATGGAGGATTTAGATGGTTGATGTTAGAAAAATGTGGGAAGATCTCGGCATGAATCTTGAATTGCATGACCAATTGCTTGAAAACTTATCTGGTCTGCATGAAAAGACGCATCTCTCTCAGAAAAATCGCCCTAAAACAATGGAACGCTTTGATCGTTCGTTTCATGACAGCCATGCACAGCGTGTGGCTGAGATACTGGAGTATCGCAAAGGCGGGGGAAAGTCGATCGGGACATTCTGTATTTATGTCCCAGACGAGATCGCATTAGCAGCGGATGTCCTGCCAATTCCACTCTGTGGCGGTTCTGGCTGGTCAGTGAATTATGCGGACAAAATGTTTCCGCGGGATATTTGTCCATTAATACGATCCACCTTTGGCATGGCATTCAGCGGCACGTGACCCTACAAAACATTGAAGGATTTCGCAGTTGGCGAAACCACGTGCGATGCCAAAAAGAAAGCCTGGGATCTCTTAGGTTTTAAAATCATGGAAGTTCCGCAACGAAAAAATTCTATGGATAAAGAATTATGGCTCCAGGAAGTCTATAATTTTAAAGATATGGTAGAAAACATATCTGGCATAAAGATTAATGCTGAAAAATTACATGACAAAATTAAGCTGGTCAATCGTAAACGAAAAGCCATGCAACGAATTAATGAATTCAGAAAACTTCCCAACCCCCCGATCAGTGGTCTGGATGCATTACTTGTCGCTCAGGTGGCATTAAATCAAGATATCAATAAGTTTATTGAAGATACCGAGGCACTTGCGGTCGAATTAGAAGAGTGTGTGAAAGCTGGCATTTCAGTATACAATGGAAATGGTAAACGGATCATGTTAGCAGGCTCTCCTTCTCCGATGGGAAGTGCCAAGGTTCATCATATTGTCGAGTCCGCAGGTTTGAGAATTGTTGTTGATGAATCCTGTACGGGGCTTCGATATTTCCGTGACCTTGTTGACGAAAATCCAGCCGATTTAGATGGAATGATGAGAGCTATTGCAGACCGTTATTTTTCCATCGATTGTTCATGTTTTTCTCCGAACAAAGAGCGAATCGAAAATATACACAATCTGATTAAAGATTATAATGTTCAAGGTATTGTGCATAATGTGCTGCAATACTGTCACACATATAACATCGAAGCCAAAGTAATTGACAATAGCCTTAATGAGATGGGAATCCCAACGATTAAAATTGAAACTGATTATTCACAGGAAGATGTGGGGCAAATTAAGACACGGATTGAGGCATTTGCAGAAGTTTTGGCAGAAGCTTAAGGAAACCGGTCATTCATTTAAATTCGATTAAAAGAATTATGGAATTTGAGAAGAATGTCCGTATAACGAAGAAAAGCAGTAAAATTTGCTAACCCGGGATTGAAACAATCTATATTTTTTAAACAAGTCTCACAAGAAACTGCTTGACATTTTTTAGATATTTTAGTATCTTGATTTCTCAAAATTCGTTGAATCGAGAGGTTAAAATGGTTACATCGAAAAGAAAAAAAGTTTTAGTTATACTATTGTTATTATTATTATTATTATTATTTTCTGTACTGAGTTGTGCCTCCATGTACTATCTCGATGCCCCGGTCAGTGATCCTATCATGTTCGCCGATGATAATCAAAATTCTGACCTGTGCCGAGTAGAGGATGGCGGATTGACTGGTTCCGCAGGCGAGTGCCCAACTTGATAGTTTGAATCTGCTTTAAGATTTAAAGCCATTTTGACGATTATTTTGGAATTAAAACATTATATATTATTTTGTCTAATCTAATTCATTTTTGTACTTATAATATGTGATACGATCAAAAATGACTTATTTAAAGATTAAAATATTTTTCATCTTCTTGCTATTAATGTTACTCTTCAATGTGAATGATCTTCGTAGTCAACTTCTCGGTTCAGGCTACCAAACCGTTATCAAAACCGAATATCAATATTCCAATTATTTCAAATATACCTATCCCGATCCAGTATTATATGAATATCCTGATGTGCCATATTTTCAACCTTTGCCTTACATTTTCGCTTTTCCTGAGCATCGCTTTCTGACGCGCATTACTCAATATTTAGGTTTCAAAACCTCGATGGGATTCCGGTATCAAAGGTCTCATCTAGATAAAAACATTAATCAACATATTTATAATGCAAGGTTTAATTACGAGATAAATGATCAGTATTCGGTTATGGCAACCTATCAATTTATGGATCTGAAAAATAACACTAAAGCGGGCAGTAACTATTCCGGTCACATGTTTGAGGTTGGTGGAAAATTTAATTTCGCTGGTGCCGTTCATATTGAACCCAGTTATGGTTACTACACCAGTGGATATGTGACTGCCGGTACAAAGCAAGGGGGAGCTCATTCAATAACGCTAAAATTAAGACAGGCTTTGCGTTCAACGACTGCGCTTCAAGTTAAATATAACTATTTTTATATTGATTACTCTACACTGGAAAAAAAGGAAGAAAAATTTTATGCGAATACGCTTACTGTATGGCTAAGCCAATATCTACCTACAGAAACAGCGCTTCACCTAAGTAATCGCTTTTATTGGAATTCAACCAAAGCAAAATCCTTTTCACCAGCGTTTGAAGTGATTCAATATTTAAATTGGAAGGCCATACTTCATCTCGACTACCGTTATTATCACAATAAACCTCAGGAGGAAGCTTTTCTGCAAAGAATTAGTGGAGATACTTTTTCGACGCATTCATGGAGTGCAATTCTGGAATACAGTTTTACGGTGAATACTAAAATTTGGCTGAAATACAGATATTACATGAGTGACCAAGATGTCTCGATGAATACATATCTCATCGCCTTGGAGCAAATTTTTTAAGGGGAGAAGATGAAAATTGAGAAATTAAAAGCCGCTTTGTTAACAATATTTTTTTTGATAGGATCTGGAATTTTTTTGATTAATGGCTGTGGTAAGGCTCCACCAAAACCACCGCCAGTGTTAATCGGGGCTATCAGAGTTATCGCACAAATAGATTCCACAATGGTAGACAGCATGGAGGTTATTTTAGACGGTGCTTCTCAAGGCGTTCAAACCAATCCTTGTATATTAATGAATCTTGAAGCTGGAAAGCATCAAGTGGCAGTTTCTAAAGAAGATCCTGAAAGTCCAATAAACTTCACATGCAGTCCCCAATTGGTTTCAGTTAATAAGAATGAAACGACGAATGTGAAACTCGCATTAACGAAATTGGCACCAAATTTCACCTTGAAAAATCTGAATAATGACGATGTAACTCTGGAGAACTATCACGGTAAAGTGGTGCTTATGGTTTTTTACTCCCACACGTGAAACGTTTGTGTGGGGTTGGAGATACCGACCGTGCAGGATAGCATCGTTCAAAAATTTAATAATCAAGAATTAACTGTTTTTGGACTGGTAAGAAATGAAACCAGTTATGATTGGTTAGTCAATTATGTGAACGAAAGAAATATTACTTTCGATATGCTCTATCAAGCGGACGAAGTATTTGCTGCTTACGGAGTTTATCAAGACCCAACGTATGTTCTGCTCGATAAAGATGGTCAAATCAGATTCAGAGATGGTGATTATTATTCTTATCGAATTTCCGAATTGATAAATTACATCCAACTACTCATAGAAGGTTAAATCAGAAACAATTTGCAACAAAGGATTAGCGATGAGATATTGCCGAAGTCAAGAGGTAAAAGTGGTTCTGTTTGTATTGTTATCAAGTACGATCTTAATTATAAATGCCTATGCTGGATTAGAACCGGGAAAAAAAGCACCAGACTTCCAACTTCCTTCTTTAGCAGATGGAAAGGAAATTGCTCTGAAAGATTTTTTAGGTAAAGTTGTAATTCTGCATTTATGGAAATGTATATGACATCAATGCCGTGCGGAGATTCCGCACCTGCTCGAGATCAAACAAGAATATGATCCTGAAAAAGTTGTTATATTATCGATAAATGTCATTAATAAAATTGGTCAGGCCAAGTCTGAGGTGAAAAAGTACAAAATGGATTATACAGTATTATCGGGTCGGGGGAAAGGGATCACCTCAGATTATAAGGTCACAAAATTACCTCATTTATTTATTATCAATCAGAAAGGTGTCATCCATACCAGCGACCGTTTTCTCCCGGCAGAGGGAATTAGAGATGCGCTTAATGAATTGATAAATAAACCTGTAGATGCTGAACAGGAAGATAATAAATGAAAAAAGAGTGGAAAATAGTCATATTTATTCTGGGCATGGTTATCGGTATTGGTCTTTTGTTGCTCGGAATCGTTACGGTAGATGATATCGCGCATATTCGATTAGAAGGATCAGAACTCTGACTGGCTTGCATAGGGATCGGATGATCGCATGGTTAATAAGATGACGATAGTTGGCTGGCGCAGATTATCTCAGACCACCATTGGGCTGATGTTGACCAATAGCTATGTACAGGTTATCTGGACAAAAATTCCTTACGATGGAGCTTTGCGCGGCGCTTGTGTGCCATTTTTAAATTGTCATGCCTGTCCTTTTGCAGTTTTTAGTTGTCCCATTGGAATGTGGCAATCTTTTATGGCGATACATCGCTTCCCATTCTTTTTATTGGGATTTTTTATCACTATTGGATTGGTTTTCGGTCGTGCTGCCTGTGGCTGGCTTTGTCCCTTTGGTCTCCTTCAGGACCTGATGTACAAAATAAAAACAAAGAAGTTTAGAATTCCAAAATTTTTGAATTATACCAAATATCTGGTCTTAATTGCACTCGTTTTAATCATTCCTTATCTCACTTATGAAAATTGGTTTTCAAAATTGTGTCCATTTGGGGCTCTTATTGCAGGTATTCCCTGGGTGGCATGGAACCCGATTGATCCCGATTTCGGTACCCCGATTATTGAATCAGAAATGATTGGCTGGTTGTATTACTTAAAGATGGCGATTCTTGCCTTCTTCTTAATCTGGTTCATTTTTGCAAAGAGACCCTTCTGTCGGGTTGCCTGCCCCATGGGTGCGATTTGGGCATTATTTAATCGAGTTAGTCTATTAAAATCCAAAGTTAATGAAGATTGCCCTGAATGTGGTCAATGTACCGACATTTGTCCGATGGAACTGAAAGTAAACGAGGAAGTCGATTTAGAAAATTGTATTAAGTGTATGGATTGTTCGACGTGTAAGCATGTGAAGGTGCAGTTTAGATTATAGTTAATTTTAAAAGAGCTTGCTAAAATCCTTTCGTAAACAAGAGAAAAAATAGAACATTTCGTATTTGAAGAGTTGACCAATTTAAATTCAATTTTTAAAAGTGAAAAGATCGAATAAATGAAAGGATAGTCGTCCCATTTTAAGATAAGATTTGGAGTATATCGTGTCGGATTGAAAATAGAAAAAAATACTGTAATTTTTGAGAGAGCATTACATCGAAAAGAAATATATCGATTTTTTCTATCAAACCTAATGATCTGTTTATTTTTTTATTGCAAATTAAGCAATAATTGACTAAATTTATTAAGAAGATAAATTCCTGTGAAGATAGCATGTAATTAAATGATCTATTTGTTACCAGAAAACCATAGCGAGAGTGTTCGTTATTTTTTAAATTTTTATAAGTTGCAAACAGGACAGCCAAATTTAGAAACGCTCCAAAAAATTCTTAAAAAATTTACTAACTTCCCCTATGAAAATATAAGTAAAATCATCAAACTCAGTCAGACCTGGGAAACCGAGGAAAAATTTCGACTCCCAGATGAAGTGATGGATGATCATGCTAATTTCCTTCTTGGAGGCACCTGTTTTTCTCTAACATTTTTCCTAGAAACGATTTTGCTCCATCAGGAATATCAGTGTTATCCAATCATGGCAGATATGAAGGCTGGCAGAAATATTCATTGTGCGATTATTGTGTTATATGATCAGAAAAAATATCTGGTTGACCCCGGGTATTTATTAAACACTCCGATGGAAATCAATCCGCAACAACCAAGAGTATATCGGACACCTACGACAGGGGTAGAATTACAATTTAATGATTTATTACATTTTTATCAACTTTTTACTTTTAATAAAGAAAAAATGACCTGGCGCTACAATTTCGTCGATCGTCCCTGCCCGCCTGATGAATTTTTAGCGCACTGGCAGGCTTCGTTTACCAAGCCATCAATGCATGGAATTTGTCTTACTAAAATTCAAAAAGACGGTTACATTTTTATTCATAAAAATTTCATGCGGGAGACGACTTTTATTGCAAAGAAAAATTTCAATATTCGACAAAATTATCACCAGACGATTCATGATATTTTTGGGATTGATAAACAGTTGATTGAACAGGCACAGGCTGCTTTGGAGATTAATTTGGCGAAGGAACGGGAGTTGGGGATTTTTAAATCAGAGGAAAGTGAAATTCCAAATCATAAGTAACACATGACAAATAAATTTCAATGACCGAATTCCAATTTAAATCGTGAATTTCACTAATTATGCTAATTATTAAATTCGCAAAATTAACGTAATTAGCGTTCAAATCAGGGCGTGTATTTATCCATGAAACTAACAGAAAAAGAACAAGCTTTATTAGACGGCAAACATGGTCTGGGCATAAAAAAAGCCATGGAGATTCTGGTTGCACTGGGACGGATTTACGAGGCGAAGGAGATGGTTCCAGTTACTTCCGCCCAGATCGCTGGTGTGAGCTACAAAAATATTGGTGATCCTGGGTTGGAATTTTTGGCCGATTGGGCAAACCAGGATGCCCGAGTTCATATTCCTGCTTTCATGAATCCTGCGGGAATTGATCGGCAGTTGTGGCGGCAATTGGGCTTTCCCGAAACCTTTGCGCAGAAACAGATTGAAATTATCGAGGTGCTAAAGCGAATGGGTGTTCGGGCCACTTTGACCTGTACGCCATATCACATCGGGATTGTCCCACAAAAAGGAGAACATATCGCCTGGAGCGAATCTTCGGCAGTGAGTTACACCAACTCAGTTCTGGGAGCAAGAACGAATCGAGAGGGAGGCCCCTCGGCATTAGCAGCAGCATTCTGTGGCAGAACGCCTCGATTTGGACTGCATCTGCATGAAAATCGGCTGGCAACGCATCGGGTATTGGTCAAATGTAAACTGGAATCTTCGGCCGATTTCGGATTGTTGGGATATTTAGTCGGAAAAAAAGCTGGCAATGGGATTCCATTTTTTCAGGGAATTGATTTACCAGAAAATGAATCCGAACGAACAACCTGTTTGAAAGCATTGGGAGCAGCGATGGCAGCATCTGGAGCGGTTGCGTTGTATCATATTGAAAGCTTCACCCCAGAGGCAATTGTTTACGGTGAACGAATTGTTAAACCAAATGCGATGACTATTGAGGTGAAATCGGCTAATAATGATAGAGCACCACTCGCTTCCAATTACCCAATTACCCAATTACCAAATTACATGACCGTGTCACTTGATGAAGCAAGAATAGCGTTAAATCACGAAGGGAATCAAATCGACCTAGTGACACTTGGGTGTCCCCATGCTTCATTGGAAGAATTGAAAGAAATTGCTGAAATAATTGGCAATCATAAACTTAAAAAACCGCTCTGGATTGCCAGTTCGGCCATCGTTCGAGAACAAGCCAGAGCCAAAGGCGTTGTGGATGAGATTGAAAATGCGGGGGGAGGAGTATTAGCCGATACCTGTATGGTTGTGGCACCGCTTGAAGAAATGGGCATTAAATATATTGCCACCAATTCGGCTAAAGCAGTAACCTATTTGCCTTCACATCAGGGTGCGATAGTGCATTTTGGTACGACGGAACAATGCGTTCAAGCAGCTATTAAAGGACAATTTTGATTTATAATTTTAGATCACGCCAAAGGTGGATTCGCCCACTGGCGAATTTTAGATTTCGGATTTGATATTTATTTGCTATTGTTGAGTATCAATGTCATTAAGTTAAGGAAGAGATGTCATTCTGAGCGACCGCAGGGAGCGAAGAATCTCCTTGATAAAATGAAATTAGTGCGTTTATTGAAGGGATTCTTCGTCGCTTCGCTCCTCAGAATGACATTATGTCTTCTTAAATGCTTAACTTAATGACATTGATTTGAGTATTACAATTTGGAAATTAATGTGGCAAATATAAAAAAATGGATATCTTAAAAGGAAGAATTGTTTACTCGGGTCAAACTCAAGGCACTGTTTTGAAGTCAGAGATGCCCATCAGTTTTTTCGGCACTATCGATCAAAAAACAGGGATTATTAAAGAGTCAAATCAACAACTCTTTGGGCAATCCATTTCGGGAAAGATTTTGATTTTCCCTCATGCCAAAGGCAGCACGGTCGGCTCGTACATTCTTTATGCGTTAAAGAAAAATAATGTTGCGCCCGCTGGCATGATTCTTGAAGAATGTGAGACCATTGTCGCCGTCGGAGCGATTATTAGTGAAATCCCAACAGTCGATCAAGTTTCGATTAATCAATTTCAAACGGGTGATGTGGTTCGGATTGATAGAGGAGAAATTTTCATTGAAGAAAAGAGTCATCGTTAAGATCGGCGGTTCATTTATTACAGATAAAAACCAGCCAGAAAGTTTAAAAGAGGATCGGGTGCGAAAAATCGCTCGTGAGATTGCTGCTGCTGTTGGATCAGGAAAAGTCAGTCTATTATTAACTCATGGTGCTGGAAGTTACGGACATATTACAGCAAAAGAATACCAGGCAAAACAGGGTAGTCATCCACACTTTGGCTGGCAGGCATTTTACCAGATCAGGCAGGATATGATGAAGATGAACCTGCGAATTCTTCAGCTATGTGCTGAGGAAGGCTTATTTCCGATCACCGTCCAGCCTTCAGCCATTGCCATGGCTCGCAAGGGCAAACTTATCTTTATGGACACTCGAAATATTCGATTTTTGCTGGACTCCAATCAGATTCCGCTTATCCATGGGGACATTGTTCTCGATGAAAAACAGGATTTCACCATCGCCTCGACCGAAGATCAGATTCAAAAATTAAGCGATTATATCTTTTTCCATAAAATTATTTTAATTAGCGATGTAACTGGCGTTTTAGATACTGAAGGAAAAGTAATTCCGATCATCGATCATAGGAACTATGCTAAGATCATCAATCAACTTAGCGGTTCTGCAGGATTGGATGTGACGGGTGGGATGCGATCGAAGGTTGAGCAAATCTTCCAACTCATTCACAAAAATCCTTCAATTCGGGCGTTTATTATTTCTGGTGATTCAGAGCCTGGAATAATTGCTAAGACGATTCTGGGAGAAGCCAGGACCGGGACGATGATTTGTTATTAGTGGATTGTTCAAAACATATAAATTTGCAAAGATTCAAAAATATTCTAATTTTTTTAAAAATAATACAAATCTGGAATAGACTATAATCAAGATTTTGATTTTTAATCCTTCTTTAGCAAAATACCACAACATATTGGGTAGTAGCAGTCCCTGACTGCTGCATATTATGGTCAGAACGAAAAAGTGGGATTAAATCAACGGGTTCATTTATTGTCTAACAAAAATTAGACTGGCTTATTTTTTAGAAAACCTGGCTGCCGAATTACCTGATATTCAGTTCACCATGATTCATCCAGGCTTTGCCGATACACCGATGAATAAAGGCAGTTCCCATCGAATCTGGTTGATGACGCCCGGAAAAGCAGCAAAAATTATGATTAAAGCTGTTGCCAGATGTAAAAAAGTGCTCATCTATCCCTTCAGGATGAAACTGCTTTATCGATTTATTCTCTTACTTCTCGCTTCAACCTATCTATTTCTTGCCCAAAAGATGATTGGAAAATTTAAATGATTGAGTTGTTATACTCTTTAAGCCTAAAAATTTCGATATCTCTTTTTCAAAAGATACAATTTTACTCCTTTCAATCATCCTGGTTATATTACCTCACGGATAAAGTACTATTCGACTCCTTTAAGTTACTAAATTTCTGATCAGTTTGGAAATTTTTCTTTTTGCGTTTTACAAAGTCCTTTTTAAAATTCTGGTATTTTTTCGGTAATTCGATCACCTGTCGAAAATCGATGGAAATTTGAAAATTAAAGTTTGGTTTCAGCAATTCGAGCACTTTCAGCCAGATCTTGTTTTTCTTTTTCCAGATTCGATTTATATGACGTGCATAAATACCAATTAAAACCTGATACCATTCGAATCTCAATGCTCGCTTCAGAAGCTGTCGTATTGAATAAAATGACTGATGTCCTTTAATCTGCGCTTGTTGTAGTTCATCGATAGTTAAATGTTTAGATTCAAATACCGCGTGATGAGCGTCATAAAGTGTCCAATCGAAAAATTTTATCCTTCCTTCTTCTTTTAATTTTCTAAACGTTTCGGTGCCAGGCAGAGGTGTGAGAATCATAAATTGTACGGTTCTAATATTACTTCGATTAGCAAATCGGATCGTTTCTTTGATTATACTTTGATTATCATTCTCAAATCCGAATACAAACATACCATGAATCTTAATCCTATTTTTATTCAAAGTCTTGATGGCTGATTTGATTTCTTCAACGGACTGGTTTTTTTTCACTGATTCTAAATTCTTCTGGTCAATCGATTCAAATCCAATGTAAACAGTTTCACATCCTGCTTCGCGCATTAATCCGACAAGCTCAGGATCTTTAGCCACATCTGCACGCACCTGGGTTGACCATGAGAACTTAAATTTTTCATTAATCATTGCCGCTAATAATTCCTTCGCACGCTTGCGATTTGCTGTGAAATTGTCATCGTAAAAAAAGATTGCATTTTTTTTATCATTGTACAGGCGGAGCTCTTTGATGATATTTTCAGTGGAGCGATAACGGAACTTCTTCCCAAACATACCTGTAACTGAACAAAACTCGCAATTGAAGGGGCAACCACGTGAGGTCTGCACGGGAACAATCTGGTAACCAAAAGTTCGTTTAATTCCATTTTGAATCAGAGAAAGATCAGGATAGGGAATAGAATCGAGATCATCGTTTAGTTCTCTTAGAGGATTATGAACTATTTCGGCACCATTTTGATAGGATAAATTAGGAATCGTGGAGAAGTCTCCTCCCGTTATCCACTGTTTAATGAATGCAGGTAACGCCTTTTCGGCTTCTCCACGAAATACAAAATCCGCATGTGTTAATGCTTCTTCGGGTAGATAACTAACGTGCGGTCCACCCATGATAACGGGTATTTCCATTTCTCGCACTTGATCGGCAATTGTGTAAGCGCGTGGAGCTGTTGAAGTGATAGTAGAAATTCCGACCATATCCGCCGATCTGATATGTTCAAAATCTAACTCTTCGTTTTCTTCAATAATCACCTGCACATCCCAATCCAATTGTTTCATAATTGTACCTAAAATCAAAATACCCAAACGTGGAATTACAAACTTGGAATAGATATGTAAATTAGGTGATTTAGGTTCAATAAAAATTATTTTTGGACGACTTGATAATTTCACGATTTTGTCTCCTTCTGTTCCTTAATTAAATTACAACAGTAAACCAAATATTCTGCATAGAGCCGAAAACCACCCTCCGAACGAGGATCTGGTTCGATAATATTCCTTTCTTCCCAATATTTAATGGTTCTCGGATTAATTATTTTAATAAACAGTTTTAGTATACATTTAATTTTAATAAATATCAAGGATCAAATGTAAAAATTATGTAAAAGTAAATAATGAGATATAAAAATAGGTAAATTGAAAAAAATATGTTGCTATTTAAAAAAAAAAGGTTAAATTTAAGACGAATCAAATCAATTTACCCGAAGATCAACAGGAGGTGTAGTATGGCTTCCAGAATTACTTTTGTTTATGCACTCATCTTGTTAGTATTAATTTCTTCAGTTCCTCTTGTGATGGCAGGAACCAATGGGAGGCGTTGGAATAATCCTCGAGATTTGGATCCAATTATTATTACAGGTAAAAACATTTTTGGTTTAAGTCAATTACCGATAAATGAATTGTACGTTTTTGCGTATAATGCTAGCGAAAATACCTGGCGACCAGCTCCATTCCAATTCGATGAAAGAGATAATACTTCAGATTTCTGGCTAACAAATCCTAATGGGATTTTTGATGATAACGACGAACTCGTTTTTATGGCAAAGGACATGGGGGATCAAGCACCTGACGGATCTTTTTGGATCGATGATTCGGTTTCCAGAGGTTACGATCGAGTTGAAATAACTGCAACTGATACTGTTGACGGAAGAAAGGCATGGGTCTATGTTTATCGTTCGACGAATCCATTAGCATTATCTTCTGAGTTTTACATGGATTATAAACCTGACTCTGATGGTGCTGGCGCCGATACAATAATTGCAAAAGCTTATATTGAAGGTCATAATTCGGGTGGAATCCCTACTGAGTGGAGATTGCAGGAAGGTATTGGTCCTGATATTCTTGATCGCCTTAAAGTACGAGTTGTCTTTCCATTTTTGGGATCTCCGTTCACGGCGAGGGAAGATTTACTCGAATCCTTTTTTCTAAAAGTTGAGAAGAAGATTGGACAAGTTCGAGTATTAAGAGAAGTCTTCTGGTATATAAATTTTCTCAGTTACCAATTTCTCTTTAGTCTGCCCCTCCAATATTATCCATATAGTATTGAATCGGGTGGTGTCTCAGGAAGCATTTCGACCGATGATCATGTATCCCTCATTCGGCAATCATTCGACTTAACCCGTGAAGCTAGAGGCATGAAATTTTATAATCCTAACAATCAGGCTGGAATAACGATTGATGGTAAGGATGATGATGGAATCATAATCAAAGATCTTGCTGATTACCCAGCAGTCAATTGGTACTTAATCACTGGAAATCAAGGTTCATTTGCGTTTATATTTACTTTACCCCAGATTGGTGACACCAGAAGCCTGTATTTTAAAGATGATTCCACAGTTGTACCGGAGGATGAAGATAGTGGTGATAGAATGTCATGGGGCGATACTGGGATTATAATTGAAGGAACTGATATCGAGGGAAACATAAGTTTCGCTTATAAAGCTTACTATTTGGGACCCAATGAA
>JABAOC010008694.1_pt1 | contig 17754 bp, 21 predicted proteins | sample 7062161 | NCBI WGS metagenome assembly JABAOC01 (sample SAMN14538625, study PRJNA623070) | marine sediment metagenome | biome: marine biome [ENVO:00000428]; feature: marine pelagic biome [ENVO:01000023]; material: deep marine sediment [ENVO:00002113] | place: India: Gulf of Khambhat ... | reverse complement strand
TCACAGGAAACTTTGATCTCCTGCAGTAAGTGATGATTGTCATTCATCAACTCCCCAACTTTTCTTAAATCAAACCCTTCTAAGGCTTTTCGTGCCGCAAATGCTAGCCCCTCGGCCTGCTCGAATAAGGGATTGTATTTTTCTGGATTTCTTTTTTTTCTCTCCGCAACTCCTGCAACCATTGCTTTCGTGTCAGCCACAATTCCCGTGTTGCCTATGACAATGTCAACGGGTTCTCGGATACCCAATCTCTCAATTGTGTTTGGACCTCCCCCAAGATTTCTCTTGAACCAGATTAGCCCCCCATAGGTTGCTGCGGTATTGTCAATGCCTGAGGGGGTTCCCGCATACGCCTTCTCAGCTTCATAAGCAGCTTCATTAATCTTCTCATCCGTCAAATCCATCTCAAACTCTTCTGCTATGGCTCTGGCAATTGCAACGCTACTTGCCGCAGAGGCACCGATCCCGCTGAACCCGGGGAGGTTTCCTCCCAACCAGATCTCGAGAGAAGCTTTTTCCGGATTGATTCCCATGGTCTTAAGCATTCTTTCTATGGACTCTTCTTGTTGGCTTCTTTTCTTTTCGGTGTAAGCGCGCGCGCCTAGTCTTTCATCTTTTACCGTGATTCCTTCTCCAATTCTTCTTGCCTTTGCGTCAGCCGTTGAATCGATTGCAGAAACGATTCCTGGCACGCCATGAACGACGAAGTGCTCGCCGAACAGGATTACTTTTCCGAATCCAGAACCTCTTCCCATTGAGACTACCCTACATCAACAATCACTGTCGAAAAGTTAGATAAGATTTGTTGAAGCGCAAGCGCGTTGGTTAGAAGCCGCTTCACTCAACTAACCCTTAACAAATGAGATGGAGGCGTAGCCCACGACCGCTGAGTAGTCGCCTGTGACATCGCCGCTCGTTTTGTAGCATAACAGTTGCCCTTGCTTGCCGCCCAACGCTTTCGTCGCTGTGATTGCGGCGACAACTGGCCCGTAGCCACATGTGGATATGCCGTGGAACTCCACTGTGGAATAGTATTTCTTCTCATCCATCTCTGTGGCCGCTTCAATTACCATCATATCTTTTCGCTTGGCGTTCTCGTGAGGCTCGTAGTGCGTCATGTCTGTAGAAGCAATCACTAGGGCGTTTTTTCCTGACAAGACCTTTGCAACCACCTGCCCAACCTCTCGGCTGGATTCTAGGTCTTGCATGAGAAAGCAGATGGGCACCAATCGGAACTTTGAACCGTACAGATATTGAAGGAAGGGAAGCTGGAGTTCAAGAGAATGCTCATAGGCATGGGCTATGTCGTCCACATCAATGATGCGAGATTCATGCAGAATCTCGTTGGCAGTTGGATCGTCAATCTCCACGTCTCCTAGCGGAGTGCGCCAACTCCCCTCGTTCATGATGGCCAGTGCGCTTCCTCGTCCAGTGTGGTTGGGACTGAAAATGACGACAATGTCTGGTCTACCGTCAGCTGCGAGTTGGCAATATCCATGGGCAGCCACTGGACCAGAGTACATGTACCCAGCGTGGGGACAGACTAACCCTAGAATGTTTCGAGGGCCCTTCTCAACGACTCTGGGAAGCTTGCCGGGTCCAAGCTTATGCGTGAAGCATTCTTCGATCTGTTTCCTCAGTCCTTCCGGGGAGCTCGCATACCATGAACCTGCGAAGGCGGGAGGCCTAACCTTCAGACCTTCTACTCCTCCTCTATCATTCTCTGGCGAGTTTTACCTCAAAGTCGTCTATGGCCAGACCTATATCACCGTCTGGAGGAATTTCACCCCTCTCACGCATAACTTGTCTGGCAAGCAGCCAGAAGATCACTGCCAAGGCTCTTCTCCCTTTGTTGTTCGTTGGTATAACTACGTCTACATCCGCAAAGTCATTGTCGGTGCTGCACAGGGCAACCACAGGAATACCAGTGCTTGATGCCTCTCGTATGGCTTGAACATCAGCCCTAGGATCAGAAACGACTACCACATCTGGCTCTATGCGGTTTGGGTAGATAGGATTTGAAAGGAGCCCGGGGATAAAACGGCTGATTATTGGAACTGCTCCAACTACTTCAGAGAATTTGGTTACTGGGGCGCGCCCGTAAAGCCTCGCTGCGACTGCCGCTATTTTCGACGGTTCAAATCGAGCGAGAAACTTGGCTACAGTTCGTATGCGTTCATCGGTCTTCTTGACATCCAATACGAATAAACCATCGGGTCTAACGCGATAGACGAAGGGTTCCATGTCTTTTGTTTTCATCCTGGTTCCTATATGAATGCCAGCAGACAGCAGGGTGTCCTGCGGCAGTAGGAGTTCCTCTTCACTAGGAGCCGCAACTTCTTTCTCTCTTTCCTCTTCTGACAACGATTTTTCCTCCTAAAATGAAAGAACAGCCATGTCAGCTCTACTTCCGAGAGTTTCTTCAATCCGGATGAGCTCGTTGATTTTCGACACTCGTGAACCTCCCACTACGCCTGTCTTTATGATCGGGCAGCCAAAGGCTGCGGCCAAGTGGGCAATGTGGGCGTCGCCTGTTTCTCCAGAACGATGGGACACGACGGGGACGTATCTGGCTTGCGTTGCCGTTTGTGTTGTCTCCCATGCGTCTGTGAGAGTCCCTATCTGGTTAGCCTTTATGATAACAGCGTTTGCAGCATTCATCTTTATCCCATGAGCCAGTCTCTTCTTATTCGTTGTAAATAGGTCGTCGCCACATACAAGACATCTCTTCGCCTTTTTCCGGAGTGTCGCAAAACTCTCGAAGTCTTCTTCGTGGAATGGGTCTTCCACATAGGCGAGATTGTAACTCTTAATAAGCTGCAAAACGAAATCGAGTTGCTCTCCCGAATTTCTCCTTACTTTTCCTCGGCTGTACACGTAGCGTTTCTCTCTTGGGCTCCACAGAGTTGATGCAGCCACATCAATGCCAGCTCTGCAGTTAACTCCCAACTCTTCTGAAACCTCTTGACACGCCTTTATTAGGATTTCCAGAGCTTCTTCATCTTTGATGTTGGTGGCCCATGCTCCTTCATCATTCCTCCCACCTGTGAAGGTGGTATCCTTCTTTTTTAGGAAGGAGCCAACTCTTTGATGAATCAAAGCATTTGCTTTAGCGGCATGGGAAAAACTAGGCGCCTTGAGTGGAAGGATCAAGAATTCTTGTATATCAAGCGCCTTTCCTTGGGCATGTTTTCCTCCTCCCAAAACGTTTCCGAGGGGGTATGGGAGTTTGTTCGCAAGAAAGCCGCCCAGATGCTGAAACAAGGGTGTGCCATAAGATGTGGCCGCGGCTTCAGCTGTAGCCAAGGATACCGCGTATGCAACATTTCCTCCCATGTTTCCAAAATCTTCTGTTCCGTCGATTTCATGGAGGAGAAGATCGATTTCTTCCTGCATATCCGCGTTCATGCCAATCAGTTCTGGAGTGATCAGTTCCTCAACCTTCTTGACCGCTTGGTCCACTCCTCCCTTAGGATAAGGAGGCACTTCGGCTTTCCCCACGCTGGCTCCGGCTGGCGCTGAGGCTCTTCCGAACCCCAGGGCAGTTATTATATCAACTTCGAGGGTTTCCTCCCCTCTACTGTTGAAAATCTTTCGAGCGTTAATGTCTTCAATGACTGTTGACAAGGTGACCGTCTCTCATTAATGGTTAAATGTGTTTCCTCTTTTCGGCTTCTTCGTAGAATCTTAAGATCTCGTCTATGAGGTCGATGTGCGACAGGAGCATACGACGGCAACAATATCGCGTCACTCCAAGACCGTCCAACACTTTCCCTGCGTCTTCCCCGGCTTTAACCCTAGCAGCAAAGTCTTCCCACTTGTCACCAATCAACTTGCCGCAGGTGAAGCAACGAACTGGTATGATGATTTTTGCCGCCTCCTTTAATCATTCTAAGATTCAGAGTAATAAAGCATTCCCGAGAATGGGCTGACATACTTATACCTTTTTCCCTTCTCAGCTGAGAAACCGTGATAAACCACTCGAACGCCACAGAGCGGAGTTGTTCACCTATAGCTCTTCTGATCTCTGGCCCTGGCGCTAGGACCCCCGAATTTTTTGGGTTCTTTTCTCCGCGGATCGCCAGCAATCATGGTTCGGTCGTAGTCTGCAAGAGTCGTTCGAAGGCGAGAGCTCTTTGTCCATTTTAGCAGAGCCCTGGCAATGGCCATCCGTGCAGCTTCAGCTTGTCCCATAAAACCTCCACCAGAAACCGTAACGTCGATGTTAAGCTGGTTCCAAGTTTCGTCGCCGGCGTGAAGAAGAGGCTCCATAATCTTGCGACGAACGATTTTTGGCTCAAAAATCTCGATGGGAACGTTGTTTATGCGGATTCTTCCCTTTCCAGGTCTAACGGTTGCCCTGGCGATAGCCGTTTTCCGCTTTCCACTTGTTAACAAAATTCTTTTGGATCGTGACATTTTACTCACCTATGGGAGACCATCCGATTTCATGAGCTATTTCTCCAACGGTTGTGTAGGGGCATTTAAGCTTCTGTGCTTTAGCATCAGGTATCGTCTGAGTTTCTTCACTTTGGAGCTCTTCGGGTACTCCAATGAAGACGCGAAGTCTTCTATAAGCTTGCTTTCCCTTTGGCTTCTTCCAAGGAAGCATGCCCCTGACGGTTCGTCGAACAATCCTATCTGGTCTTCTCGGGTGATAGGGACCTTTTCCGGGATGCCCAATTTCCAGAAATGCCTTGGCTTCCCTCACTGTACTCGGTCTCTTGCCCGATATGGTCGCTTTTTCAGCGTTTATGATGTATATCGTTTCGCCTTGAAGTAGCCTTTTGGCTATGGCACTTGCCATTCGGCCGAGGATCAGTCCGGTTGCGTCTATTACCGCAGCGTTCTTGGTGATCGTGGTTCTCACCCGATTATCTTCACATTGGTGCCCTTTGGGTTTTTCTTAATCAACTCCTCGAATGTTAAGCATTTTCCCTTGGCCTTTAAAATCTTTGATCTTGCGTGCTCGGAGAAGTCGAAGGCTGCAACATTGATGGGGTGGTTGACGCTTCCGGCTCCCAAAACTTTTCCTGGAACTGCCGCGGTTTCTCTGGCTTTGGTATGGCGGTTTAATCGACTGAGGTTTACCGCGATCCTTCGTCGTTTCGACTTTGACAGATGATCAGCGAGGTCGCGCCATATTCTCGCGTCGTTTGTTTGTGCTTCTTTCCGTAGAGATCGGATGAGGTTACGCAGTTCTGGGTTAGTCGTTTTTACTTGTCTCATTTCTTCCCCCGCATTTGCTTTTGGAAGTCTTCAAATTTCTTGTCAAGAATGTTTATGGCTTCGATGAGAACTCGCTCCACTGGAAGGGCGCCTGTCGATTCGATGTTAAAAACGAATTCGCCGTTCTTGGTCTGTGGTTGATATTCATAGGTGCTCACGGAGACTGGTTGCCATTTGGCGTGTTTTTCTCCCTTCCCAAGTCGGGCATATGCTTCCAGTCTCAATTTTTGGCCAGGTGCCAGCTTGACGATGGGGACTCTGTTGCTCGCAGGGATTATGTTTGGATTTTCCGAAACTAGGTTGCCAGAGTAGATAGTTATCGTCTTTTCGGTGGCTTCAGCTTCTAATGCTAAAGATACGCGGCAGAGATTGCATCCAAACTCGCTTTTGCAGGTGCACTCGTCAGGCAGGTTGTAGGAGTCCAGGTCCGTTCTGAGGGGGATGAGACCTAATCTGTGAGCAAGAATCTCGTCGTTGAGCACAGATGAATTTTGAATGATGACTACCTCATCTATTGCCATCGAAGGCACCTCAGCTAGCATCGTTCTTCGCAACGCGTTTGCAAAGGGTACATCAACTCCCTTGACAACAAAACGCATGGTGATATCAGTTTTTTCCGTAATCTGAACTTCCACTGAAGCCAAACCTCTACATGATCAGTCGTAAGCGCATGTGCTTTTCATAAGGAGAGAAAGGCATTATTTCAATTTTATGCTTTCCGAGAACAGCGCGTAGCCTCTCTAACAATGCTGTTGACTGCTCTTAGACTCTGCGCCCTCTACGTCCGCCTCTCCTTCTTGTTCCATCATGAGGAATAGGCGTTACCTCTTCGATCCGGCCGATTCGGAATCCGGCTCGCGCAAGAGATCTTATGGCGGCTTGGGCTCCTGGACCCGGTGTCCTAGCATCTGATCCCCCGGGAGCTCGAACCTTGATGTGTATGGCGGTTACTCCCTTGTCTCTGGCCAAGGAAGCCGCATGAGCGGCTGCCCGCATTGCGGCGTATGGTGATGATTCTAGGCGATCAGCTTTGACGAACATTCCGCCTGAACCTCTGGCGATGGTTTCGGCGCCTGATATGTCGGTGAAATGTATAACTGTGTTGTTGTAGGAACTATAGATGTGAACAACTGCCCATCTTTCAGCCTTTTTGCTCATGGCTTTTTCTTCTCCTTTGCTCCGGTCTCAGCGTCAGTTTTGGTCTCTCCGCCTAGGGTTCGCCTTGTCGGGTGGGCTGGGTTTGATAAGGGACTGGTGGGAGCAAAAGCCACCTTTGCTTCGGCATCTCTCAGAACCATGTAGCTTGGAGCTGAAACCCTTCTTCCTTCAATGGAGATATGTCCATGGGCGATCAGCTGACGAGCTTGAGTTACAGAGTTGGCGAAGCCCTTTCTGAAAACGAGTGTTTGAAGCCGACGTTCAAGGATATCTTCAACTGAAAGATCCAAGACGTCATCTATCGCGGCGGTTTTAGGTAAGATTCCGAGACGGTGGAGCCTAGCTAGAAGCTGTTTTTCTAGTTTTCTTCTTTCTGTGGCAGACATGCCTAAGAGCGATCTGGCGATGCCTCTATATTTTGAGAGCATCGTTTTGTGGCGCCACAGTTCCTTCTTGTTGCGTAGGCCGTATTGACCAAGCAGCTTGAGTTCCGACTGCAGGATGTCGGTTCGCCAAGGGAACCTGGGTGCATCGTATTTTTTTCGTTGCTTTTTTGGATCGCCCATTAACGCTCTCGCCTTATCCTCTTTTTCTTGACGCCGATAGCCTTGCCGGTTCTGCCCGTTGCTCTTGTTCGTTGTCCCCGTACCTTCAGTCCATGAGCGTGGCGAAAGCCTTTCCACGATTTGACCTTCTTCATTTCATCTATGTCAGATTTTATTCTGAGGGTCAAGTCGGACCCTGTGATGTGCAGGTCTTTGCCGGTTTCGCTGTCCTTTTGACGATTAAGAAGCCAGCCGGGTATGCCATGTTTTTCAGGCTCGCTCAAAACATCCCTGATCCTCTCAATTTCTACATCAGAAAGCAAGCCCAGACGAGTTTGTGAGTCGATGCTAGCGTTTTTCGCTATGACGTCTGCTAGACTGATTCCTATTCCTTTGATGCCGGTTAGCGCGTGGGCTACCTTTTGGCTTCCATCTAGGTCGGTCTCCGCGATGCGTATGATGTGTCGGAACTCTTTTGGCATCCTAAACCGTCCGTCCCGCTCCAACTAACTACCGAAGTACCTCTACTTTATTTATATCTTGGCCTTTTGGCTATGTTTTATCACGTCAACACCCAAGAACATTCTAACAATAAAAGCATTGTCGTTGTACTCAACGTTCAAGACGGTCAACTGATCGCACGGAATAGCGGCTTCTGCAAGACTTCGCGCACGCACAACCTGAAATGAAGACAGCTACTCTTCAATGACGAGTGACGAGGGCGGTGAATTAGGCTACAAGGTTAATGATTGTGACAGAAGAGAAACCAATGGGATATTGAGCAGTTGGCACGATCAAGGAAATGAAGGGCGTTTACAGTGCGCGCGCAGAGTAAACGCAGTTAGGATAGGAGGGTTAAGGTGAATACAGAGACAACACAACGCCCTCAACGAAAATTTCTATTTCACCCTTAGGTTTCTTCTCCTTTCTGGCGAAGCATGGTTGAACAGCTTCATGTGTGGAACCAGAGCGGCCACGAGTTTGTTTTCCGCTTTCTTGAGATGCTCTTGAAATGTCGTTCGTGGCACTTTGCGTTTGGCTGCAATTGTTTGGACGTCAGCGTCTCTGGGGAGGTTATAGTAGCCGTGACGATGTGCCGTAAGAATGGCGTCCATCTGTCTCTCTGTTAGGCCGGAAAATAAGGTGTCGGCTGTAAGAGTGAGAGAACTCGCAATGAACCCATCAAAAGGAACCTTACGTAAGATCTTGTTAACCCATCCCCAATTGTCAAAGCGGCGCAGAAGCTCTTCCAGATCCTTGTGTTTGAAGATTATAAGACGATGGTAACACCAGCCATTTTCTATCAAGTTTGGAAAAATGTTGAGAATATTCAGTTCGCCAATGTGCCTGACTATCGTGTCTTGTTTCATACAGTGACATTCGTGAAGGTTCAAGTAGAGCCTGCGATTATCGGACATTTCTTCAATTACTCCTATCCATGGGTGTGCCCGAATCTCTTCCATAACCAACGGATAGTCCTCCGGGTTCCTCACAACAACTTCAAAAACATCGTTCTGTTGATTGCACCAGATGTAAATACTCATGGATGGAAATCTGCGAGTCAAATCGCATGCAAACGACTGGGGTAGCGCTACTTTCAAAGCAACTTCATACAATGTCATTTCAAGAGCACCAAAATCAAAATTGTAAGTGTTGGATATATTGGTTTAGCCGTCACGTGACGTTCATTATACTGTCGTCATTTGACGGTACAACACCTAAGTCTCTCCTTGTCGGTAGACTTATCTGTGGTGGTCAAGAGTGCGAAAGGCGAAACCCTTAGGGAAGAGCTCTTTCCTGAGAAGCGTGCTTCGTGCGTTAGGCATGGATACAGGCTCTAGGGGCTCTGCGCTGCCCCACACCGAGGCTACACCTGACGATTCAGCGAGTTACGCACGTCATGGTTTGACAAGAGCTGCTTTGCTGGAGGCGGAAGAGGCCAAGGGTAAAGCGATCATGGAACTGCAAAAAAAGGTCATCGTCTAGGAAGGGCTAGCGAGGAACCCTTCCTGCTCCCTTCTTTTTTTGTGCGGGCGCATTAAGAGAAGATTGCTTACGCGAGAGCTTATGGCATCTTTATTAGATTTCCTATTTCCTCTTGATCGATTTCTGGCATTATTTCGTGGAACCAGTGGGTTGCTTCATTATATTTCTCTTGCAGATCCTTGGCATCCTTGATGAAGCAGAGATGTTCAAGCTTCTTGATTGTCTCGGGTGGGAGTTCGTAATGTATGTGGTGGGTCCTGAAGTTGTGATGGAATGGGTTGTATTTGATCCGCAGGGCTTCGATCAGCGGCGCAAGGGTGTAGGCGCGATAGAAATCCAAGGCTTCGAGGTTGTTGCCTCTGTTGATCTCTTTCTGAACGAAGCTGTTGAACATGGAAAACCTTGTCTTCAATCGCTCCCATCTTGTCTGCAATTGCGTAACTAGGGCATCCTTGTCCAGTGGCGGAGGTTGGATCTTGTCGGATTTGTTGAAGTAGAATACTGCGTTGCCATGTATCTCGGGTTCCAAAAATTTGTCTGGACTGTTGGGCGTCAGGATGGCAAGGTCGATGAGAAGATACTCACTTGCGCTTTCTAGTTTGTAGAAGGTTTGATAAAGAGCCAGCGGAGGAGGGTGTAAGACCTCATACTTCTGTTCGATTGAGGACAACGATCTGAGGGCTTCTTCGACGACATGGAACGTCTCATCAACTTTCTCGTCGTCTACGATCAAATAGAGATCAATATCGGACCATTCATCGATCCGTTCAAAGGCGGCGCCACCTCCTTCCCAGAAGGCATGAGTATAATGAAGGGGTCCTAGGGCTTCAACAAGGGTTTGTATTATGATGTCTCGAGTCAACTTCTTATCTGTCTTCATCGGAGCACCTCTGAAATCTCTACTGCTCCGGCACAATTAATGTTATTCCTCCCGAAAGGATAGGCGCTTAGATATCTATGATGCTTGGCGAGGCGCGTGCGCTCATTCGTTTTTCCAAAACCCTCTATGGTTCAGGGCTCGGCCTAGATACACGAGAGTGAGCATGATTGGCACTTCCCAAAACAGGCCCATTGTTGTCCCTAATGCCGCTTGTGAGCCCAGTCCATAAAGGCTGATAGCGGTAGCTATTGCGATCTCGAAGTGGCTAGATGAACCTATGATCACAGATATTATCGCCTCTTTATATCGAAGACCTACAAATCTAGTAACGAATAAGTTAAGCCCGACAATTATGATGAAACCCAACAGCAACGGAATGGAAACGAGTATCATTTCCTCTGGATTTTGTATCAACACATTCCCATTCAGAGAGAATAGAACAACCAATGTTGTCAAAAGAGCGATGATCGCCGTTTTCCCAACTGCTGGTTTATAGACTTTCACGAACCATTTCTCCCCTTTTCGAGTTGTAATATACTTCTTTGAGAGGTAGCCAAAAACCAACGGGATCCCGATGAAAACGAACACGGATATGACGAGGCCTATCCTATCAATCGGAATGTTCTGGATGCCGGTTAATAGAGAAACCATTGGGGCGTACAAGATCATAATTGTGATCGTGTTCAAACTTGTGTTGATGATGTTCTGTTCTTGGTTTCCCTCTGCGAGAACTCCCCACACCAAGACCATGGCTGTGCATGGACTGGAGCCCAGTAGTATTAGGGATACAATCAATTGATTCTGTCCAGCCAAGAAGAGGTACGCCAGAAAGGCAGTCGCTAGGGGAGCCCACACCCAATTCGAAACAAGTGTAACGAGAATTGGCTTAGGATTGTGGAATAGTTTCTTCAATTCTTCCAACTGCAGATTCAAGAGAGCGGGGTACATCATTAAAAATAGGCATATACCGATAGGGATCGATATTCCTCGAATGTGCATGTTGTTGATCGTGATGCTGAGCACTGGGAAATACTGTGCCAGAAATAGTCCCAACAGTATGCATAAAATGACCCACGCTGCTAAGTACTTTTCAAAGAGACCAAGCCCACGACCGTCTTCGATCACTCCTAGAATCCTCCATCAGTCCAAGCGAATGGAATCACATATTTAAGTGCGTTAATATGAGAAACATATTTAAATATTTTGATACAAAGTTTAGGTGAGGATTATGCCATGGTTTTAGAACAAAAACCCAAAATAAGCAAGCGACTTGAGCGGTTGATAAAGTCTGGCATCTGTCCTGCTGAAGATGTCTCAAACTACGCTTCACAGCTTAGACAACTCGTTCATGAAATAACAGATGAGAACGCTGTGAAAGCACAAAGTCGATTGTTTAAAGCCCTCGCTGACGTAACCAGGCTGAAAATCATGATGCTACTAGACATCCGAGAAATGTGCGTATGCGAGATTATGGTTGCACTAGATCTAACTCAGCCTACAGCCTCACACCATCTAGGCATACTCGAATCCGTGGATCTGGTGAAGGACCGACGCGAAGGAAAATGGGTCTTTTACAGCCTAAAAAGCCAGAGTACTATGAGCCTCATAAAAGAATCCATGAAAAAAGCAGACTGACAGAAACGTCTGCTCGTCCACCACGCTTTCCACGCGTTGCTATCCTGAAATTCTCCTCTAATTTCGGACTCTTGCGCGCGCACAACCATTTGATAGATGAGGTCATCTACAATAAATTTTAAGGGAGAAATCAAGTCAATAGGAGAAGACTGAAAAAGATGCCAGAAGAGTTAAGGCGGAACCATTACTTTGGTTGGCTCCAATATCACAAGGCTCCTTGATTCCTTGTCGTCCAAGTCCAGTATTCGCTATATAGTGTATGCGTGTTCCCTCGCCTTCTTCTTTGCGGTAATCTTGATTCCCCCCATCCTTGGGATCGTTCTTAAGTGGAACACAATGGCGAGTATTTTTGAGAGTTCCAGCCTCATCTCTAGGGCAACATCGGCAATCTATGCCTCTTTTACTATCGCTCTCTTTGTTTCATTCATAGACGTGATCGCCGGATTGCCAATGGCTTGGTTCATCACGCGAGGCGGATTTAAATGGTTGAAAGGACTAGACACGTTGGCTGACATGCCCTTCATCATCCCAACCGTCGCCCTTGGTTATTCACTACTGCTATTCTGGAGTGACCCAAATCAGGGCATTTCTTCCCTCTTCGGAGGTAGCCTAGTTTCACCCGGCTGGCTTCTTATTATCCTACTACATTTCACCTTCTCCTATCCCGTCGTAGTTAGAGTCCTGGTTGGAGCACTACTGGACTACAAACGAGAATACGAGGAAGCCGCGAGAACTCTAGGCGCTGCCCCGTTCACTGCGCACAGAACAGTCACGCTTCCAATCCTGAAAACCGCTTTGGTCGCATCCTTCATACTCGCCTTTGCACGATCAGTTTCTGAAACCGGTGCAACGATTATGGTTGCTGGCTCTTTCGAAAACGGACCGATTTTCCTTAGTAACCTTAAAACTGCCCAAGAACCTGGCTACGAAGGCGCTCTGGTCTTTGTCAGCTTCATTTTGATCGTCATCTCTTGCATAATCTTTGTAACAATCAGGCTGTTGGGTCCAAGACTCAAACTGCCCATCAAGAAAGTTTGGCCAGTGACTGAGAGAAAGCTAAGCAGTTCAGGGATAAGAAACCTGAGAAACGGCATATCGCTCCTAGTGCTCTTCGTCATAGTTCTGATTCCTTCGCTTTTCGTTGCTCTTCCCGCATTATTTGCCGTCACAAATGGAACACTAAATCAAGCGTTGACAACCAAAGGCATCTGGCAGGAATATTGGCAAAGCCTCATGTTATCATATCTCGTCGGGGCAGCCGCCACTTTGTTGAACATAATAGCAGGTTTGCCAGTGGCTGTTCTTATTGCCAGAAGAAGACTAGGAACAGCATTTTCATCAATCCTAGATGTGCTGGTCAACATTCCTTTAATAGTTCCGTCGATTGCCTTGGGAGTTTCTCTCAGCATCTTCTGGGAAAACTTTGCAATTGTGCCTGAAATCGGTTTGCTCATCTTTGTCCATCTGTCAATCACGTATCCTTACTTAGTTAGGTCGATGGCAGCAGCTATCGAAAGACTTAACATAGACTTTGAGGAGGCGGCCAGAACACTAGGAGGACGACCTTTCACTGTATTCAGAACCATCATCCTACCCTTGACCCGATATTCATTGTTCGCAGGAGCGATCATGGTTTTTACACGAAGCGTCAGCGAAACCGGGGCTACGTTGGCCGTAACCGAGTTAAAAACTGTTCCTGTTTTGTTGGTTGACTGGGTTAGGGGTACAGTTCCTGCCACTTCGCTGGAGATTGGCCTCGGTTGTGGTATCTTGGTTGTGTTTTCCTTCATAATCTTGATGATTTCGAGGCTGTTTGCCAGAGAAAAGGGGAGGTAATAGGTATAGTTATTATATTTACCGTATCTCCATACCAATGGTAGCCTGATGGAGGCTCTAGATGCCAGAAGTCCAGCTGAAGAACGTTACAAAAAAGTTTGGCAAGATTATTGCCGTCGACAATGTAAGCCTCCAAATCCATGATAGAGAATATTTTTCCCTAATTGGCCCAAGTGGCTGTGGTAAAACCACGCTCCTTAGGATGGTTGCAGGGTTGGTGCAGCCGGACGAAGGTGAAATCTACATCGATGATCAGCTTGTTACGTCAATTCCACCAGAAGATCGTGGCATCGGATTCGTTTTCCAAACCTACGCTCTCTTTCCCCACATGGATGTTTGGAGCAACGTAACATACGGCCCACGAGTTAAGGCGATGGAAAGCGAGGAAAGCCAAAGAATCGGGCGCGAGATGCTAGAACTGGTCAGGCTTTTTGAACGTCTGGACGCTTTTCCATCAGAATTAAGCGGTGGGATGATGCAGAGAGTTGCTTTAGCCAGGGCGCTATCCGCGGGCGCAAAACTGCTGCTATTGGACGAACCCTTAGGCGCATTGGACGCCAAAATCAGGCATGATTTGAGATACGAATTACGAAAGTTTGTGAAAGACCTCAAACTAACCGGCCTCCACGTGACCCACGACCAAGCTGAGGCTATGGCGATTTCTGATAGAATAGCGGTGATGAGGAAAGGAAAGATTTTGCAGGTTGGGACACCCCAGGAATTGTACCTGCAGCCACAACACATATTCGTAGCGCATTTCATTGGAGAGTCAAACTTTCTGGAAGGCTACGTCTCCGAGTTGGCGGGAAAGGAATCGGTTATCGAACTTCGAGGAGGACTATTGGTTCGAACATTAGACAAGATGCATAAAAAGAATGTTAAGGTGGTCATNNGGCAAAAAAGGAGGGGTGAATTCGCTCTTCGGCTATGTGGAACGATTCAGGTTCGAGGGAACAAATACACGATGCGAAATCCGGCTCGAAAACGGCGATCCAATCGTAGTTGTTCGCCCAGCCTTAATGGCGGAATGGCTTAACGTTGGAGAAAACGTCACGGTTAGCTTCCCAGTTGACAAGAGTTATGTCTTTCCATATCCAAAAAGAGGTCTGCAAGAGGAGCTGGCTCTCGAATGACAGCATGGGAGCGACTCTTAAATATACGCCATTGCGGTATACACATAGAATGTGAAGGGGTTCTGATCACAAAGGTGAACACCGATGGAAAAATGGTTCGCTAAACGACGAAAATCTAAGGTTTTAGAGTTTGCCGACAGACAAATGACGTTGGCTATAGACACCGTAATTGAACTAGAAAAGTCGATCAAAGCAGCGCTAAAAGGAAACAAAAAGCATGCAAAAGCCTCCTTCGAAAAACTGTCTCTAACAGAACATGAAATCGATGAACTCAGGAGAACCATTTTCGAGGAGCTTACGCGAGGAAGCCTACCGTCTAAGGATCGTGAAGATATCATGCACCTGGTGAAAAGGTTAGACGAGATGGCGGATCACGTTAAAGATGCCTCAAGAGCCGTCGTGGTTCTGTTAGACGCGAAGGTTGAAACAGAGATGTGGAAACAGTTTGCCGAAACCGCTGAAGACCTGGTAACTTGTGCAACCACTCTACGTGACGCCATTGAAAAACTGGGAACAGACCCCCCTAAAGCGATGGAACTTGCGAAACAAATTGACGAGGTCGAAGCCAGAGTTGACGAAAAATACCTGAAAGCCAAAGCGTTGCTCCTCAAACATTCGAACAAAATGGACGCTGCCACGATTTTGTTGCTCAAGGATCTCATAGAGGAAATGGAACATGTAGCGGATGCTTGCGACGACACAGCCGACTACGTGAGAATTCTGACAGTCGCCAGAGAAACCGTATAAACGTTTTCCTTCGACTCGGAACAAGCAAACTGTTTATAGTGCTCACGTCGCGCGCGCGGAGAGATGATTGAGAGGTCTTTTCCTTTCTGTGGTGAACCAGTTACGCATTGCCAATTAGAGCTCAGTGTACACCTTGTTATCATAAGAAACTCTAAATTGCTCTCTTTCACCATGATTGGATACACTGAAACCATGCGTGAGCGCAATTCTTTTCACGGTTATATTCTCTCATTGTCTTTATATTAAACCTTACATGCGTAGTATGGGCTACACGTTTCAAAGCGTTCGTTCAGCGCTCGCGCGCGTGGGGAGAAAGAATGGGAACATACATAGAATTTCGCGAAAAGGTGGAGAAAGCATTGCAAGGAGAAAAGAACGGACTCACTTGGGACCAACTAAGGGAGAAGGGTGGAATCGAACAAACTCGTATGTGTTATACTTGGGCTAGACAACTTGAAAGTGAAATCGGATTGACTCCGGAGCGACGCGGTCGTCACGTTTATTGGAAATTGAAGCGCGGACAACGCAAATGAAGGGTTTTTGGGATTCATAAGATATTTAGCGGGCAATAATCGTTACGATGTTTCGCTCTCACCGAGACAGAAGACCTGCTCTGCACGCAGTAATCCCACACATCCGCGTCTCATAACGAGATAGCCGAAATTCGAAACTTCCTGGGTGGCGTGGTACAGGTTGTGATGAGAGCGCTTTTCACGCGTGTACAAGTAATTGTAACCCTAGCCGGCGCAGTTGCTGGAGCACCTTTCAGCGGAGAAGCCACAATCGAAGTAATCCTGGGAGCAGGCGGTTCCAAGAGACGCAGATGATTACAGAGACACATAGGATGTGCGCGCGCCTAGAATCTCATTTGATTCTGAGTATTGAAGGCTCTTCTAGAAGTATGTTCCTTCTATTCTTATTAGAGAGGACAAGAATCCTGTTTAGATCTACCAATNNGCGCGCGCGTGCGCACGCTAGTATGAACTTACATCAGTCCTTAAATATCTTTAACCGACTATCGTAACATGAAAGGAGATTCGGAAAGATGCAGAAATCGGTCCGCGTAGTGTACGTAATCTTTTTTGCAGTAATTATGCTGAGTTCAGCTGTTGTTGTTGAACCTGGTTTAGTTGCGAATTCATCGTCTTTAAACTTTACAGGTATAAGTAGTTTGAGATTGCTCGTGGCAGAGCTGATAAAACACACCACTAATATGACTGATACTGATGGCGACACTCTGCCAGACTCCGTGGAAGCTGTCATCGGTACCGACTTCAATAACACTGATACTGATTTTGATCGGCTTTCCGATTCTTACGAGATTGAGTATGACTTGGATCCGTTGAACGCGGATTCAAACAATGACGGCTTACCTGACTATTACGAAGTGACCGACGTGCATTCTCTTGATCTTGACGGAGACAACGTCACTAATGCATGGGACTTCGACAACGATGGAGATGGCGTAAACGATAGCCTCGACTTGTCTCCTTTCGCCAAATCCACTATGAGCAACAGCTTCCATTTTGATGTCGCTACAAACGGTTTACCCGGGTACATTACCTTTCAATTGAGGCCACAAAATCCGGAATACCTGAAGCTTTTGAACCAGCTTTGGAACTGGATGGACGGTGACAAAGAAGGCATAATGAAAGATTTGGACAACTCCCTAGACGACGTGCAGATTGTTCCAATGCTCAATTTAAGCGCAAATATTGTTCCCGAACAATCCAAGGTAATAGAATATGGAATTACTATTGAATCAAACCATGCATACGTTCCACTGTACGCGGTTAGTGAATATGGAAATATTGTGGCCTTAAGCGGAAAAATGGTCTATCCGCTCGGTCCTCCGCTAAACCTCTCTATGAACGCCGAGCTTATCTGGCAAGTTATAGGCAAATCCGACCAGGATACTACGGCTTTACTAGCCCAAAATGGAAAATACATTTCCGTAATTAACGGTGGAACAGTTGTTGCTAACAGTAGCGAAATCAGTAGCAGAGAAACGTTGCAGTGGGTGGATTTAGGTGCCAATACGGCGGCTTTTCGAGCTTTCAACGGTCTATACCTATCGGTTGCAGATGACGGCACAATCTTTGCAAACGCTAGCGAAATCAACGACCGCGAGATGTTCGAGCTAAGTGCCACTACAGGTGGCAAAACAGCTCTCAAAGCATACAATAAAAAATATTTGACTGTCAATAGCGACGGAACTTTGGCGGCAAGTAGCACTAAAGTGAAATGGTCTTGGCCGCGATACCTCCCTGTTGCCGATTTCAGAATGATCGATACAGATGTGCTTTCGGAGAGTTTTGTACTGGCTACATACAAAGAGCCATTTATGCTCACAGGTCTTACGATTGAAGAAAACTACGGCTCTAGTTTCGGGTTGTTTTTCAGCCATGACAAGAACCAAACAATAGCAGCTAACATCTTATTGGCCTATGCTTTTCTACGAAATTCAACAACTCAATTATCAGAAATGCCGGCTATACTTGCCGAGCACGATTCGGAAGTTTTCAGTCAGATCGACTGGTTCAGTCACAAGGATGAAGCTTTAATATCGCTGGCAACTGAGGCAATGCCCTACATTCTGAATGCA